>ERZ1292644.344-Hain-H14-01um-R2-344-length-34003-cov-14_pt1 | contig 34003 bp, 39 predicted proteins | sample MGYA00564402_ERZ1292644 | MGnify/ENA primary metagenome ERZ1292644 (study PRJEB36523, sample SAMEA6512644) | groundwater metagenome | collected 2019-01-09 | study: AquaDiva: Metagenomics assemblies of 32 groundwater samples
TGTTGGCATAACTTTCCGGTAATAAGACAACCTTACTTTCTCCATAAATAGAATTAATTTTGAGCTGAATTTCGTCTGGCGTTAAAGTCACGGTCTTTGGAAATTCCCGTTTACTTCGGCTAGGGCAATATCCCTTCCCGTGTCTTAATACGTTGCAGACTAAAGCTTCAAAGGTTTCTGCAAATTCCGTGTCTGTAAAAATAGCCTTTTCCCTAACTCCTTTGTAGCTATCGGGCTTAATAGTCAAATAGGGCGGGAGCTTGGCAATAACCTCTTGAAGCGTGATTCTACCCTTTGCCCTGCCCTTTGTAGCGGTCTGCCGCCTCTTATCGGCTCTTTTCTTGCAACCGTGCTGCAACTTGATTACAGAACCGACATTTGCCCAAAACCTCTCTTGATAGTCTAGGTCTAGGAATTCCGCTTTGTATCTGATTCCCTTGTAAGACTCAGGAACAATCTGAACAAAGGAAGGAAGCTTTAATTTGATTTCGTTTAGTGTAATTTTGTTTGGCATAGTGTTTCTACCTATTATTACAGTCTAGCAGTGTTCAAACACTATGTTTTAAGAAAATTCTTTAGCGTGTAAAGCGTTCAATTCCAAGGGGTTAGCTATAGGCTAAAACTAAATCAAAAGAAAGCTTGCGCGAAGTCAGCAACCTGTCAAAGTCTAACCAGTCAGGCAATTAAGCCGGACGCAAAACAAAACAAAGTTATGGCAAAACAAATCAAAAACGAAATGAGCGGAAACCGGGCGGTGCGACGTGTCGCGGGGATTGGCGTTCAGTCCCGCACTTGGAAACTGCAAAAGGAAATTTCGCTTGAAATTGCGCCCGTGATTCGTGCGCGGCAGTTGGCCGAAAGTCAGGGTATGGAAGGGGACGGTTTCGACAATACGCCCTTTTCGACATATTGCCCCGTAGGGGCAGGGGAAGTGCATCGCGACACTTGCGGCAGAGGCTACTTGCCTGCAATGGCGAGCGAAGGGCAGGGCGATAGCAGCGCGGACTTGTCCGCCGAAAACTCCCTCGGTTGCGCCTTGGCGGGGGCAATCGTGAATTCGGAAAAGTAGTCAATTCAGAAACTATTCAAATCAAAATGAACACTACAGGATCAAAAAGCTTGTCAGAAATCGCCAAAGGGGCCGTTACCGTTAACGGTGATCGGCCCTAGAATGCCCTAGGATGCGCCGGGATAGCCGTCCGCCCCTAGGGTAGCCGACTTCCGGGCTTTACCGTTAAACATTGGCAATTCAGCAAGGTTCAAATTCAATCAAAACGCCTTAAAACGAATCCTAGAGGCCATCCTTTGCGTCACAAAGTGTGTCAGATACCCTTGGCAAGTGTCGTGCCAGAGTCAGAAATCATTTAGTGTGCCAGCCTGCCCATAGCAGACCCCGTGCCAGAGACCCTATGCCTTTAACGAAAAAGTTAGCTTTATCGGTAACGTGAAAAGGGCCAGCAAGGCTCTAACTTTTCTCTCTTAAAATTTCCAAATCAAACTATTTCTATCTATATGTTCTTTATGAGGATAGATGAATAAAACAAATTCCTTACTATCTATATAGGTTATTAGCTCATTAAAGGTAAAACTAAAACAATTTACTTAAATTCCTCTACATATCTCAGTAGTCTGTATATCAGTATGCCTACCCCTTTATCAAATCCTATTAAATTATCATAAGTAGAAGTGTAATAGTGTTTTGAAAAATTTGAACGGACTCATTTTGCCTAGGGCATTTTATAGAGCCTGTCCAGTTAATCAAATTATTGAAAATTTCCGATAGGTATTCAGGAAAGTAAAGTGAAATTTTTACGCGGAGCTATTTTGCCGCAACCCTTTTGAATTAAAATGATTTAATTTAGCTTTATTTAGATTGGGAGCCGCGAAAACTCTCCATGTAGAACAATTTGCCGCGAATTAGCGCCGCCAAGCCCTAAATCCCGCGAAATCGTCCGAAGGACGCGAGGCTCCTGCCGAGCAACTGTAATTAGATGTATATTACAACATCAATCTAATTTATGCCTACACCCTCTAAAACTATCGGTAAACTCGGCAACGTAAGTGTCGCCGGAGTTGCTTGGGAAACCTCACAAGTTTACTTTACAAGCTCAAATGCTACCACGGGGGTCCAAGTTCTACCCGCCCCTGAGCTTTATTCCCGTGCCAACCACTTGACTTCCTTGGATTTATCTTCCAGTGCGACGGCCCTCGTTAGCTTCTCCGGCGACGCTAATACCCCCGAAATCTCCTTCTTAATGGCCGCGAATGCCCCGATTCACATCAATTTTGAAGACCCTCTTAACTTTCCGACCGGCGTTTCAACAAAGATTATCTCTTCGGCTTCCGCGAATCTATACGTTACGGCTAAGTATTTCATAGAGTAAACCCCTCTAATTAGTGTCCGTCCATGAAAACCCTCAAGAAGTATGGATTTAATCTCCTTAATTGGTGTGGCTGGCGGAATATGCGTTGCAATAATGGCTATTGCGAAATGTGCGAAAGCGGCGCGTGTTTATATCATTACCCCGATTTTGAATCATTTCGATGCCTGCCAGACCTGCTTCAAGGATGTGGCCGCGATGAAGAAAAAGTTGGATTACGAGCTAAATGCCAACGGGGGAAACAGCCTCAAGGACGAGGTGAAGAATTTTGGGAAGTCTCTGTTGCAGTTGCAAGGGGTAGTCTTGGCAATCTTAGACTCCTCCGATAGAGGGGTTTGGATTTCTGACGAGAAAGGTTTGCTCGTTTACTCTAACGAATGGTTTGATAAAAATCTAGGCTGGAATACTAGGGAAATGCTTGGAACTGGTTGGAAAAATGTCGTTGCTGAGAGCGAAAGGGAAAGAGTTTGCCGCGAATTTTCCGATAGCATTCGTGATGGGCGCGATTTTTTAATGGAATTTAGTTATATTTATCGCCAAGATACTAGCCGAACGATGAGAGTTAATGCGGTCTGTCACCCGATTAAGCGTAATTCCGGCGAGATCATAGGATTTATTGGATTTTCTACGGAGCTAAAAAGCTAATGCCCTCCTTTGACAATCCCTTTTGGGCTTTAGTTCTTTTAATTCTGGCGGTCAAAGCATTTTGCGGCGAAAATCGCAATAATAAATCTTGACAAACTCTAATATCATCTATGAGTCATAAAAATCGTAAGCCACAACCTCACAAGGAAGATAAATCAATATTCATTCCCCAAAGAGATAAGGTTAAAGAAGAATTATTTATCAGAACTCCATTCCAGTTTACAGAAAAACAAAAGCAATTTATTGATTTGGCTCTCAATAAGAATAACAAGATAATTATCTGCAATGCCCCTCCGGGTGTAGGGAAAACAATGCTGTCCATTTATTGCTGCTTACAAATGTTGAATTCCAAGAGCTTAAGCCAGATTTTGTATCTCCGCAACCCGATAGAAGCTAGTAGTAAAGGGATCGGATTTATTCCGGGCGAAAAAATTGTCAAATTGCAGGCGTTTGGCGAGCCAGCCTATGACCAATTAAAAGTTTTTCTTAATAAATCTGATTTAGATAAAATCCAAAAGGAAGAGAGAGTTTTAGTTGAAACGGTTGGCTTTATTCAGGGTCGAACCTTTTGTAATAGTGGGATAATTATGGACGAAGCCGAGGACTTGAGCCTTAAAGAGCTACGGATGGTGATGAGTAGAATGGGAGCTTTTAGTAAGCTTTTTTTGATAGGCGACGAGCGGCAAAAAAACGTCAAAAACAGTGGATTTAGAAATGTTTTTAATCTATTTAATGACGAAGAGTCTAAATCTAAGGGAATTGTAACATTCGAGTTTACCAAGGATGACTGCATGAGAAGCGGGCTTCTTAAGTATATCCTTGATAAATTAGAAGGCTATGTGCCGGGTGAGACTATGTTTCCTGAGCCTCTTAAATGTTAACTGCCGCTAAAAGACTAATAATGATACCTTTCGTTATTCTTGCTCTATGCGTTGTAATCTTTACAACTATTGCATTTATTATTGGGGTATTTACGGTTATACATTTGGCGTCGAAAGTTGATGATTGGGTTAAGGTCATTGCGGCTAAAATAAAGGAATTACTTAAATAATATGGAACTTAAAAGCTTTTTTTGTCAATTCTGTAGCGAAAAAACCATCTATTCAGCTCAAAAACCAAAGCGGTGCTGTATGTGTGGGGAGCCATTTGCCCTGTTCGGGAGCGCAACTGTCGCTTCAAAGCCCGCCCCTGTCGTTAAAGCAGAGGAGCAAGAAGAAGACGAAGAGGCTCGCTACTCAAAATTACGTCTGGCTTCACACTATAGGAACAAAGTAAAGAATGCTCAGGTAGATGAAGAGGATTTAGATGACGAGAATGAAGATGAAGGCGATGACTTTAACGGAGGGGACAAAGACTTCAGTGCTAGTGCCCCTAGTAATCAAGTCTCAATTCAGGACTTTCTTGGGAATTTAGCTCCGAAAAATAAGTCTGTGAGTTTTTCGAGTATAATAAAGGCTAATAACTCAAATGATTCCAAACCAGCCAAAGCCAAGCGAGGACGTAAGCCCGGCCCAAAAGGCAAAAAAGCCCCTTAATAATGGTCCAACCTTTGAAGACAATATTGACCTTATAAATGAGTTAATTGAGAAACAAAGAGGAAAGTGGACTCTTACTGCTTTATCCTCCTTGGATTGGACTGATATCTGTCAAATAATCCGTATTCATATCTACCGAAAGTGGAGCTTGTATTCCCCTGAAAGGGGACCGCTTGGGAACTGGGCAAGCCGTGTAATTAGCAATCAAATATCTAACCTAATAGAATCTAATTACGGTAATTTTACTAAACCTTGTTTTCGTTGTGAGGCCGCGATTGGCGACAATGGATGCTCGATATACGGACAACAGGGACGAAAATGCGTTCTCTTCGAAAAATGGCTCCGAGTTAAAGGAAATGCTCTTGCCACAAAACTTCCCCTTGCGTTAGAAGACCATTCTCAAGAAGTTTATGATTTGCCGGACAATGGCGGCGATTTAGAGCCGCGAATCGCGTTATTTCATCAGGTTTTACTGCCCCTCCTGACGCCCGAAGAACAGAAGATATACACTTGGGTTTATATTGAAGATAGAGAAGAGCCGGAAGTAAGAGAGCTAATGGCCGCGCATAAGGTAATTGATAAAGAAATTCCGTGGCAAGGGAAGTTAAAGATAATCAAAGTTAATATCATGGCTAAGGCGAAATTGGCTATGAAGGATGCGGACTTATGAGTTTAGAAGTTAATAACGTATATTTAGGTGATTGCCTTGAAAAAATGAAGGAGATTGATGATAAGAGTATTGATTTAATTTGTGTGGATTTGCCTTTCGCAACGACAAATGCCTCATGGGACCGAATGATACCTCTAAATGAATTATGGGTCCAATACGAAAGAATCTTAAAAGATAGAAAGCCTATCGTCTTATTCGCGGCTCAACCTTTTACCAGTAAGCTAATTGTAAGTAATCCAAATTGGTATAAGTATAGTTGGATTTGGAAGAAGAATAAATCCACAGGTTTCCTAAACGCTAAACATCAGCCTTTAAGAAATACAGAAGATATTGTGGTATTTTCGTCCGGTAAGACTGTCTATAATCCTCAAATGAGGAAAGGTAAGGAGCATATTCGCGGCGGAAAATCCAAGAATACGGGCGGCGAAATTTATAATAATTTCTCTAACAGAACTGAAACTGTCTCTGATGAATATTACCCCGAGACTGTATTAGAGTTTAATTCGGAAAGCAAACCTGTCCACCCTACCCAGAAGCCGATAGCTCTAATGGAGTATTTGATAAAGACTTATAGTAATGAAGGTGATTTAATTTTAGATTGCTGTGCCGGAAGTGGCTCTACATTAGTCGCCGCGAAAAACCTAAATAGACGATATATAGGCGTTGAAAAAGAGGAGAATTATTACAACATCTGCAAGGAAAGACTTAAATAATCATGGCCGACATTACTGACATAAAGAAAACAATTAAAGAGATAGAAGCCGCGACTCAGCCGGATGAGTTAAAGCCGGAAATTGCCGCGAAACTCAAGGAAATGGTCGAATATAAGGGGCCGGAAAAGAAGAAGTTAAGCGACGAGCAAAAGAAGCAAATTCTCGAAGAAATCAAGAAGACGCCCGGCAAAATCCCGAAGATTCAGGCTTTGGCGCGGCTGGCGTTCCCCGATGAACCGAATGCGGATGGCCGCTCATGGCACGGAATCCTAATCAAGAGCTTTCTTGCGGAATTAGACATCAAGACGGTTGGAATGCACGTTTATGTGCCGGATAAGGAAATTGTCTTAACCGACCAGCAGAAAGAATATCTGGCTAATAACATTTCGCCGACGTGCGGCATTTTACAGGCAGGGAAAGACGCCTTTAATAACCAGAACCTAACTAACTTGCACGCAGAAATTCGCGCGTGTATTAAATATGCCGAAACTCTGCCGCCGCAGGTAGTCAATAAGACCGAATTTGATAACATCCCGAAAGGCTTGTATAGTCCGCCGCGCACGGTGAATACGGCAGTTTGGAAGATTAACAGCTATTTTAAGGAGGCGTCGGGCGGCTTAGATAAGGATAAATTAAGCCAGAAACAAGCCAAAGGTGTTGAGGCATTGATTGGGTATATCAATACTTATCGCTTCATTCACCAGATTAACTGCTTTGAGACGGAGAATGATAGGAAGCTTTTTGAATCCACGTTCATGCGGCATACCTATGATAAGCCGGATTTAAGTCAGGAAGAGGTTGACCAATATATAATGGTCGCAACCGAAACAGTTAACGCGGGAAAAGCATGGAAGCGTAAAGAGCAATTAGAGAAACTTCAGGATGAGGCTTATGAGGCGAGCGAAGATGATAAGCGGCTTGACGCGACAATGAAACTAGTGGAAGCAATCGGCAAGGCAGAAGCATCCTACAATAACAGCCAAAAACGCCTTAATGACCTATTAGATTCCCTGAAGGTTAAGAGAAGTAAGCGTCTTGAACAAAAGATACAAGAAAGCGCGAGTGTCCTAAACCTAGTTGAGGCTTGGAAGAACGAAGAGTCCCGCAATGAGATTATCAAAATTGTTGAGAAACAACGGGAGAGTCTTGATAACGAGATAGATAGGTTGACAAATATGGAGGAAGTTAAGTGTAGGATTTTGGGAATTTCGAGGGCGGAGATCATGGATTCCTGAGCTAATTATGGACAAATATAAAAGCGTAACAGAACTCGCGGCGGACAATCCTAATTTAGCTGAGTATCTCAAACAAATTGAAACAGAATTAGAGAGATTAAGAAGAGTTAACGGAGACTTCCTGACTGGACCCACTTTAGATACCCTCTGTAAATGCAGCAAGAAGATAGGATGATATAATAGAGTTTAGAGAAGTAAGGTTACTTTTCTGAATTTTACAATGCTCAATCCTATTCAAGCAGATTTCGGCTGTCAAGCGTGTGGTCAACATTTTTCGGACGCCAATGCTCTCCATTATCACATTAAGGAGCACAAGTTAAATCAAGAGAAATACTACCTTAAATACTATCCGCGCCGCGACTTGTTCACGCAGCAGCCGATGCACTTTAAGAGCCGCGAATCTTACTTCTCAAATGACTTTATCACGCGGACGAACCTGAAGAAATGGCTTGAATGTCGCCAAGAAATAAATGGGGACTTAGTTCGCGATTACTGTAAAGGCTGGCTAGTTAATCGTAAGAACGCCAAGGCGTTAATTTATGCGCCAACTCATATTGAGCTTAAAACTTTGATTGCGCCGCCGATGGAATACTACGATGAACTGTTCGGGAGTTATTATGAACTATGCGGCCAACTTGGGTTCCGCGCCAAGTATGAGAGTCCCGCGAGCTATAAAGACCAATTAGCTAAAGAGCCGGGGGATTTTAAGGTGATTTGCGATTCGCGGGAACAACGTCCAATCCCTTTTCCTGACAGTGAAGTTAAAGGACTAAAATTCGCGGACTACGCGCGGGCGGACGAAGGGACTAATTCAGTAAGAATTGAACGCAAAAGTCTCGCCGATCTAATTTCGACGGCCAGCGCCGGACTTGAGAGGTTTGAGCGTGAAATTCAACGAGCTAAAGATGCTAATTGCCAGTTGGTCGTTTTGGTCGAGGATAAGTTCAGTAACTACATGAGCTTCCCGTATTTGCCGCATATTCGGTCGAAATGCACAGTCGATTACATCTCGCACAACATTCGGGGGCTAATACAGAAGTTTGATAACATACAATTTCTGTTTTGCGGCAATCGGGTTGAGGCTGCGAGACTTATTAAGAAAATTTTAGATATGGGGGAATTAGTTAAGAAGGTTGATTTGCAGTTGGCGTATGATGGAGATTTGTTATAGAAGTTAGAAAATTTAGTTGACTTTGTAAAGAAAGGGCCATAGAATTGGAAAATATGGTTGAGATAGAAAATCCAAATAGTCAAGAGGTTAGAATTCCGACAAGGTGTAGGACACATAGAACCTGCCGTTATTGCGGCGAAACAAAAGATATTAAACTTTTTCGGTTTAACAGAAATCAATGCTTGGCTTGTCAGAGAGCTTATCTTGACGCTAGAATTGCAAGGCTGAAACTTATTCCTAAGCCGCCAAAGGTAATCCCTACTGAAAAGGCTTGTAAGAAATGTCTGAAAGTTATGTCAGTTAGTCTCTTTGCTAAAAAGAGAAATGTTTGTGAGCCATGTAAGAAGCAGGGATTTAGCGAGTGGAGAAAAGAAACGATAGAAAAACAAAACAACTCAGAACTTTTCATTGAAAGAAATGGGAAGAAGTTAAAAGCCAGAGAGTGTAGATGTTGCTCTGAGATTAAAGAGGTTAAATTCTTTAAGCAGGAGAATCAGACTTGCAGGAGTTGTAAAATCCCAACAAGACCAGAAGCTATAGAGAGACAGAAGAAAAGGGAGGAACAAGAAGATAGTGCTATCTACAAGACTTGCATTCGATGTAAAGTTACAAAGGTTATAGGTGAAGGAATTACTCGGAAAAAGAACCCTTATTGCAAAGATTGTTCTAACGAACTTAATAGGGCAAAATACGTAAAGTCAGGAGGAGGAAATAAGCTTAAATTAAGAAGACATACAGATTTGGCTTATAATATCACTTCGAAATTAAGAAGCAGGCTAAGACAGGCGATTTTCCTTGATGGAGGAAAGAAAATCCACTCAACTGAAACTTTGATAGGCTGCTCTTTTGAACAGTTTAGAAAATATTTGGCCTCTAAATTTACAGGGAACATGACAATGGAAAAAGTTTTGTCAGCCGAAATCGTTCTTGACCATATAGTTCCTTGCACCTTTTTCGATTTAGTCGACGAAGAGGAGCAGAAAAGGTGCTTTCATCATACAAACATCCAGCCTCTTTGGAAGAAAGATAACGATATAAAATTCGATACTTATATGGGAATGAGTTGCGGAAAAATTCCAAAAACTGTTAAAAGAATAAAATGTTTAACTCAAATGGGTGAAGAATTGTATAATATAGGGTAAATGGCTTTATATTGTCCGCAAAAATACCTAGATAAACAAAGAATAGTCTGTCCTTTCTCCTACTTTAAGGAGTTAAAGGGTGAATTGGGGGATAATGAAGCGAGAGTTTCTTTAGCGAAATTCCTTCGGGTTAATTTAGCTTTTACGGTTGAACTTTTAACGGGTCAAAAGCTTTATCCATTCCAAGAGGTTATTCTGAAGGGAATGCTCAATCGTAATTTTAACCTTTGTGTTTTTTCTCGTGGTATCGGTAAGACTTACTTAGCGGGAGTTTTTTGCTATCTTCAGTGTATCTTTGAGCCTAACAGCAAAATTATTGTCGCTGGCCCAACCTTTAGAACTGCGCGGTTTATTCTTTCGTCTATTAGAGATTTGCTCCAAAATAAGAATGCCCAGTTATTAGCCCAGACCTTTGGAAGGTGTGCGTTCCTCCCGGACGAATGGAAATTTTCTATCAATGGTGGCTCGATAATTGCTGTGCCCTTAACCGAGAAGCTCAGAGGGTATCGCGCGAATATTCTAGTGTTGGACGAAATGATTTTATTGCCTCCTACTATTATCAATGAAGTCTTGATGCCCTTTCTTGTTTCTCCTCAAGATCAATCAGAGAGAAAGGTTGTTAGAGAAAGAGAGGATAACTTGATAGAGCGAGGTTTAATGCAAGAAAGTGAGAGAAAGGTCTTTCAAAATAAGGCCAAAATGATAGCTTTATCCTCTGCCTCTTATACTTTTCAAAATTTATATGTGACTTACACTGATTGGCGAAAAAAAATTGAAGATCCTAAAGAGATTTCGGATGCAACCCATTTTGTAAGCCAAATGTCTTGGGACTCTGTTCCAGAAACGATGGTTGATAAGAACATAGTTGAAGCGGGGCGTTCAAGTGTCAGTGCTAACGCCTCCTTCCAGCGAGAATATGGAGCGCAATTCACGGATGGCTCTGATTCCTATTTTTCAATGCGTAAAATGCTCAAGCAGACATTAGCCGACGGGGAAGACCCAAGTATTCAACTGAGAGGTGACACCAACAGAAAATATATCTTAGGAATCGACCCTAACCTGTCGAACTCTGAGAACGCGGATGATTTCGCGATGTGTTTGCTCGAATTGGGAGAGGAAAAGCAAGATGCCGTGGTGGTTCACTCTTATGCTAAGGCGGGGGCTGACATGGCAGACAATATTAAGTATTTATATTACTTGATGACTCATTTTAATATTGTAATGATTATTATTGATAATATGGGAAGCCAATTTCTTGAGTCGGCTAACGCCTCGGAAATCTTTACTCGTGGGAATCTAAAACTGAATAACTTACAATGGGATACCATCCTTGAAGCCGAAGAATTTGTCAAAGAATTGGTTAAAATCAAAGGCGAATACAACTTACTTAATAACAAAATTTGTATCAAACAATATTTCACTACTGAATTCATCAGTAAATCGAACTCTTACCTCCAGTCCTGTATTGACGCTGGACAGATTTGGTTTGGCTCTCGCGCGAATGGCTGCGATTCTACCTACGGAAAGCTTCTTAATTCCTCTGTTACGATGGATTTAACAGGGTTTGATAACAAAACTGAGCTGATAGACCAACAAGACGATTTAATAGTAAGAACCCGGAACCAATGTAGTTTAATAGAATTTACCGCGAGTTCACGGGGTCTCGAATCGTTTTCGATCCCAATTCGTTTGCAGAGGGGTAAAGGCGAAATGCGTGCTCGCCGCGATTCCTATTCGGCTTTGCTATTGGCAAATTGGGCCAAAAAGTGTTATTTTGACATGATTAACTATAAGGAAAACAAGGTAATCGTGCAAAACAGTTTTACGCCTTTTATGGTCTAAAACAGTCTTGGAGGGAATTTAAGCTGAATTACCTCTTTCACCCTCTGTAATACTGTAATTACAGCTAGAAACTTTATAATATCGTCATATATGTCCGCCAAGCCTAAAAAAGCCAAACCTGTTGTCGCCGCGACCAAATATAAGGAAGCCGCCGCTCAATTTGAGCCGGTAATGACTTCTTTTGGTTCCTCAGATTCGGATTATCCTTCAACTCGAAGTCGCCGGAATGTAGCCGGAATTACTGAACGCTCTTATAAATTCAAAAACATTGAAGATGGCCTTACTCCTTTTAAGTATGACAGAAATTACAGCGGCGAAAGTTCCTGTTCGGTCTATGAAGCCGTAATTCTTTGCCAAAAGGCTTATTACAATTACGGCCCTCTCCGTAATATCATTGAATTGATGGTAGACTTCTCTTCTACGGATATTTATCTTAAGGGTTCTACCGCGAAAATCCGCAAATTCTATATCTCTTGGTTTAATAAGGTAAATCTCGTTAAACTCATCTCCCAGTTCTTCCGCGAATACTATCGTTCCGGGAATGTGTTTATTTATCCGTTTTTGGGCACCCTTAAAGAGTCCGATTTGCGCGATTTAGTTAAATACTACGGAAATACAAGCACGGCCAGTGCGCGACTTCCAGTAGAATACACAATTTTGAACCCGGCTGATATTCAAACGACCGGAACTCTTTCCCTTAATAATAGTAGAATTTTTTATAAGAGAATTTCGGACTACGAGCTTGAGACTTTAAGAAATCCGCGCAACTCCCAAGATCAGCAGGTTTATGATAGCTTGCCCGAAGATATTAAGAAGCAAATTAAAACCAATCAGGCGGCGGTTTTAATTCCTTTACCTGTCAAGGATATTGTGGCTATATTCTATGCTAAAATGCAATATGAGCCGTTTTCTATACCCATGCCTTACCCTGTTTTAGAGGATATTAACTATAAATTGGAGTTAAAGCGGATTGATATGGCTTTAAGTCGGTCGGTTCAGCAATGTTTGCTTTTAGTGACACTTGGCTCTGAGCCTGAAAAAGGAGGCATAAATCCTAATAATATTCTGGCAATGCAGAAATTGCTCGAAAATCAAACCGTTGGTCGCTCTATTGTCTCTGATTATACTACCAAAGCAGAGTTTATCACTCCTAAAATTAGCGACCTATTAAATTCGGAAAAATATACTATTGTTGATAAAGATATTGACATGGCATTAAACAATATCTTGGCGGGAGACGATAAATTTGCTAATCAAAAAAATAAGATTGATGTATTTATTGCTCGACTTGAACAAGGGAGAAAGGTCTTCTTAAATGAATTTCTTATCCCTCAAATGATTAAAGTTGCAGAAGAGATGGGCTTTGGAGGTCAAATTCCGGTTCCTCATTTCGATAATATCGTTTTAAGCGACGACATCAACACTCAGAAAAATTTTACAAGGCTTATCGAGCTAGGAATTTTAACTCCCGAAAGTGGAGTTGAGGCTATCAATACCGGACGCTTACCTAACGCTGACGAACTTTTGGAGGCTCAAAAAGCTTACAAGCAAAGCAGAGACGAGGGATTTTACGAGCCCTTGGTCGGCGGAAGCAATAGAAACGAGGATGGTCGCCCGGCTGGAACCACGGGAATCCCGAAATCCTCTAACAAAGTCGGGCAAATTGGCTCCGGGGAAATAAAGTTTGATATGCAAAAAATCGCTGCGAATATGGTCATAGCAAACAAACTAGACCCGATTATCCGCAAAAAATTGAAAGCCAAGTTTAAGCTCAAAGAGCTAACTGATGACCAAGAATCGCTAGTTCCCGAGTTGAAAAACTTGGTGTTGGCAAACTGCGAACCAAGCGAATGGGTTGCTAAAGTCGGTGATTTCTGCGATAAACCTATCGACGTTAACAAACAGCGTGTCAGTGAGGTTTCCGATTTAGCTATTCAGCACCAGCTTGGGGGATATTTAGCGGGCATTCTCTTCGCATCGAAGAAAGATTAAGTAGAAAACTTTCCCGCAAGTTTTATTTACCTAATAGAATAAATAAGTCAGTATCCTCTAAGATATTCCCAATGACTTCAATCGCGTGCTCAGAGCAGTGAACACTTGCGACTTTCGGCCATCCCAAGGAAACATTGAACCCTTGCTCCATCCATTCTACTTGATAGACATTAGTTTTCTTTCTTGAGTTAGCGGGCCCACCTAAATCTGACTCTATCCAGCTTTCTTTTATCAAATCACCTTCATAAATATCTTTGCCATTTTTGTCTTTTAACCCAGTAAATTGCTGGACTTTATATTGACTATACTCGTCAGAGAGAGGGAGGATAAACCTAGGAGGTCCGCCAAAATATAGTTCAATGAAGTGAGACAGGTTGGCGGCAAAGGAAGTATAAAATGGGTCGCGGAATCCTTTTCCATCCCAGACTCTAAATTTTATTTCACGCATATTATTTTAGTAAATCAGGATTCTCAAAGATATTTCCGATAACGGTCATTTCCTGCGGCTTTAAATCATACATGCTGTATTGGTCGTAGTTATCTAAATCAAAGAAGTATCTGTCCCAGACTACGGGGTATTTGCCCGCGCCTGAGACTTGGATTATATCTCCCTCGTAAATCTTTTTACCGCTCCGGTCTTCAAGACCTGTGAACTGTTGAATAATAGCAGTATCGGATATCCAACTGCAATTGTCTAGCCCTTGAACTAATCCGGCTCCGCCCATTCCATCGTTATTGGTAGTCTGAAATTTATAGGACTCATAATACATTGTATTTACGTCCCAAACTCTAAATTTAATTTGTCTCATATAGAGAAGCCTACAGAGCTTAAAGGAATCTGTCAAGACCATTGTTAAATCTCTTCAAAAACTGTAAATACTATTAAATATATTACAGTTATGAAAAGTTTGCTCAATCCGTCTTATTTAATAGTTTTAACTCTTTTAATCACCGGCTGTTTCGGTTCTCTCGGTAAGCCCGATAAAGGCGTCGATCAAGACTATCTCAATAAGCAAAAGCAGGCGGAGAAGGCTAAAGTTGAAGTCCGGGTTAATGACGAAAAAATTGCTGATAAGGGTAAATCTTTAGTCCACGGGGCAGAATACGCGCTTAACCAAGAGACAAATAAGACCCCGCCTGTCCAAGTCGCCAGTGAGTTAATCTCTCACGCCAAACTTACTTTGGGCAACCCCTCGGTGGCCGACGCTAAAAAGATCGAAAACATCGTAGACGGTCTAATTCAAGAGGTTAAAGCTGAGAATTTGCGGCTCAAAATCCAAAATACTACTAATAAAGTAGAATTAGATATACTTAAAGTCCAGTTAAAGAAAGCGGACTCAGAAGGTAAAGAAGCTCGGGGCAAGCTAGATGCCTTTGAAGGAGAGATTATTAAACTTCAAAAGAATGAAGAGGTTTTGACTGCTAAATATCAAGGACAGTTGGATAAGTTGCAGAAGGAAAACGAGGAAAATGCCGCGAAGGCAAATGAGTGGGACGACGATCACGGTTTCTGGCAACAATTCAACATATTTAAGGATATATTTGGCTTAATTAAGAAATTGTTTGTTATTTCGGTTATTGGTGGAGTATTATTTATAGCCTTCAAAATAATTGAGATTTTTTGTCCTGCCCTGTCAATTTTAAGTGGAATTGGAAGTATGGTTATTGGGGTATTTAAGAAGATTTTGCCTGCGGCGTTCAAGGGTGCCGGGTTGGTTTCAAGCACAGTTTTGGATGCGCTTAAGCACGTTGTAGCCTCGAATCGCGACTTTATGAAAACTTTAAGCGATAAGGACATTGAGGATGAATTAATCGCGAATTACCCGGATTCTTACTCATTTAGCAAGAAAGAGGTTAAGGATTTGCTATTAGCCCTTACGGATAAGACTCTCGCGGAACTTGAAAAAGAGCTAAATTCCAAAACTGATGAGGTTACGAAAGGTGTGATCACAAGTGTAAAACAAGAGATCAAAGGCGAGAAACCGTTAACGTCTCTTATCTAATTTGAGGTTCTCAAGGTTTCCCTTTTAATCCTTTCGAGGAATTTAGGTTTGAAGAAGGAGAAGGAATTGACATTCAGCCACTTGAGAATCTCTTTTACTGTAATTTAAGATATAGTTATGGACTTTAAGTATACAACCATTTTTGCGGCGGCGGGCCATATTAAGGCTTTTAAGCCGGAAGAGAAGTTGTCAGTAGCTTCCCTCACTGAAATTTCTAAGTATCTTCCCAAAGGCATTAACCTTGAAGAAAACGAAGACCTGCTTGCCGTATCATTCAATATCGCGCTAGGTAACACCACTAATCTTAATGATGATGGTATAAATGGGGTTAATTTGTGTGAAATTGCCAAAAATTTCGTAGGAAAATTTATTGACTTGGAACACTCACGCAAGGCTCTGCGAGGCTATATAACCAATTATGCTTTCACTAAATTCGGGTCTGATGAGCCTTTGACCGAGGAAGAAGCTAGAACTTTAACGTCAAAATTTCAATTAACTTTAGGTGGAATTATTTGGAAATTAGTTGATAAGGATTTGGCAGAGTATATTGTAGATAGCTCCAACCCAGAGAGTGAGAACTTCAAGGATTTATCTACAAGCTGGGAGATAGGTTTCTCAAGTAATAACCTTTTGCTGCTTCCAGAGGGCAAATCCGACTATAAAGATGGCATTATCATGGACGAAAGCGATACAGATTATGAAAAAGTCTCAAATCATCTCCGGGCTAACGGCGGAAGTGGCTTTTGGGGAGGACTTCGCGTTTGCCGCGATATAATCCTGCCCGCTTTACCTCTTGGAATTGGAATAACAGCTAATCCGGCAGCCCAAGTTTCCGGGATAAGCACAGCCATCAATATTCCTAATCGAATGGATGAGCCAATGATTAAGGCCGCTGAACATGAAGATGATTGTGAATGTGAAGAGTGTAGAGATGAGAGAAACGAACTTAAAGCTAAATTAACCGAAGTGATTCGGTTTGAAATTGAGGATACTGACCCTTTTGAGGTTAAGTTAGTCGAAGGTGATGCAAAATTTGATATTGAAGTGAGTGTAAATGAGCTAATAGACATAACAGGTATTAGTAATATTTTGACTGATTTGAAGAAATTTGAGGATTTTTTAGCAACCGCGTCGGAAGTAACTGTAATGAATAGTGAAACTTTACATACAGAAACTAATATGCTTACTTCTTTTGCCGATATTAACGAAGAATACCTGAAAACCGCGCAGGCTAACGAGCTTCGTGAATTCCTTGAAAAACAGGTTGCCGAATCCGCTTCTAAGGCTTCTGAGCAGCTTAAGACTGAAAAGGCCGCGATTGAAGGCGAAAAAGCTACTTTAGCTTCCGAGCTTGAGAGTGTTAAGGCTCAATTTGAAGATGCCAAGAAGCAATTAGATGCCCTACTCAAGGAAAAATCTGAAGCTACCACTCAAGACCTCTTTAATAAACGTATGAGTTACTTCGATGAGAAGTTCGAACTTGCCAAGGAAGATAAGGTAATTATCTCTAATGACCTGAAGGAAGTTGCTAATGATGAGATTTTCGCTTCTTACCAACAGAAAATGGATGTATTGCTCAAAGGTAAGGAAAAGGGCAAGCAAGCTGTAGCTTCTGTTACTACTGTTGTAAATGAAGACAAACTTGTCTCCAAAGCTCTCGATAATGCGACTTTAGAGGTCGTAACTGTCACGGCGGGCGTCGTAAAGGACGAACCGAAGGGTCTTTTTGAGAAATATAGCAAGTATTTTGCACTAAATGACGAAAACTATCAAACTCGCTAAATTCTAACTGTAATAAATAGTAGTTCTAACTAACAAATAATTATATGGCATATTCCAGCACTAAGACTCTTCTCAAGCCTCTTCGCAATCACAGCGAGCACGAGGTTATCCCTTATTACACGCTCGATGCTGAATCGGCGAATAAAGGCACCTTCGTTAAGTCCAGTTCGGCTGGAGTCGTGTTTGAAGATTCGGCTTATACGTGGGCGGGTGGCATTACTAGCGCCGGTGACGTTGGCGCGAATTATCCCGGCATTATCAGTAACCGTTACAACAACACTGCTAAGTGCTCTGTTGCTGGCACGGGCGACGCGAACAAGGTTCTCGGTGTTCTTCTCTACGATACTCGCGCCACCGATGAGAACGGCGACCGTCTCGTAAATAACCCCCGCAAGGCTCGTGAGCTTCAATGCGTTGTTTCTGGTCAGGCTAACTCAATTCTCTCTCGCGGCCATGTCCTTTATTATGTCACTGGTTCCGCTGCGGCTGGCGACCGTGCTTATATCGACGGCAACGGTGAAATTAACGTAAATGCGACTCTTACCCACAACGCTGTTGCAGTCGGCCAATTCCTTGGAGCTCAAAATTCGGATGGTTACGCCCTCATTAAACTTGAACTGTAATATCTGATACTTAACAACACTTAAATTTAATTATAAATAATATGAAATTAAAAGGCACTCAAGAACAAATCGAGCTTATCAAGAAAATGGGTTCAGCTAATAAGCTGGAGGCTATGGAAGCTCAACAGACCTTCGCTGCTTTCATGAGTTCTCCGCTCTTGACTGCCATCCGTGAAGCTAACCTTATCTCTGATATTTATCAGGATATTGAGTTTGACGACACGACTAATCCGACGTTTCCGTTGGACCTTTATTACAACGAAAACTATGCCGGAGTTTTAAATATTTGGGCTCAAACCATGAGCGATGGAATGTCTACGAACCTCGTAGATGTGCCGGTCAAAGAGCTTCAGCTTCAGACTTACGACCTCACTTCGGCGGTAAGTTTCCTTAAGAAACATGCTCTTAATGGTCGTCTTGACGTTGTAGCGGCTTCTATGGCTCGCTTTGTTGACGAATTTGCTCATAAGCAGAATGTAAATGGATTTAATGTTATTCTTGGAGTACTAGCTAGTGGTGCTGCAAAATCTGGTAAAGCCGTCCAGCAAGGAACGTCCGGCTCTATTCAGAACGTGGTTCGCAGTTCGGGAGCCAGTCTCCAAATGAAGGATATTTCGGACCTCATGACTCGCGCTCGCCGGATTAAGACCTCTCAATTCAACGGCACGCCCGCTTCTTATAAAGGCATCAAAGGTAATCAGCTCATGGTCAGCCCCGAAGTTCTCGGTCAGATTCGTGAATTCGCCTTCAACCCGGTGAGAACGGATGCGTCGACTTCTACCAGTAACTCGACCGACCTTCCCTCTTCTGAGCGTGCGAAGATTTTCGCTTCTGCCGGTGCGTCGGAATTCTTCGGTCTAATGGTTAAGGAGCTTAATGAGCTTGGTCTTTCTAAGCCCTTTAACGATATGTTCAACATTTACGCGGGCGCGACCTCGTTCCTTCGGATCGATGGAACAAATGGAAGTGCATTTACTAGCGCGTCTGATGAAATCTTAATTATGGTCGATCCTTCCAGCGGCGCGTTCAAACGCCCCGTGATGATTAACAGCGATAGCAAAGGACAAATTCTTGTTTCTCCTGATGACCAGTTCTCCGCTCGCACTAAAAAAATGGGCTTCTATGCCGAGCTTAATGAAGGTTTCTTGTGCGTTGATAGCAGGGTAATCGGCGGTTTAATGCTTGGTTAATTCAAGTTAATCGGTTTCAGATTAGACCCGCTCGAAAGGCGGGTCTTTTCTTTTACATTTTTCTTTATTTTTACGCTGGCATTGAATACACTTTGGACGTTCTGCGTCATAATACATACATGAAAACTATAGCACTAACAGAACAAGAAATTCAAGTAGTTAAAGAAAATTTAACTCATAAAACTCTTAAGCAAATCATGGCTTGTCTTCCTAGATTTAGTGAGAATATAACATCTAAATCGGCCCGCATTTTTGCACGTAAATGTAAGAAAGAAGGTTTACATAGAGATAGATATAAACATAAAGTCCCATATACGGGAACTTACAATCAGGAATATTGGAAAGATTTAGACTTAATTAAGTGTTATTTCGCCGGAAATATCGCCGCTGATGGATGTATTTTGCATAAAAACAACTCTAAAACTTTGGTTATCTCTGTCGCGATGAAAGACGAAGTGCTAGTTGACTCGTATATTAGAGAATTAGACTATAAAGGAACTAAAATTGAAGCCATGTCCCACAGCAAATTCGCTCCAAAGGAAGGTCTTCCTTATTGCAGAATTCAGTTAAGAGCTTTTAATAAAAACGCAGATTATCTTAAACAACATTTCAATTTGGCTCCGCAAAAAACCAAAAGAATGGGTCCAACTAATATTTCCAATGATTACTTAAATTTAGCCTATTTAATGGGCTATATTGATGGAGATGGGACAATCTGTTGCCATAAAACTCAAAAGGGGAGATTTGAAACTATTTCTTTATCTATTATTTCTTGTAGTAAGCCTTTAATGGAGTGGATTGTAGCTTTAATTGATAAGAAATTTCCCGTGATAAATCGTAAAGCTGGATTAAGATACCGGAAAAGAAGCCATACTTGGGAATATGCTATTGGAGGGCTTCGCGCTGCAACAGTTATAGATTATTTACGCCAATTTCCCTTGCAAGAGATTAGACTGAAGCGTAAATGGGACAACCCTAAGTTGCTAGCATGGATAGAGAAAAAGAAAATTCAGCACCCTGAAGCGTTTTTTAGTCCTGATTTAGCTGAAATTACTTCCCTTGCTCTCCGTAAAGAGCCTCTGCAATCCAAAGTTTCAATGGAGGCTTTAGTCGCCGAAAAGCAGATAATCGATACTGCTAACGCGGCTCGTGAGCTAGAAAAATCTGAAAGAAAGAATATAAAACCTATAAAATTTAATAGCCCAGCACGTCTAAAGGCTTTGAAAGCAAGGGCTTCGCAGTGTAAAATTCCAATTATTTTGATAACTAAAGACGGTCAATATATTAAAGAGTATGAGAGTATAACTGAATTGTCAAAATCTCTAGGCTTAAATGTAAGCAGATTGGCGAGGGTTTGTAAAAGCAATAATAAGCAAATGAAAGGCCACTACTTCCAATACAAATTCGATTACCTTCTCCAAAATAAAGAAACAGTCCTAGATTATTCTCCTCCAGTCAGTTTTCCGTTGTTATAATTTTACATGAATGCTCTTATTGAAATCAAGCTCAAATTAGAAAAGAATTATTTAGTGCCCGAAAACCCTAAATTCCTTAAACTTTTTGAACATTGTTCTGGTGGTTATTACGGTTTAACTCCCGATTCAATGCCTCTTTATGAAGAGATATTTAATTTACATGGAATAAAAATCGCTTATCCTTAGGTATAATATCTTTAACCAAACTAATTATGGCTAAACAAAAAAAACTAACTCTCGGTTCAATGAAACAGGTGCATGGACAGCTAGAAGGAAAAACCGTGCCCCAAAAGCTCTCTCAAATCATCGCGGCCAAAAATGGCGAAGAAGTAGACGAAAACTTCGGCCCTTACGAGACTAAAGACCTAGAAGTTTATGAGGATTACCTCTCTAATAGCAGCCGCGCAGACCTAGATGCTCACGCCGATAAGGTGGGAATTATCCCTTCTGGCGATACCAAGAGCCTTGCCCGCAAATTAGTGTCGGAATTTAAGCGGCATTGGCAGGGTAATCAGCCTTTACCTGCCCCCGTGCGCTTCACCGAAGAGCAAAAGGCTAAATTCAAATCAATTAAATTCTAATATCCGATATTAAGTTCTAATTTTCCGTTATAATAACTACTCATGACTACTGAAACCTCAACTAAACCCGCCCCTAAATCTCTTAGTGTTGATTCACCGCCCGTGGCGGCTCCTGCTCAAGTAGCTCCCAAAACTCTAACTAATTCCGATGTCTCTGCCGCGAAACAAAACGTGCCGGATATCAAAGTCGTCGGAAATGGCGATTCTTTTCAACTCCTTTGTAAGGCTTCCTCACAAAATGAGGGATGGATGAAGTCCACGAAGGCAATGGAGATTCCGAACGGCTGTATGGTGCAAGTGACTACGCAGCAACGGAATCCCGACGGGACTTACGCCGTAGCCGAAGCTCTAGCTTTCGCGCCTTCCACGCGAATTGTCCCTGATGTCAATGGTGGCCGCAAATTAGTGCTGATTTAAGCCTTTCTAGCTCGCCGCGACCTCTCACCCCGCCCTCAAAAGCGGGTTTTTGCTTTTTAGGGTAAGCGCGACGAGCCGCGAAACCTGTCGTTGGGGGTTAAAGGGGAGCACCCCTTACTGTAATTAACAGTAGAACTTAAATACTCTTTAATTCCCTTTTTATGACTATCCCTATAATTTTCGGCTCGTCGGTCTATGACCACACTAATTGGACCTTAAATGGCATCCAAGACTCTCCTTTAGAACCCGGCGAGGCCGAATGGAGGGTTAATTCAGAAGGTAAGGTTATTATTTTAGCTTTTGTATGTCCCTGTGGTTGCCGTGACGTTGTTCCAATCCCCGTTCAACAAGGCGCGGGTAACTCGTGGAATTGGGATGGCGACTTAGTTAAACCGACTCTCACCCCTTCAATTTTGAGAATGTCCGGCTGCAAATGGCACGGTTATCTTACTAATGGCGAATTTGTTTCCTGTTAACTGTAAATATAGATAATATTATGATTAAGAAATTTCTCTTATTTGCCCCTTTAGTAGTCGGGTTGTTAATTTGGGGCTGTTCGCGGCCCGCTGACGCTCTTCAATCTGAAATCGTCCCAATAGGCTCTCATATTTTTACTCGCGCCGAAGTCTATCAAATGTTGCAGTCTAACGGGGTTACTTGTTCTTTTACTCTAACTGACGAAACCTATATTGCCCCGGAAGCCGATTGGGTTAAAAATCAATACAGTTCTAAATTAACTAAATTTCTTTTCGACTACAACCTTCATCATTGGACTAAGGAAAGTTCTGATTGTGATGATATTAGCCGGGCGGCGGCGACTTATGGGTCAATTTTGTTTCATAACAGTAAAAGCCGCCCCAAAGGACACGGGTTCCTCTTTGGAGAGTATCATTATATCAAGGCGGGCGCGGGAGGTCACGCGATTAACGTAATCATTGTGAAAGATGGAACTAATTACCGTTTAATGTTTTACGAGCCACAAGTTAAATATGAAGTAACCTTAAGTGAATTAGAGAGATTTAATGGTTCGCTGTGGGTGCGCTTCTAGCTGATTAGCCGCGAAACCTGTATTTAGAGGGGTCTGGGGAAACTTCCCCTCTCCGAAAGGAGTGTTCTCCTACTGTAATTAAAGGTAAGATAGCAATATCTCAATATGGCTAATACAATTAAACTTAAACAGATTGACAACGCAGAGCTTGAAGCGTTTGTTAGTAATTTAACTGGCAGCGGTGTTTATACGGTTAATAGAGCTTTAGTGACAGACGGAGTCGGACACGTTGAGGCTAGTTCAGTCACTGACACTGAGTTAGGCTACGTCTCGGGCGTTACTTCGGCGATTCAAACCCAGCTAGACGCTAAACAGGCTACGATAACTGGCGCGGCTACGACGATTACAAGCACCGATTTAACGGTTTCCAAAGCTTTAATTAGCGACGCGAGCGGTAAAGTCGCGGTAAGCGCGGTGACTGACACTGAGCTAGGCTACGTCGCAGGAGTCACTTCGGCGATTCAGACGCAATTAAATTCCACGGGCTTCTTGGCAAAGGTTGCCTCTGGAACCGGCTTAGTAACAGGGGGTGAAGTATCTATAAATGGCGACCCTACTAAATTTGATGTAGCAGCCGGTGAAGGTTATGTAGTAGATAATCATACTGACCCTTCTAACCCAGTCGTTACACAAGTTATATGGACGGCTTTTACAGCGCAGACAGTTACTAATATAGCCACAACTACGTCAACCAATATTATGATCAATGGGTCTGGGGCCATTGTTCAAACAACAGGGCTATTCACGATAAATGAGTCCAGAGATTTTATATTGCTCGCTCGCATTGGGCATGGTAATTTTACTACAGTTACTTCCGTTACCCCGCTCCCAAGAGTTATATTCAATTCTACAATGGATGCGGATGATTTAGCGACAGTTATTGGAGCAATTAATGGATCGGGGAATGTATTTTCGGCAAATGGCGCGAATCTGACTATAAATAAGTCCAGTGGCTCTACTTATAGGACTGGAACAAATTATACAATATCAAAAAAGAGTCCCAATATTACGACAGATGCGGCATTAGTAGCAGCAACATTTAGTTATAGATATCAAAATGGAGCTGGGGGTTTTACTACAACTACTGCAAGTGCTAACGTAGATCCAAGTAGTTACGATGACGGGACAGGAACTCTCGCGACAGTTCCTAATAATAAATTTACGATTCAACGCATCTATTATTCGGCGGCAGCGCAAGCCTTTATTCTTACTTATGGTCAGGCTATTTACGATAACTTGAATGATGCTAAAAATGGCATTCTTACAGAAGTTCCGGTAGTGTCCCCGACCTTTGTAGATTTAGCTCTTCGTTCATGGCTGATTGTTAAAAAGGGAATTACAGTTTTAAATGATACAACAACTTGTTCCTTTACCACGGCGAGTAAATTCGGGGAGCCTTCTAGTGGAGGCGGCGGTTCAGGCGGCGATGTAGTTGGTCCCGCGTCGGCGACTGATGAATCTGTTGCTCGTTTTGATGGAATTACAGGTAAACTAATCCAAGATGGATCGAGTGCTACATTAAGTGATACGGGGGATTTCACGGCGGGAACATATAACGGAAATACTATTGGTGCCGGTTCAACTTCTGGAACTAATACGGGAAACCAGACTATTACTCTTACTGGAGATGTGACTGGGAGCGGAACGGGTTCTTTTGCGGCGACCATTGTCAACAATGCCGTCACTCTGGCGAAGATGGCGACGATGGCAACCGCCTCGCTGCTCGGGCGCAACACGGCGGGGACCGGCAACGTGGAGGTTTTGAGCGCCAGCACGGTTAAGAGCTTGCTGTCACTAAACCTCGTGGAAAACACGGCGCTATCAACGTGGGCTGGGACGAGCAACATCACGACTCTCGGGACGCTGACACAGTTGCGAGTGACCAACTCAGGGTCAACAAGCACTGTGGTTGAAATCATCAAGGGCGCTGTCAGTCAGTCCGCCAACCTGACCGAATGGCAGAATAGTTCAGGAACCGTCTTGTCTAAGATTACAAGTGCAGGTTACTTTGACACGTCATCAACAGGACAATATCGCTACAACGGAACAAACTTAGGTCTTCGTGGCGATACAAACGTAGAAAGTATTTTTCTTGGAGAGACTGCGGGCAATCTGACAATGACAGGTATTCAAAACTCAGGCTTCGGTGTCGCAGCATTACTCTCAACAACAACTGGCTCAAGAAACATGGCTATGGGGAGGTCGGCACTCCAATTAAACACTACTGGTGCGGACAATATAGCCGTAGGAGCTATTAGTTTAGTTGAAAATACTACTGGCTCTTTTAACGTAGCAATCGGTTCTCAGGCTCTAGAATCTACTACTACTGCTAATAACAATGTTGCCATAGGTTATAGAACACTTCGAGTAACTACAGGTAGCGATAACATAGCAATTGGTTATCGTCCGCTGTTTACCAATTCAAGCGGAGAAAGAAACATAGGCATCGGCGTTGAAACCCTTTTCAACAACACAACTGGTAGCCAGTCCACAGCAGTTGGTTGGAACGCAATCTGGCAAGTTCAGGGGAGTAATAATACCGCCTTTGGATATAACACAGGGGGAAATCTCACTTCTGGATCTAAAAATCTTATAATTGGTCACGATATAAATCTTCCTTCTTCCACTGGATCGAACCAACTTAATATAGGGAATATTATATTTGGCACCGGCGTAAGTGGAACTGGATCAACAATTGCTGGATCGATAGGAATCGGAACCTCTTCTCCTAATCAAACTTTAGATGTCTCAGGAGGATTTGGAGCTGAAATTGTTACAAAAACCTCAGACTACACTGCTGCTTCATCTGATCATACTATTCTTTGCGATGCGACTTCAGGGACTTTAACTGTTACTTTGCCGTCCGTCGCTACTTCAACTAGGCGTATTTATCATATTAAGAAAATAGACTCAAGTGTTAATACGGTAGTAATTGACGGGGCAAGTTCCGAGCTAATTGATGGTGCTACGACACAAACCATTTCAACTCAATATACCAGCTATACAATTCATTGCGACGGTTCGGCTTGGTATATTATCTAATAATCAATATGAGTTATCTTTTATTTAATAATGCTGGAATTTTAGGGTCAGTGGCTTCCATTGACTTAAATTCTACAGCCGATCAATCGATTTCAATAAATAGCTCTAAATATGTAATTAGAGGTATTTTAGTTACAAATGCAAGTGCGGACATGACTTTAAGTATCGCAGCGGGAGGGGTTTATACAGCGGTTTCAAAGGGCGGGGTGGCAGTGGTAAGCGCCGCCCAACTTTATACTCCTTTAAGCACTTCTGATAAATACAGTGAAATTACACTAGCAGGTATAGTAGGAACGGACGTAAGAACCGAAACCACTCTTTATTTCTCTTTGACTACTGCTCACGGTTCAGCGGCGACGGCAGATATTTTTATAATTGGCGACAAACTAGACTAAATTTCAATAAATAATACTATGTTTAACACTCCTGACATTATCCTTGCCACCGTGAATAAATTCATCTCTGATGAAATTCATATTACCGGCAAACAGTCTAAAAACCCAAAAGCAGTCTTATCTTTTGTTCCCGTTGACGATAATGGGGCGCGAATAGAAATTGCCCCAGTGGCGGTCGTTTCTTTAGAGGGTGAGGCTTTTAATAGCTGGTTTGAGAATTGGAACACCGAAAAAGACCTTTATTCTTTATTGATTAATATTCTTAAAACCGGAGTAAAAGGCATTACTATTACTGGTGTAGATGTCGCGAAACTAGGCTCGCTGGATAACTTGAAAGTTGCGGATATTGCTGAAGAGGTTTTAGCTTCGGTCTAAATTTTTAGAAAAATTAAGCAGTTCTAATTGGACGAGTTATAATTAACTCATCATGATTACTCTTGACTTAAATAAACCGCTACTTGACCTTGATGCCCAGCCCGTTGAAGGTGTTACTGTTGGAGTTCTTTTAGCCCAACAGTTGATTTCCAGTCCCGAAGGAGACGCTCTTCAATTCCTTGACTGGGCCATTACTCTTAAACAGGGTAAAACTCTGCAATTAGACGCCAGCAATCAAAAAACCCTTGAAGATTTCGTTAAAGGGCTTAAAACTCTTACTAATTTGGGTAAGGGGCGGATTCTTCAAGAGATTTTGGCGGCGGCGAAGTAATTACTTATTATCGCAAAATTCAGCCCCGCCTAAAATCGGGGCTTTTTGCGTTGCCACCTACTCAAACTGTAATTACAAGTAAAGATACTTTATTTCAATTAAAATATGATTGTCGCCGACATTGCTAATAAAATTTACACGGATTTAGATTCGCCGTCGGACTTATCCCTAGTTTCTTTGTCTTTTTGGATTCGGAACAGCGTCGGGCAGCTTAATTCCCGCATTTTAACCTCGTATTCTGTTCAATCGGATCTAGAAATTCGCGATAAAGATAGCATTGAAATTTCGGAAGAAGCGGTTGGAGTTTATTGTCAGATGTTTTTGGTTTATTACTACGATAAGAAATATCGTTCTAACCTTACTACGATGAACAACAATATGTTATTGTCTGTAAAGGATAATGCTCGCACGGTTACTTTCACGAATCGCAATGAGGTCGGCAAAGCTATCTTAATGGCTAAAAGTCAAGCGGAAACTGAACTAGACAAATTGGTTAATGGATTTAAGAGCCGCCTTGCTATTCCGCGTCAGGTTGTCGGAGATGATACTTGGCTTCAATCAACTCTTCCTTCTCTGAACTAAGTGAAATATGCCCTCTCTTTTATCATCAAGTCAGATTAGTAGCTTAACCTCTACTTACGTTGATTTATTTGATACTTTTAAGCAGGAAATCGTAGTAATTAAGGAGCCAATTCGTAGTGTCGTCGCAAGTAATAGTCCTGATTTATGGAAATATGGTAATAGCTCAAATGAGGCTAATTTTACTTATACTCCCGTTTCTGGCATCTTTTCAGGCTTAATTGATAATAACCTTAACCCCAAAGAGGTATTTTTGAGTGAAATAGAACAAAAAGCTGCGAATGAGACGGTATCTATTCAAGTTTTGCAAGATTTCCGCGATTATGTATCAAATGGAGTAAAAGTTCAGTCAATAATTATCGCTAATCACAATTATGAGATGATTAGTGAAGATATCTATGACCCGTTCCTCAATTATAATGTTTATCGGTATAAGCTAAAACTTCAAAAGTAATATAAGTTGATTCTCAATGCCCAATCAGATAAATTTTGAACAAATTCGCGCAAAACTCTTAACTTCTCAAAGGGTGCGGCAAGCTGTTGATGTTAAAGTTCAGGCAAAATTTGTAGAGGCTAAATCAGGGTTGATTAAGGAGTTTTTAGAACATAAGGTATCTCAAGAATTGATGAATCCTGATGGCGGCAATATTTCTAATACTTTAGATGGTAAAGATAATAAGAATTTGTTTGGATTTATCGGTTTTAATAAAGGAAGTGAGCCGGTTCAAGAAGTCGCCGCAATTTTAGAGAAAGATACTTACCTTGGGAAGCCGGAAATCGTTAGTAAAACCAGAATTGAGTATAGGATTTTTCATCCATCGTTAAAAGAGCTTTATGCGGCGACTCCGATGCCTTGGGAGGGCGGCAGAAGTTGGCTAGCCGGGATTTCACGCGGAATTTCAGGGTTTGGACAGTTTTTGGCTGGGACATTCAAGATTGCTTCTCGCCCTGATTGGTCGGCATCCGGGCAAGGTATTCAACTCAAACAAACTATTCGCGGCGGGGCTTTCAAGACAAGAAATGATTATATTGGGGCGATGATAGCGGGATTCCGAGCTAAGTTCGGCAAAGGGACAAATTAACCATGATTGCTCATTATAATAACCGTCTATTAAATAGTTTTGCCTTATATGTTGACCATCAAGTCTGTGAGGATGGTTTGGCCTACGTCAATTACTCAAGTATATTTCAAGCAGTTGATAATATATTTAATGGGTATTATGCTTATGCCGCCCCGACTAAGCAGTTAGTTTGCGACGTTTCCTTGACGGGCGCGACGCAATTAAGCGGCGTTTTCGTCGGTGGAACTTACCGTAATATCGGCCAAAACGGGCTGGCGGCGATTAACCATGATTTAGGTCACGTTTATTTTACATCGGCACAATCATCGGCAATTACCGGCAGTTACGCGGTTAAGGAATTCAACGTCTATTTAACTGAAGATACCGAGGAAAAGCTCGTTTTCGGCACTAAATATGAGGTAAAACCGAAAAAACCTCAAATTCAAACCCCAACCGAGGCCGATACCGTTTTTGCCCCGGCAATTTTCATTAAGACTAACTCCGTAACAAGTGAGCCATTTTGCTTGGGCGGAACGGATAAGATTATCAATGATTATCGGGCTGTGGTGATTTCTAAGTCGGCTTTTGAATTAGATGCGGCTTGCGGAATCATGCAAGATATGTCGCGGACCTATTTTAATCTAATTAACCCTCCTTTTGGGGCTTTAGGTTATACGGGCGTTGCTTATAATTTTACCGGATTAAATGTCGGAACTGAGGCATTTATTGATAACGTGACCGTTTCGAGAGTTAAAAAGGGTAATAGTTCGGAATTTAACGATATTAACTCAAGTATCTTTGCGGCTTTTGTGGATTTTGAGGTTCACGTCTTTAAGAATCCCCGCGCCTAAAGATAATTGAGAGATTTTGAAGATTTTGAAGATTTCTAACTGTAATTAAAGGTAACTAGTTTAACAAATATAATTTATGGCTATTCAAAGAACGATTTATACTCAAGGTTTCGTAACGGTGGTTGATCCAATTGAGAATGACGGAATAGGAGATCCTACGCCTCTTTTTGCTCAGTCAATTAGCTGGTCACATAACACCCCCAAAGAAAGTCTAACCGCTCTTGGCCGGACTTCGTTTCAAAGAGTTTCTTCGGCTTCGGAAACCGTAAGCCTTGAAGTTACTATCTATCCCACGGGTAGTGAAGGAAATTTACTTGATCACCTGACAAAGGGGGCTTTAGCCATTATCCCCAGCGGAACGTCTATCAGAACGAATCTTGGCGGACTTGACGGCGCTCTACTTTCCTCTGTTAAAGGCGAGGCGTCTGTCGGGTCGATTCCTAGCGTTACGCTTAGTTTTATTGGCAGATATGCCGTTTCAGGCGCTCCTATAGACTCCTCTACTAGTCCTATTACGACCATTAGAACAACGGAACAGGTGGGCGTTAGTGCGTCGGGGTGTGCTCAAAAGGCATCTTTTTCTTGGGATCTTCCGATTGAACCGATGTCTTGTCTTGGAAGCATTATCTCTACCGGAGCGGAATTTTTTGGCAACCCTCCGGGATCGGCTTCAATAAGCGTTGAGGGAACGACCGATCCTAACTTTGTTAACCAAGTGGATATCGGAAATTTCACTTTCAAGCTAGGTGATCCAGATCGTCCTGCGGGGACTGGGGCTACTATCGCTTCTCGTTCAAACAACCTTGCGGTAGGTCAAATCAATGGAACCTTTAATACCGTAACGGAAGGATTAGCTATTGATTGTATTTTTAGCGAAGGCTAAGATTAGTTAAAATTTGGGCGTGGGGAATCTTGAGCCGCTGGAGAAATCTGGCGGCTCTTTTCTTTGTAAAATCAAAATAACTTCTATAATAACCTTAAATAATGATTTCGCGCACTTTATATAGCTTTTCTAACGTCAAAATTAACAACAGCGGAGTCTTCGCGCAGTCTCTTAATTACAATGTCAATTCAGCTCATGAACAGATAGAAGAATATGGCAATGACAACTTTTATTCAATATTGAGTGAACCAATAACTGCCACTTGCGAGATTTCATGTTATCCCGGTCATAATTTTGGAAATTTAATAAAACAATTAACGGATCATACTAGATCGGGCAGTGTAAGAGAGAATGTCACGACTAATTTTGGAAGTTTAGATAAGGCTCTTTTGTCCTCTTTTAAAATGGAGGCGGCGGTTAATTCCGTTCCTAATGCTTCCATGACTTTTATAGGGGCCGTTTCTACTGGGGAGACACTGTCAGGTTGCTCAAGCCCAGAATTTATGTCAGGTATCGTTTCGACGGAAGATATAAAAATTAATAATGGCTCTGGTCAAGCTCAAAAAGTTAGTATGAGTTGGGATATTCCGGTTTCCCCAATACTGTCTTACTCTAGCTCTTTATCTTATCCGACTTCCTTTTTTGGAGAGCCGCTTGGAACTGCGACGGTTAATATTCAAGCTATGAATGGCGAAATTGGGTCGATAAGTTGTATAGATTTCGGCAGAATTAATACTACTTTCTCTGATATTAAAGTTATTTCATCGGGAGTTAATCAGGCGGTCGGGACAATGGGGGCAACTTACAATGTGAGTTTTCAGTGTAGCGCGAATAATGTTAGCTTTAGCTAGTCTTATTACTTTTAGTTAAGTTAATTAAATTGAGTTATAATTAGTTTATGGAACAAGGTAATACGGAATTAAATCAGGAGCAGGTAAAGAAATTCGTCCTCGCCAACGTGCGGCGAATTGTAACCAATCTATTTAAGGGGCAATTAGAGGTTTGTTCCGATTTAAACCAAGAGTATCTATCTCGCCTTATCCGCAATAAAGACAAGATTTCACCCGAAATTTATGAGCAATTAGCTTGGTGGGATACTTCCGTCATGGGAAACGTCCGCAAGAAAACTCTTGATAAGGGTAATGACTCAATCAGAGAGATAGAGAAACTATTTGATTTTGTGGATGTCGAATTGAATCACAATTACATAGAATAAGATATAATAAGGCAACTAAAGGTTATAAGGAAAAAGATATGTCATCATTAAAATTTGTATTTAAGTTCACGGCGTCCAAGACTCAAGAGGTCGAAAAGACTGAAGTTGAGATGCGCGATGGACAAGAGGTTAAGGTAGTTAAGAAAGTTAAGGAACAAGTTCCAGTTAATTTTGGTATCTTGAAGCCGGGGCGCGGCCTTAAGGAAGAGGCCGAAATCTTTCACGCCGGGCTGATGAATGAATATATTATCAATAAAGGCTTGATGACGCGGCAGCAGCTTATTAAACGCTATGCCAACGACGGCGGCTCGATGAGTGAGCCGGAAAAGGTCCAGTATTCAATCTTGCTCGCGGGCATTCTTAAAGACGAGGAAAGACTGGCAAGAATCCAAATTAACCTTGATGGACTTACGGCGGAAGAAAAGAACAAGGAAATCGAGAAGACCACTCAGGCACTTGTAATGGCACGGTCGGAATTGCACAGTATCATCTCTGGGCAAAATTCGCTTTATGAGCATACGGCTGAGACTAAAGCCGAAGAAAAGACTATCTTTTGGTGGGTTCTTAAGTTGGCTTATGTTGAAAAAGATGGTAATTATGTGCCGTTTTTTGGCCCCGGTTCTATTTCGGACAGAATGGCTAAGTATGATGAGTTTGAGGAGGAAAACGACCCGTTTATGGTCGAAATCACTAAGCGTTTTTTGTGGTTTACGGGGTTATGGTATAGCGGTCAGATATCCAGCGAATCTGACTTTCAAAGAGTTAGTGAGGAATTTAAGTTAGGTCCGTCCGACAAGATTGCTGAAGACGCTTTAGCGGCGGCGGTTAAAGAAGCTGAAAGTAAGACTGAAACTCCTAAAGCCTAATAATTAACTTTGCATTGAGTGCAGATAAAGAAAATTGAGGATTGCAGGCGCGTTTATAGGGACATAGTAGCTGGCTATTCGGTAATTAAGAAACCCTTCTGTTATCTTAAGCACTTGAGGGAGATTGACTTAGGTGCTTTAGAGAATAAGAATGATACCATCTTAGAAGAAGTTAAAGCTAATGGGATTTTGGGGGAGAAAGAGGTTCTAATTGCTTTAGATAGTAGAGGAATTTGGGAGAAGAAGGATGAGGAAAATTACTGGCAATCAATTAGCTCTATTAAGGACTTACAAGCAGAGCAACGTAAAATTGTGTCTCGTGAACAAGTCGAAGATTTACTCAAGATTATAAATCAGAGAAAAGAAGAAGTAAGGAAAATTTCAGAGGAAAGGGACTCTCATTTACGCATCAGTGCTGAGTATTTCGTAAGAAAGAAGTCGCAGGAAGAGATAATTAAAATCTCTTTTTTTAAGGACGAGGAGCTAAAACAGCCGTTATTTAATCAGGATGAGTTTGATAATTTGGATTTTAAGGATTTAGCGATATATTTTAGTATATTTAATGAGTTTTGTGATACGGTAAATGAATTGAATATAAAAAAGATAGCCACCACGCCATTTTTCCTAAATAGCCTATCTTTAGCGGGAGATGATGCCCAAAAATTTTATGGACGCCCCATCGTCGAACTTTCTTTATATCAGTGCGATCTGTTCAATCATGGAAAATTAAATAGAACAATACTAGAGCAGGGAGACAGTAGCCCCCCTGAAAATTATGACGATTTAGATAAGATTGTTTTGTTTTTTGATGCGAACTATAGCATCCTCTTAGGAAAAATAGAACAAAATAAGAGGGATTCAAAGCATAATCAGAGGTAGCTAGCTGGGGTTCTGGAGCAGATGGTAATGACAACAATCCACTAATAAGTCTTGCTTATTGGAATTTCCGATTTGATCGCTCCCATTCCTTTCAGCAATTTCAGTTGTCGTCCATCGCGGGAAGATATTTGTGAAATGAAAGGCTTGCTTTTGTTGTTCTGGGTCTGTTAAATCAAAAAGATTTAAAGGAATACAGTGGTCCATCTCCCAAAGCAGCCCGTAGTTCTGCCAAGTCATTTGAGGCTCGAATAGAGAAGTTAAATAAGTGTTAAGTTCTTGAGTAGAGCAGCCAACCAATTCTAAAGATTTATTTGTTTTTCTTGCCATTGCTCTTTTTAGAGCAACTCTGATTCGACCTGAAAGGGAGTTTCTCAGTCTAAAATTTATATCATTTTTCCTCCGTTCATTCATATACTGGTTATATTTTTCCTTATTATTTCCCGCATATAATTTAACTCGGGCCTTTATTCTTTCCTTATTTTCTTGGTAATACGCTTTTCTTTTATTTTCATCCCTTTCTTTCGTTAATTCATAATACTCTTTTTGCTTTATATCTAAGGTCTCCTTATTTAAGGAGCGGTAATTTTTAAGGTATGCCTTCCGACATTCAAAACATTCGGAACCGACCCCGTTTTTCCTTTTGCTACTCTTACTAAAAAGTTCAAAAGGTTTTTCAATTTTACATTTACAGCAAACTTTGCAAGCTGGATTTTTTGCTGCATATTCAGCCTTAATTTTTAATTGAGTTGCCTTCCCTAAAACGGCTATTCTCGTTCTGCCAAGGACTTCTGCACTTTTCTTTGGCTTTAAAATAGAGTAATTATTTCTTAGCCACTCTTCTTCTTCAGTTGTCCAAGGTTTAACGGCTTTGCTGGACTTGATAAAGAGCGTCTGAGCTTTAAATGAAATTGAGGGGATTGTTCTTCCGAGCTTTTCCGCTATTTCTTTCCTACTTAAAATAGCATAATTTTCTGTCAACCATTGAATCTCTTGCTCTGTCCAGATTTTATTTATTTTCATAATATAGATTTCTTCTACGTTTGAATAAGCAAATGCGGAGCAAAAGACCGTTCTTAACGG
>ERZ1292644.345-Hain-H14-01um-R2-345-length-33934-cov-41_pt1 | contig 33934 bp, 34 predicted proteins | sample MGYA00564402_ERZ1292644 | MGnify/ENA primary metagenome ERZ1292644 (study PRJEB36523, sample SAMEA6512644) | groundwater metagenome | collected 2019-01-09 | study: AquaDiva: Metagenomics assemblies of 32 groundwater samples
ACGTCCCCGATCTTCGTCACGCCCCTGAATACCTACAACCTCTGTGTCCTCATTTCGGGAACCGCGAGAGTTGCCGGAATCATCACCTACGGCGGAGCCCCCTAAGATGCGCATAGGAGGAGAAACCAGAATGAGACGCCTGCTTGTCATCGCAGTTCTGGCTGCTTCATTCCTGCTTCCTGTGCAGGCCCGGGCCCAAGCCGTCATCAGCGTGGACATCACGAAGGCGCGTCTGGCGTGGACCTGGACGCAAGGGACGGGTGGCGCCGTCGCGGAGTTCCGCGTGAAGTGCGGGCCGAGCGCGGGGACCTACACGAGCACGACCGTGTTGACGGACCCAGCCACGCGCAGCGTGCCCGTGCAGCAGGTCGTCACCGGGCCGGGCAATTACTTCTGCGCCGTGACGGCCGCGAACCAGTTCGGCGAGAGCGGACCCAGCAACGAAGTCCCTTTCGTTGCGGGAAACGCGCCTGCCGCGCCTTCCGGGTTGCAGATCACAGCGCAGTGAAATCCTTGTTCCTCCTTACGTCAGATCGTCGGCCTCTCCGCACGATGACGGGCCGCGTCGCGATCGGCCAGCAGAGCGCAGGGAAGGTCTGCCCGAAGTGTGGCCATGAGTTCCGCAGTGGTGACAGCCGATTGGGCCTCCAGGCCGGAAAGGCGGTCCTGATCCACTGCGATGCCTGCCGCACCTACGTCGTCCCAGAGCCGCGGAAGATCGTGCTGTGAAACTCCTTTGGCTCGCCCCGCTCGTGGAGTATCCCAACCGCCCGAACCATTGGCATCCGCTCATGGATGAGATAGCCCAGGCCAACGGGAACTTCCCCAACGTCTGGCTCACGACGACGGCGAATGCCGCCCTGCGACCCTTCCGATTTGCGGTGGGGCTCGCGGAGGTAACGACCCCGCAACTCAACGCGATCAACGCCACGTCGGGCATCGTCAGCGTGAGTGGCGAGTTCCTGTTTGGAGACGCCCCGCCTGCGGTGCCGCTGTTCGGGGCTCTCCCTGCCGCGCTACAGACCAAGGTAAACGAGCGGCTCGTGAACCTGCTCGGGATCAGTCCGGCGCAGGCCACGGAGAGCGTGCGTGAGATTCTTGAGCGGGCGGTTCAGGCCGCGACCAACGGGACCGTGAATCAGCTCGTGGACATGCTCGCCCAACAGTGGAGCCTCTAGGTGGCGCAAGTCTTCGGGCCTGATACGTTCACGGTCGGGGTGGATACGAACATCGACGCCTACCCGGCGGGCGATCCGGACTATGCCTACAATCTGGGCGCGGGCGCGTCTTTGACGGTAAACGCGGCCAACGATCGAGTACAAGATACAGACGCGGACGATAGGACCGCCCGAGTAATTGATGCCGCCGCCCCAACGGCAACGCAAGAGGCCATTCTGGATGGTGACAATGCGGCTTCGCCAGGTGAGGACTCGGCGTGGGTGACGACACGGAACGCCTCGGGGGGCACCACTGACCTCTATCTGTGTTTGATGAGCGACCCCGCCGCGAGCGAGGTTCTGTTAGGCCGCTGGGATGCTGGCGTATTCACCAGCCTTCTCACCACAGATCGCGGATTGGCCGGGGCGGCGACCCGCCGGTTTCGGATGCGGGCGATTGGCACCGGCGCACGCGTCGCGTTAGAGGCGCAGATTGATAACACGCGTCCCGCAGTGTTTACTGATACGGCTGCGAATCGCAAAACGTCCGGTCCACCAGGGCTCGGTGCCGGAGACCTGAACCTGTGGGTTGACAATTACTCCGTCGATGACCTCGCCGCCACAGGTTGCATGGCCCGCTGTGGCACGCTCACCATCGGGACAGGGGCCGCAGGCACCACGTATCGAGTGGAAGCCCTCGGCTTCCAGCCCAAGGTCGTCATCCTTTGGTGGACGAATCGTAACGGGAACCTGAACGCGGCCGGAGACGCGGATGTCTCCAGCGGCTTCGGGGTGGCGGTGTCCACGACGGATCGACGTGCCATCGCGTGGCAGGACGACCATGCGGCTGCGGATATGGCGACCGATTCTTACCATTCCGATGCCGCCTGCGTGGCGACCCTCACGATTGCTGGGGCGGTGGACGGGCTGGCCGATCTGTCCTCGCTCGACGTGGACGGCTTCACGCTGGTCGTGGACGACGCCTTCTCGGCAGCAATTAGCATTAACTATCTCGCCCTCGGCGGGGCCGATCTCACGAACATGGCGACGGGCGTCTTCAACGAGCCGGGGGCCACCGGCAACCACACGGAGGGGGCCCTTGGGTTCACACCCGACTTCGTGATGTTCTTTTCAACGGGAATCGGCGCGGCTCCTCCTGGCGCGAAAGTTCACGCGACGCCGATGATCGGAGCGGCCACCTCCTCGACTCAACGGGGTGTGACCGCGATTAGCTCAGAGGATGCAGTAGCCGCCGCCGATACCTATCGCTACTCGCTCTCATCCGAATGTATCGCCATCCTAGAGGCGGCCACGGGGACCCCCGATTACCGTGAAGATTTCGTCAGCTTTGGGTCGGGGACCTTCACCCTGAACTGTATCGAACGGACCGCCGGGGCGCGGCGGGTCCATTACCTGGCTATGGCGGGTGGAGCCTATCAGGTGGGCAATCTCCTTACCAAAACAGATGGGACAGACATCGCCGTGACGGGGCTCCAGAACCGCCCTCGTGCCGTCTTCTTCGCCTCGCATTGTGCGGCGGAAGACACGGCGAACGCCTCGGTCGCTGAGGCCAAGTTCTCGATGGGTGCGTTCGACAGCCAGTCGGCCATCGACCCTGCGCGGAATCGCGTCTGCCGCTGCACCAAGCACGAGGACGCCTCGCTCGCCGCCGACACGGGCGACGCGATGCGCTTCGATGCCGTCTACGCCAACATCCTCGTGACCACGGCGGCCATCGACGCCCTCATGGACATCAAGAGCGTGGAGGCGACGGGGTTCACCTGCGTGATGGATGACGTGGAGACGGCGGCGTCGTTCGTGTGGTGGATGGCGTTTGGGGACGAGCCGGCGGCGGGCGGGGCAGAACCTCCCCGGCGGATGCTCCTTGGGGTCGGGGTCTAAAAGCATGGTGAATCGAGGCCCGGGTCCTGCGGTAATGACCTTGCCCCGCAGGCATGGCCTCTGAGCGTGGACTGGACCGGGGTCGCTTGGGCCCTGCGCGAGCTCATGGCGTGGAGCCGAGAGGGCTCGACGGGCATTCTGGCGATCAAGTTCCGCGGGGGGCGGGTCAACGCCATCGGCCGGCGCGACAGCCTGTCGCGGCGCGACATGGCGGCGTCCTTGACCGACGAGGCCGGGGAGGCGCTCGCCAAGGAGGCAAAAAAGTTCTTGGAAGGCCGGGCACCCGTCAAGTAGCCTCAGAGCAGTAGTAGCCCGGCATCCCGTCACTCGGAACCCGGGGAGGGGGAAACCCTTCTCCGGGTTTCGTGTTTTCGGGGGCCGAGCAAGGAGGAACCGCATCGAGATGTCCCGGCTGCTCGACATCGTGTCGAGGCCGTCCCCTCGGCTCCCAGGGCCGTCATCCTGGGCGTTCGCCCGGCGCGCAGCCGAGGCCGGGGCACCGGCCCGTTATCCGGCGCATCGGGGTGGGCCCCCGCACCAAGCCCAGGAGCGCTGAACATGGCCAAAGACAAGACCGCGACAGTCACGACCGACCCCCCCGGCACCCCCGACTTCATCGAGGCCGATCTGCCGAAAGGCGTCAGTCTCGACGATCTCCCGGTGCCGGACAAGCCCGAGGCCGAGGCCCCAGAGGCGAAGGCGGAGCCCGAGACGCCCGCCAAGCCCGAGGCCGAGGCCCAGGAACCAGATCGCCGACCCCCCGCGAAAGTCGTCCCGGCCCAGGCCCTCCGGGAGGAGCGCGACAAGCGCAAGAAGGCGACATCCCGCGCCAACCTCTACGAGGCGATCGTCCGGGGCCGCGACCGGATCGTCGGCCCCCGTCCCTCTCCGACCCAGCCCGACGCCAAGCCCAGGCCCGCCATCGAAGGCGAGCGCCTGCACAAGTTCCGCCAGCAGATCGGCGGGCTGCGGACCGAGATCGAGCGCACCTATCCCGAGCTCGGCCCCGTCATGGGGCGGCTCGGCGACGAGGTGGCGGCCTTGGTGACCGACCTCACGACGGGCCACGAGCGGCTGGAGAAGTACGAAAAGGCCCTCGTGCGCGCCGACATCGAGATCGCCCACATGCAGCGGATCAAGAACCGCCGGATTCAGGTCCAGGAGCGCGCCCTCAAGCGCGTGGCCGTGGACTGGGACGAGCGGCTCAAGGAGGCGGGGCTCTTCCAGGCCTGCTGGCAGGACCCCGAGACGGGGGCCTTCGGCGACCCGGAGATCGCCTACGAAATCTACGCCGCCGACAACCCGCCGCTGCACGGCTACTTGGTGGCACTCGACAAGCTCCGCCTGGAGGGATCGCTCTCCCGGCGCGACTACGAGACGGCCATCGGGCGGCTCGAGGCCAAGGGGCTCCTGGCCCCGGCGGTGGAAGAAGAGGAAGACACGGAGGGCGAAGAGCAGGGGGACGCCAAGCCCGCAGCCACGGCCAAGCCAGCAGCGAAGGCCGAGGAGGCGCGGGAAGCGGGCAAGCGGGAGGGTCGGGCGGAGGTCGCCGCGGTCGTTGCCGACAACAGTACGCGCCATCGGGGGATTCGCCACCTGAAGCCCGCCGGCGAAGGCCGGGCCGGGCTCAGCCGGGACTACCTCGACTGGCTCATGGACAACGACTATCAGCGCTACACGGCGCTCATCGAGGCCAACGGTGGCAAGCAGGGCAAGGTCTACCGCTGGCACCACGGCGGCGTCGAGTAGGCAAGAGGGGGACGACCATGGTCGAGGTGTTCACGAGACTCGCCTACCGCACGCGCCTGTACGACCGCTGGCGCCGGCTGGGCATGGGCCCGCTCGAGGCGCTGCGTCTGGCCGCCCAGGGCGCAGCCCCGCTCCTGCCGATCAGCGGCGGGGTGGACACGGAGTTCGGCACGGGGGCGGCGGAAGCCGTCAAGCGCTGGGCCACGGAGGTCTGGCGCGAAGCCCCGTTCCTCATGACCTGGGGCAAGTTCATCGGCAAGGACGCCAACTCGATCATCCAGGACAAGTCCGACCTCGAGGGCAAGTCGGGCGATCAGATCACCTGCACCTTCAGCCGGAAGCTCGCCGGCGACGGCGTCACGGACGACGCGGACCTGGAAAACCAGGAAGAGCAGCTCCGCTACTACTCGGACACCGTCACGCTCTCCCAGCGCCGCAACGCCGTCCGCCTCAAGGGGCGGATGAGCGAGCGCCGGACGGCCTTCAACCAGCGCCAGGACGCCAAGGATCATCTGAAGTCCTGGATGGCGGAGACGACGGACAACGACCTCTACACGAAGATGACCGACTCGCCCGCCGCCTCGCGCACGGTCTATCCGGGCGCCGTCACGGCCATCTCGGGCCTGGCCGCGGGCAACGTGATCTCCACCGTGCTCATGGACCGCGTGAAGGCCATGGCCAAGAAGGCGGACCCCAAGGTCTGGCCGGTCGCGATCAACGGGCAGGACTGGTACGTGCTCTTGATCCACACGGACGTCGCCTACGACCTCGAGCAGGACACGGTCTGGCACGCCGCGCAGCGGGACGCCCAGATCCGGGGCGACGAGAACCCGATCTTCACGGGCCGCCACGGCACCTGGCGCGGCATCGTGCTCCACGAGCACGAGAAGGTGCCGGTCGCCACGGACGGCGGCGCGGCGGGCAACGTGCCGTGGGCCTCGAACATCTTCATGGGCCAGCAGGCCGGGTTCATCGCCTTCGGCATGCGGCCGGAGGCCTGGGAGAAGGAGTTCGACTACGGCGCGAAGGTGGGGTTCGCGATCGGCGCGATCTGGGGATCGACCAAGGCCGTCTTCAACGCCGTGGACCGGGCGGTCTTCGAAGTCCGCACGGCGCGGACGAACAACTAGAGGGGGTGAGGGAGACATGACCATGACCAAGCGCAGCCTGATCGCAGCGGTCCTCGCCCTCGCCCTGCTCGTCGCGGGGCCGGCGCCGGCCCTCGCTCAGACGTACTTCTGGTGGCAGATCGTGGACGAGACGGGGCAGCCCTACACGGGCGAGAACGTGCAGTGCTCCGTCTACCGCCCGAACATCCACGGGGCGGCGATCCTGCACACCTCGTCCACCATGAGCAACGCCACCGCGGCCAACGACCCGCTCTGGGCCGACAGCACGGGCAAGTTCCACTTCTACTCCTCGCTCACCACGCCCGTGGACGTGACGTGCTACTACGACTACGGCGGCGGCGGCTTCTCGGGCCGCATCGACCGCTTCACGCACCGGATCATCTTGGCCCGCCAGGGGCTGCAGGTGAGCCGGTTCAGCGTCAACTCCACGGCGGCCACCTACCAGACGGCGACGAACGTCTACCTGCCGGCCGGGGCGGTGGTGAAGGACGTCATCATCCAGAACCTCAATCCGCTGGGTTTGGGAACCTACCACCTCAGCGTCGGCTTCCTCGGTAACCACGCCGTGGCGACCGCGAACTCGTTGGTCCACGTCCAAGCCCTGACCTCGCCCGACGAATGGCTGCGACCGCACGCCGTCATGCTCACGCGGTCGGGCGTCCAGACCGTCTACTCGTCTCACCGAGGCACGGCCTTGGGCATCATCCAAGAAGCGCACGGAGCCGCAGCCGGCTTCTCCGGCCTGTATTTCGAGCGCGCGTACACCGTGCACGTGGCCTCGGGGCTCCAGGTGTCCTACTCCGCGCAGCCCGGCACGGCGGCGGCGGTGAGGGCCCACGTTTTTGTCATTTGGCAGAGGCTGCACACGCAGATCAACCGCCTGCCGTTCGGGGCGGGGCGGTAACGGGACTCCGTGCAGTGGCGCGGTGCGGCGGACTGGCTCGGCCTTGGCCCTAACGGGCATGGTCGGGCCGCTGCCGCGCCGCGTCTGACCCCCTCCACCTTCGAGTGGCCCATGGCCGGGGTGTACGCGCCCTGGCTCTGGGTGCCGCTGCTGGCCCTCGTCGCCATCCCCTTCCCGCTCTTCGGCTGGCCGTTGCCGGAGCGCGCGGTCCCGATCATGTGGCTCCTCGTCATCGGGGGGTTCGTGCTCCTGAGCCGGGTCGCGCAGGCCTCCTGGCCGCTGTCCCTCCTGATCCTCTGGGCGATCATCCGCGCCGCCATGATGAAGTTCCCCACGCGGGCGCTCCAGTTGCTTTTGCTCCTGGTCCTCACGGGGCTCCTCTACATGGTCGCACGTGAGGCGCCGGAACGGGTTCGGCGTCTGGCCGCTCTGGCGCTGATGGTCGGCCTCGTCTGGGAAATGGCCTTCGGTGTCTTGAACCTCTTCAGCATCTACCCCGGCATGCAGTGGGTCGATCCCAACTACCGGGGCCGGCCGATGGGCTTCCTCACGCACACGAACTACTTCGGCAGCTTCCTGGCCCTCGCTCTCCCCGTCGCGTGGTCGGTGGCCGGGGTCGGCGCTGCGGCGGCCGTCTTTGCCATGATCGTGCTGACCTTCTCCGGGGGCCCGGTGATCTCGGCCTCGGTCGGCGTGCTCTTCATGGTCTGGGCCGATCTCGGCCGGCGTACGCGCTGGGCCGTGGCGGGGGGGCTCGCCGGCGTGATCGCCACGGTGATGACCCGGCACGAGTGGCGCCTCTCGGGCCGCCGGGAGGTGTGGCTCACCGCCCTGCCGGAGTATCTGCGCTATCCCCTCATCGGCCAGGGTCTCGGCTCCTGGCGGATCTGGGCGGATGACATCAACACGCGCTTCACGCGCGAGGCCGTGCAGGCCAAGGTCGCCGCCGGGGCGAGCCTCGAGCAGGCGCTCCAGCAGACCCCGCCGAGTGTCTTCGCCACGCTCCAGGCCCACAACGAGCCCTACCAGCTCGCCTTCGAGCTCGGCCTGATCGGACTGGTCCTCGCTGGCCTCTGGGTGCTCCAGGCGAGCCTCCTTGCCCGCCGGGCACTGGCGCATGAGCCGGCTCCGGTCGGCCCGTGGTGGGCGCCCGGCCACCTGCCCCTCGAGCGCGCCTGGATCGCCGTCCTCCTCACGGCCGCCGTCAACAGCCTCGGGAGCCCGGTCTTCCACCTGCCCGCGCAGGCGGCGATCACCCTCTGGGCCCTCGGGTCGCTCCAGGGGGCGGTCGCGCGCCTTGGAGCCCAAGCGGCACCGAGCTACCGACCGCTCATCGGCACGAAGCCCCAGCGCCGGCCCAAGCGGGTCGCCGCGGAAAGGACGTAGCCTTATGGCGAAGTCAGCTACGAAGGACGACATTCGCAACCTCGTCGAGGACCCAGACGACCTCGTCGCCGCCGAGGAGTTCCTGGCCCTCGATGCCCCCCCAGGCCCCCGGAGCAAGCCCATCGTGGAGGCGACCGTGGTCTACCTGGGCGGGCACCCGCACTACTCCTGCTCCATGCGGGGGCGGATCTTCGAGGAGAGCGCCGAGCAGGAGGACGGCACCGTGACGGTCAAGAAGAGCGTCGCCGATGCCGGGTTCACCAAGTACGTCTTCGAGACGCACGACCGCCTGGGGCGGCTCGAACGCCGCCGGGTCATGCCGGCCCGCGCCCCCGTGGGCGCCCGCGGGCGGCCCTACGCGGTGGTTCAGCACCCGGACCACATCATGCGGTTCGACGAGGGCATCCGCTACCGCGAGGACGGCCGCCTCGAGCGCTTCCTCGTGCTCTTCACCGGGTCGGACCGAGATCGGAGCAAGCGGCTCATGGACGAGTACGCCGCACGGGTGCGGCGGTACCGGCAGCGGGAGCAGGAAGAGCTCGAAGACACCACCGCCGGCTCCAGCGTCCGGGCGGTGTGAGGAGGGCAGGCATGGCCTACGGCAAGAAGGCGACCGGCAACCTCAAGAAGCAGCTCGACGACCGCCCGAAGTGCCCGGACGGGGATCTCGGCGACTTCGCGCCCAAGGGGGACGGCAAGGCCCTCGGGCGGGACGGCACGGCCGAGGGGGGGCCGCTCCCTAAGGACGCCGTCACGGGCAGCGTAGGGCGCGGGGGGAAGTTCTCCAGCGTGACCTCCCATGGGCGGGTCTCAGTGCCGATGCAGGGCAAGCCGCTCTTCGACAACGGCCGTGGCAAGAAGCAGAAGGAGGACTAGCGCCGGGGCGCTCGCGGCCCTCGCCCTCGTCCTGCTCGGGGCCGCCCTGCCCGCTGACGGCGGGTCGCGCTGGGGCCGGAGCCAGATGGTCGTCTGCTCGGCCACGCGGGCGCATCTCGCCGTGGGCGATACCGCACGTGCGAACCTCACGCTCTTCAACGCCGGCACGATCCACGCCAACGTCGGCTGGCTCGCGCATGCCCAGACGGGCTTCCAGGGCATGACGCTGCACGCCGGGGCCTCGATGGAGTTCCGCGACTTCCAGAGCGGGATCGAGTGCCAGACGGCAGGAGGCAGCACCGCAGTCGAAGTGCTAGAGGAAATTAAGTGACACGGTGGCGGTGTATGAAGCCCCGCCTTCTGAGGGTCGGAGTCCTGGTGTTCGCCGCCGCCCTCCTGCTCGGCGCGACGTACCGCTACACCCCGAACCTCATCGCGGGCCTCCTCGTGATCTACCGAGGCGGGGGCGTCGAGTTCGACACCGACAACGCCGGGGACATCGGCCAGTCCGCGACGGCCCGGCGCCCGCGGGACCTCTTCGTGGCCCGCAACGCGCATGTCACGGGCTATCTGCACCTCCAGGCCGCGCTGAGCTACGGCGCCCACATGGTCACGATCGCCTCGAATGGCGCCGGCGGGGTGGCCAACAGCGAGACGCTCTCGGGGCTCCGGAGCCTCTACGGCATCGAGTGCTTGGACGGTGACGGCTGCACGATTGCGCTTGGCACCGCAGGAATCGCGGCGGGCACGATCGTGCGGCTCGTCAACCTCTCGACCAGCGGCAGCGCCAACCACAACTTGACCCTCTCGGACGCCGCCCCGCTCCACTTGGCGGGGGCGCTGACCCTCAGCGCCGACGACCTTGTGACGCTGATCTACATGGTGAACCGGAGCGGGGCCGGGGCGTGGTACGAGGCGGGACGCTCGGCGAATTGACGACCATGGAGGTGCGCGGCTATGCGTAGGCGAGGGTGGGCGGGCTGGGGCATTCTGCTGGGCGTGTTGCTCCTCGTCGGGCTCCCCCTCTGGGCCGTCGGCCAAGGGTACCTGCACGCCCCCGACGGCTCGGCGACGAGACCAGGCCGGAGCTACACGCTCGACACGCGCCTCGGCTCCTACCGAATCGGGCGGGACAACGAGGGCTTCGTGGCCGACGGCCAACTCCGCTGGCACTACGGTGCCGGAGCCCCCTCCGGGGCGGTTGTACTCCATGTACTGAGCGGCATGGAGGCGCGCTTCGGCGGCCCGCTCTACACCCAGGCGGCCCTCGGGGTCGGCACGGACAGCCCGACGACGGCGCTGCACGTGCTCGGGACGGGGGCCATAACGGGCGCCCTCCGGCTCGCCTCCCTCGGCCTCAACGTGGACGCGCCGACCTCGACGCTGCACGTCGTCGGCTCCCTCGCAGTCACCGGCACGGTCGCCTTCCAGACGGGGCTGACGGCGACCTCGATCAGCTTCAGCACGGACAACGCCTTCAACCTCGGCACCTCCGCCACGGCGGGGCGGATGCGGGATCTCTTCGTCGCCAGGAACGCCCATGTCGCGGGCTTTTTGCACATCCAAGCGGCACCGGCTTGGGGGGCTCACGTCGTCGTCGTCGCCTCCAACGGTGTCGGCGGCGTGGCGAACGCCGAGACCCTGGCCGGGCTCCACCCGGTCTACCTCGTCGAGTGTCTGGACGGTGACGGCTGCACGATCACGGTGGCCGAGAACGCGAGCGTGGGCACCCTGGTCCGCATCGTCAACATCTCGACCAGCGGCGCCGCCGCTCACAACCTGACGCTTTCGGACGCCGCCCCGTTGCATCTGGCGGGCGCCCTCACCCTCACGGCCGACGACGCGGTGACGCTCCTCTACGTCATCAACCGGAGCGGCGACGGCAACTGGATCGAGCTCGGGCGCTCGGCGAACTGAGCCATGGCCACCGAACGGGCGAGCGGTCAGGCATGAGCGGCAACAACAACGTCACGTGGAAATGGCTCGTCGGCGTCCTGATGGTACTCCTCAGCTCGGGTGGCGCTGCGTGGATGACGACGATGTACGCGGAAGTCGGGACGATGAAGAAAGAGCAGGCCGAGGACCGCAAGGCGACGGGCGCGGTCAAGGAGCAGATCGGCGTCATCGAGGAGCGCGTCAAGCGCACGCAAGAGGACGTGCGCGAGATCAAGGACAGTCAGAAAGAGACCCAGCGGAAGCTCGACGAACTCCTGCGGCGGCCGTGATGGTCTCTCGAGGGCGTGATCGTGGGGCTTGACACCTACGCGACGATCCTCGACCTCGTGCTCCGGCGGGCTCAGATGGGCACGAGTAGTTCGACGGAGGACTGGTATGGGACCGTCGAAGACGCCCTCATCGAAGCCTGGCGGGATCTCGTCGTGCGCCACCCCTGGCTCTCGCTTCGCAAAGACCCGCCGGGTGCCTTCGTCACGACCAACGACATCACGACCACGACGATCACGATTGCGACGGCGGGCACGGGCGTGACGGTCACCCTGTCAGCGGCACCGGCCACCTCGATCGCGGGCCGGAAGATCGCGCCCACGGGCAAGAGCTGGATCAGTCGCGTGACCGCGCACACGGTAGGCTCGACGTCCGCGACGGTGGACGCCGCCCCCGAGACCCTCGCCGCGGGCACGGCGTGCGTCATCTACCAGGACGAGTACGATCTGGCCTCCGACCTCGGGGCCTTCGTGGACGGCCTCTGGTCGGACGACGGCTTCGTGCCCCCGTGGCCCGAGGATCGCGTGCGGGCGGACTACCCCGACCCGCCCTCGGCGGCGCGCATCCCGCGCGCCTTCTGCCGCATCGGGCAGCGCCGCATCCGCCTCTCGCACTACCCGACCGAGGCGATCCGCTTCGAGTACCCGTACTCCTACGAGCCGGCCGATCCCTCCGGGTCGGGGACCCTCGCGATCGCGTTCTATCTCCGGCCCGCCTACGCGGAGCTCGGCCTGGCGCTGGCCTTCGGCATGAAGAGTGATCGGCGCGAGGCGAACGCGCAGGCCCGGGCGGAGGTGCTGATCCGCCGGGCCTTGGCCTACGAGGACCGCCTGCGGTCGGCCCTCCTGCCGGGGGCTTCGCGGCAGATGCCCGAGGCCGATTATGCGTAGCCTCAGGGCCTCGCTCGTGCTGCTGCTCGTCGGCTGCGTGATGCTTCCTGCGACCGGCCCGTGCCTGCCGGAGGGCGTGCCGCCGTTCGCCGAGTGGAACCTCGTGGCGCTGCGACCGTCCGGGGTGTGCCGGACCTGTCGGCAGGCGCTCTACGAAGTCGGGGAGGTGTCGCTGGTCGTGTTCTGGGTCGGCGACCTCATCGGCCTCATCGACCCGGCCCCGCGAGATCCGACGGCCCCCGCGTGGCAGGATGCGGGCGTCGTCGTGCCCGCTGGCGAGTTCCGCGTGCGCGCCGAGCCCGTGCAAACCTGCCGGTGGACGCGCCGTGACCTGGGGACGTGATGCCGTGGCGCTGGCTGCTCTGGGTGCCGCTGTCGGTGGTGCTCGCGGCCTCGGCCTGGGCGCAACTGCCGCGCCCCTTCGTGCATGTCTTCCACCGGACGCAGGCCGGCATCGCGCCCGGCGCGGATGCCCATGTCCTCGGCTATACGACGCTGACCCTGCACGTGGCGGCGGCGGGGACGCCCTCCTTCAACATTCACTTCCTTGGCTCGCTCGACGGCACGAACTGGACTCTGCAGCACTGCCAGTCCACCTCGATCCGGCAGGGCCACGACGCCACCCTCATGCACACCGCGCTCGGCACGGGCATCTGGCGGTGCAACGTGACCGGGTTCACGCATTTCCGGGCGCACGTGACGGCCTACACGGCCGCCGTGGCGGGCCACTCGACGACGATCCTCGGGACCGTCATGGTCATTCCGGGCTTGCCCTAAGGGGCCTCCCATGAGACCCGACTGGCGCCACAACGCCCGCCCGGTGACGGCCCGAGAGGCCAGCGGCCTGCGCATCCGGGAGTGCCTCGTGCGCGTGCCGCCCGGCGCTCTGCCGGGGGGTGAGTTCGTCCTCGAGCGGCTGGATGCCGCCGGGGAGGTGGTTGACCGGCGCGTGCTCGCCCTCGAGCCCGCCGAGGCCCAGGCGATCCTCGACGGTGGGCTGGCCGCGAGCCTCCGCGCGCTGCTGGAGGGGCGCGGCGACCTGCCCGTCGGTGCCGAGGACGCCGCGGCGCGCCCGATGTCGGCGGAGGCCGAGACGCCGATCCTGAGGCTCGGCTGATGGGGGAATACGACAACGTGACCCCCGTGCTGATCGCCGCCGGCCGGACGGGCTTGTACGGCCTGCGAAATCGTGAGCTTTTGCCCACGGCGGGCCTGATCGTTCTGCGCAATGCGACCTTCGAGGACGCGACCTGGCGCACGGGGCCGGGCGCCTCGATCCTCGGTGCCGCGATCGGGTCGCTGACGATCCAGGCGGGCATCGACTTCTGGCCCGACCCGGACACCCAGCGGGCGCTGGTGAGTTGCGGGGACGGCACCCTCCGCAAAGACGATGGGGCCGGCGCGAACTGGGTGACGCTCGCCTCGGGCCTCACGACCGCCGGGCAGGTGCCCATGTGGGCGCTCGGGGGCGGGGAGGACCGCGGGCGCTCGAAGAAGGCGTTTCACACGGATCGGATCAACGCCGTCCGCGTGCTCGCGGGCGACGGGGCCTCCATGACGACGATCAGCCGGCCCCCGGAGGACTGGGTCGGCTCGAACCAGCCCGGCTGGCTCTGCGCCCATGAGGGCTTCCTCTGGGGCGGGGGCGGGCCGAACTTCCCGGAGGCGACCTACCGTTCGCTCCGCGAGGACCACGAGGACTTCCTCACGCGCCGCTACATCAAGCCTCTCTGGGGCGGCCTGCGTCGGACGACGGCGGGGCTCTCCTACAAGGGCGGCCTCGTCGTCTGGGGCGACCCCGAGGGGGCGTGGTGGATCGACACGCGCGACCCGAACGACCTCAACTGGCGCGTGGTCAAGATCGGGCAGGCGGGCTGCCCGGGCCCCCTCGGCGCCGTCGCGGCCGAAGACGACGTCCTCTGGGTGGACCCGCAGGGCGGCTGGCACCTGATCTCGATGACCGACCCTCAAGGCACCCCGCGCGCCCAGGATCTGACGCAGAAGCAACTCGGCTCGTGGTTTCGCAACTACATCAACCGGAGCCAACTGCACCTAGCCCAGATGGTTTGGGACGGGGAGCGCCAGAAGGCCGAGCTGGCCTGCGCCAGCCAAGGACAGACCCAGAAGAACCGGCGCGTCGTGCTCGACCTGGCCCAGAAGCGCATGGGCCTCAACCAGCAGCCGAGCGGGGAGCGCTGGAGCTACTGGGACGCGGACCGCAATGAGGCCCTCTTCATGCGGCGCGCCTCCGGCGTCCTCGAGCCGACCTTCGGGGACGCCTCCGGCCGGCTCTGGCGGCTGGAGCAGTCGGCCCGCAACCGGAACGGATCGGGCTACACCTTCGAATGGTTCACGCGCGACAGCGACTTCGGCGAGATCTACCGCGCCTTCATGGGGCGGCGGAAGAACCTGCGCTACCTCCAACTCGTCTACGACGCGCGCACGGCGGGCACGCACTCCATCGAGCTCTACCACAACGGCGAGAAGCGGCAGACGGTCGTCCTCGATCTGGAAGCTGGCCCGCCGACCCTGCCCGTGACCCTGCCCTTCCAGCTCGGGACGGAGAACATGCTCCTCACGCGCAAGGTGCGCCTGACGGGGCAGGCCGAGCGCATCGCGCTGCGGGGGCTTTCAACGGTGGCGAATTTCGATCTCTCGATCGCGGCGGTCATCCTGGGACTGGAGGCAGCGTGATGAAGACGTGGCTGCACTTCGCGGTGGCGGTGGCGCTCGTGCTCGGCCTGGCGGCGCCAGCGGCGGGGCAGGGCACGTGCGGCGTGCCCTTCACCTTCCAGACGGGCGACAGCGTGACGGCCGCCACGATGAATACGATCCAGACCACGCTCGGCCAGACCAACATGATTACGACGTGCATGGACGACTACAGCAGCAGCGCCGCCATCATGCGGACGGCCACCGACCCCTACGCGAGCGGCACGGAGTCCTTGGCCACGAGCCTCGCGGGCGAGTTGGAACGCCTGCGCTACGTCCAGCGCCACCTCCACGGCTTCACGTACTGGTACTCCCACAACGAGGACGTGAACTTCGGCCACCGGACGATCCGCAACCATCTGACGACGCTGACGAGCTACAAGGAGTTGATCCGGAGCGAGGCGCATCTGTCCTCCGCCTCCACGCGCTTCCACCTGATGAGCCTGGGCGTGACCGAGTACGTGGCCGGGGCGGCGCACCCGGAATCCGCGATGCTCCTCCTGCACGTCAACACGAGCGTGCGGTTCATGGTGGGGATCGGCGGGGACACGCACGTGGGCTCGACGCTCGCGGTGCACGCCTCGGGCACGGCGGCCTTCCCGGCCCTCTACCGGGTGGGGGACACGAACACGGGCCTTTACTGGCCTGCCGCCGATCAGCTGGCCATCACCGTGGGGGGCGCGGCGGCGGCGACCTTCACCACGGGCGCAGCTGGCCCCCACGCCATCGGCGGGGCGACCAACGCGGACGTGGGGCTGCTCGTCACGGGCACGGGGGCGGCGGGCCAGGCGATGGGGATGCAGATTTCCAGCACCACCACGCCCGCGACGACGGAATCCTCCTACGGCCTGAACGTCACCCCGACCCTCACGGAGTTCAGTTCGGGGCTCCACCCGGCTCTCGCGGGAATCAACGTCGAACCCACGGTGACGGCGGGGGCGGGGACGCTCACGACGCTCGCCGGGCTTCGCACGGGGGCCCTCACCGCGCAGACGGGGACGGTGAACGCGGCGGCGATCTACGTGAGCGCCGCTCCCACTGGCGCGACGAACAACTACGCGACGTGGGCGGGGACGGGCACGGTCCGGATCGACGGCAACCTCATGCTGAACGGGTCGAACACGATCTCGAGTGTGGAGCCGTCCCAGCTCATGTTCGGCACGGTCGCGAGCGGCACTGGGGCTGGGACCTTTACGGAAGTGATGCGGATTTCAGGCACCGGAACGAGCCTGCAACTCGGCGGAAGTGCCGCGCGGTCCGGAACGGCGGGGACCTTCCGTCTCGACATCTTTGATGGAACAGCACCGACCGGCACTCTCGCCAACGGCATCTCGCTCTACTCCACCGCTGGGGAACTCCGCGTCATGGATTCGGGGGGTGTAGCGACCCTGCTCTCGCCCCACAACAAACAGGGAGAGTGGATCTTCTTCTCCAAGAACACGCGCACGGGCCAGGTGCTCCAGATCGAGATGGAGCGCCTCATGCGGGCGCTGGATCGCCACTTCGGCGGTGGCTACATCTATGAATACGTGGAGATGAACTAATGGCGACTACGACCTTCTCAGCAGATGGCAGCAGTCTGACTCTTGCCTTCAGCGCCGAGGAGCGGACGAAAGCCGCGCGTTGTCGCACAGCCTATGGGGATGCCGCCTTCGGCGTGACCGTCGTGAATTGGCTCGACGAGCGACAGCGGCACCTTGACGAGCGGGACGCCAAGACCCTTAAGGCGAATGCCGACAGTTTGACGGCGGCGGAGAAAGCGCAGATTCCGTCGCCGATCCGAACGAAGTTGGGATTGTAGCGGTGACGCGTCTGCTCCTCGCCGCGTGGGAGGTCGGCCTCTGGGGTCTCGTCGGGACGGCGACCGCGCTGATGACCCTCGCGTGGGCGGTGGCCGACGGCGGGTGGGATCTGCGCGACCGGATGCGGGGGCCGCTCTGGAAGGGCTGGCTCACGGGGCTCGTGCTCGGCGGGCTCCTGGCCTTCGCGGCCCACGAGCTCGGCTTTCCGTACTACGCCCAGCTCATCGGCGTGCCGGAATGCTGGGGACCCTCGTGTGTGGTCGGCGAGACGGCGGGCTATTTGCCAGAACTGGAAAGGTGGACAGGGGAGACGCGATGATCTCTATCCGTGACCTTGAATGGACGGCCGGATTCACGTACAGGAGGTGCGTTGTCTGTGACGCGAAGCGACAGCGAACAGCTTACGCCATCAAGAAAAAAAAGGATCTGGTTCCGGAACTTGAGCGATGGACGGGCGAAACCCGGTGAGCCCCTTCTGGCGTGCGCTGCGGCTCGCGGCGGCGGGGCTGGCGTTCGTGACGGCGATGGGGCTCCTGACCGCGGCGATCGCGCCGGCCTCAGACCTGCCCTGGTACGACGCGGGGCTGATCGGCGTCTTGTTGGGATTGGCGGTGGTCTGCGGGGCTGCGGCGTGCTGGCTGTTCATGGAGAGGGTCTGATGCGGGCGCTGATCGGTCTGGCCTTGTTCGTGCTCCTCGTGGTCGTTGACATCGGCGCCCAGGCGCAGCCGCCCGCGTGTGAGGACGAGTTGCGGGCCGTGCGCATCCTCGTGGAGCAGGTGAGCCAGGGGCGCCAGCGGGCGGAAGTCACCGCCGCCCAGACGATCGGCGCTCTCCTCAAGCGCGTGGAGGCGCTCGAAGCGGAAATGAAGGCAGCGAAAGCGGCATCAACGCCGCCCAAGAAGGACTGAGCGGTGATCTGGGAGCCCGTTGGCGGGAGATCGCCCCAGTTCGCTTCTCTGAGCGGCTCGACGGATCCGATGATCTTCACGGACTTCGCCCCCTTCGATTTCGGCGATTTCACCCTCTACCGAGGCGACCTGCCGCTCATGGTGACCGCACCGTCGGCGTTACTCAGTGATTTCGACCGCCTCAGCCTCCCGGCGAACCTGGTGGACATCAGGGGCAATCTGGTCCTGCCCGAGACGATCGACTGGCGGACGCCGTTTCCGTGGGAGTTCGCCAGCCTCAATACCGATGTGGCCCCGAGACTGCTCACGAGCGGCGTTGACCCGCTGACGGGCGCGGTGCGGAGCGGCTTGGGCCTCACGCCAGAGCAGACAAGAGTTCTCGATAGTTTCCAGGTCGATACCGTCTCAGGTCAGGTCACGGACCCGCAGAGCGGCAGCACATGGAGAACCGTGCAGGAGTTCCTCCGTTCTGGCCCCGGTGCGGCGCTCGGCATCGCCGCGTTGGGCCTCGCGGGCACAGGGCTCGGGCAGCTCGTGTCCGGCGGCGGCGGGACGCTCACGTTGCCGGAGCGGCAGTCCACAGCCGCGCAGACGGCGGGCAGTGAGGCCTTCGCGCGGGCGCTGGGCCAGCCGAGTCTGGCGAACGTGCTCGGTGCCCCAGCCGGCGGCACGACGCCGGTCGGCGTCGGCGGCACCCTCAGCGGCTCACAGAACCTCGAGGCCCTCATCCGCGCCTCGCTCTCGGGTCAGCGCTCGGTGGCCGAACTCATGGCCGAACGCGCCGAACGCGAGCGGCTGGCGGATCAGGCAGCCTCGCCTGCCGAGGCGGCGATCCGCGCTCGGGCGCTGGCCGAGCTGCCCGGCTTCCTCAGACCCGCTCCGGGAGGGACGCCGACCCTGGCCCAGCCCATCGACCTCACGCGGATGAACGGCGTCTGGCAAATGCCCAGAGGGGCGGCGGTGAGCGGTCAGGCGTATGGGTCACAGGCCCCAGCGACGGGCGCTGAGGTTCCGTGGAATCTTTGGTTCAATCCAAATCCCGTTGCAGGGAGTGGACGCTTCTGGTCGCCACCTGACGACATGTCGCCTGACCAACTCATCGCACTCGGCTACGGTAAACCCACCGCGTCCGACCTGCGCCAATACGGAAGCGATCCTTCCCTCCCTCCCGAGTTGGCTGGCGGCGCGGCGACGGGCTGGGACCAATGGACCCCGACCCTTGCCCCCTTGACGGACCCGCTGGCACCCGAACTCGACGCCGGGGTGCGCGCCCTGCTCGGGGGGCGCGAGGCGTATACCGACCCCGGCCTCGCCGCACTGCGGGCGCGGATCGGCGGCACGCTGGCCCCGGCCCAGCCCCTCAGCGACGAGATCCAGCAGATGCTCGCGGCGGAGATCGGGCGCGTGGCGGGCGGGCAGATCTCCAACCCGGCCCTTGAACGAAGGCTGGCGGAGGAGGAGCGTGCCCAGCGGGAGTTCCTCGCTAGGGCCCTCGGGCCGAACTATGAACTCTCGACTGCGGGCCAGGCGGCGCTCGGTGAACTCCGGCAGCGGCAGACGGCGATCCGCGAGGAGGACCGCCGGACGACGCTGGCAACCCTGTCGCCGCTCGAGGAGAGCCGTCGGCGGTTCGGGATCGAGTTCCCCGAGGCCACCCGCGCCCGCGAGCTCGGCCTGCTCCTGCCGGAGGAGCGGGCCCGGGCGGAGTTCGGCTACCAGGCGCCGCGGAGTCTGCGCCTCTCGGAGTTGGGTCTGCTCGCGCCCGAGAGCCGGGCGCGCTATCAGTTCGGCCGCACGCAGCCGCTCGAAGAGGCGCGCTTCGGCGAAGCCGTGCGCTCGCGGGGCTTCGAGGAGCGCCTGGGCCTCACGGGGCTCGGGCGCACCCAGCCAGTCCAGACGGCCCAGACCCTCGGGCAAATGGTGCCGATCTCGCCCTTGCTCGGCATCGAGACCGAGGCCACGCGAGCCCAGCGGGAGGCCCTCCAGACCCAGGCGGCCATCGAGTCCTTCCGCGCTCAGCAGGCCGAGAGCGCCTCCTTGGCCCAGCAGTTGGGGTCGGTCTTCGGGTTGGCCGGGGCCTTTGGGCTTGGCCGCGGCCTGACGGGCGCGTAGCGTGGCCACGCTCAGCTATCCGGCGCCCGTGTCCCGCGGCCTCGGCGGCTTCACGGAGAGCTTTCTCCAGGGGTTGGGCTTGATGCGCCAGTTTCGGGAGCAGGACGAGCGCACGCGCCAGCGCCGACTTGAAGAGCAACTCCTTTCCGAGCGCATCGCCGCCGCCCAGCGCGAGGCGGGGTCGGCCGAGCGCCTCGGCGGACTCCTGGACGTCGGCCTCGGCCAGGCGCCGACGCTGGCTCAGGGTGCGGGCGTGGCTCCGATGCCGGGCGAGCCCTCGCTGACCCCGGCGCCCGCTGGCGCCGTGCCCGGCGGGCAAGGGCCGCTGACGTTGAGCCGCCTCCAGGCGCGTGTCGGGGGCCGGGGCGTCGCCGAGCTCACGCAGGCCGGGCTCACGGGGAAACTCGCGGCGGCGGGCGTCTTGGTGCCCGAGGAGGAGGCCCGGCGCCGGGCCGACTACGACCGGGTCATGACGGACGTCTTCCGCCCCAACCAGGACGAGGCCGAGCGGCTGGTTCAGCAGGGGACCCCGGAAGCCCTCGAGAAGGCCTACCTCCTTCGCTCGCGGGCCTGGCGGGGGCTCGCCCCGGCGCTCACCGAGGCCCATCGCCTCACGGCCGAGCGGAACGCGGAGGAGTATCTGCAAAAAGCGGCCAGCGTGAGACAGGACCGTGAGGAAGGAGCCCGCGAGGCCCGGGACGCCCAGCGCCGGGCCAAGGCCTACCAGGCGATCCAGCAGAAGCCCGACAGCGCGGACGCCGTCGCCGCCGTGGTCGAGCTCGTCACGCAGGCCGAGAGCAAGAGCGGCCGGCAGGACAACGCGAAACTGGTCCAGAGTCGCTTCGAGGCCCTGCTCAAGCGCACGGACGAGAGCGGGCCGGTGCGAGCCCTCATGGACGCCGTTCAGGAGGGCTTGGCCCAGCACCCGGGCGACGCCGAGAAGGCCTGGGATGCGGCGTTCAAGGCCAATCCCGAGGCCTTCATGAAAGTCGCCGGCCACGCGATGGCCCAGGGCAAGGCCCCGGCCGCCCCCGTGGCCAAGCGCCTCTTCGGCCCTGACGCCCCGAAGGACCGCATGCAGGCCGCGCACGTGGTCGCAGCCCAGGCGGGGCCCGTCGGCAGCCCCGCCTACATGAAGGCCCTCAAGGAGGTCTACGGCGACTTGGGAGCCCCCGACGACGCCCCGAAACTCCGCGATGTCCTCACGCGCCTGCGCGGGCAAGAGGAGAGCACCTTCCGGACACTGCTTCTGCGTCTGGACTCCGTGCGCGGCAGCCCCGAGGAGTCCCTCGTCCAGCAGGAGATGCAGACGGCGCAGGCCAACATGCGGGCCCTCGACGCCGAACTCCGCAAGATCGGCATTCCGCTGGCCCCGCCCAAGGCCCCCGGTGTGGCCGTGCCGCCTGGCTACAAGGGGCGCGGTCGGCCTGGCGAGGGCGCCGACCCCAAGCGGGCCTTCGTGCCTCCGCAGACTCCCACGCGCGAGGACGCCCTCGCGGAAAAGCAGAGGCTCCTCGGCCTCGGCCACACGCCGGAGAGCGCCTACGCGGCGATGAAGAGCGCCGGGTGGCAGTAGATGGGTCTGCTCGACGAGGCCTTCCCTGAGATCGCGGGCAAGCGCGCCCGGCCCTCGGCGGTCCTGGACGAGGCCTTCCCGGAGCTGAAGCCCCCCTCCGCCGTGCCCGTGCGCGGCCAGGACCTTGAGGAGACCTTCCAGGAGATCGCTCAGGCGACGACCTTCGGGGCCGCCCCGGGACCTCCCTCCATGCCGGCCAGTTTCACCCCGGAGGGCGACCTCTCCATCGCGGGAGCGCCACCGCCCCCGGCCACGGCGCTCGCTCGCCTCGGCCTGCGCCCGTCGGGTCTGATCGAGCAGGCCGAGCAGCCAGCGGGCTTCCGCCCCACGCCTCGGGTCGCCGAGCGCGAGGCCCGCGTGGCGGCTGAGGCCGAGGACCTCCGCCGCGGGGCGCCGGTCTACGGGCCGGAGGGCCGGCCGACCTACGTGGCGCCGGAGACCCTGCCGATTCCCGAGCATGCCCGCCGGGCGGCGATCCGTGCCATCTACGGGCCGAATATCGCGGGGACCACCGGCACCGCCATGCGCTACTTCACGCAGGTCCTGGGCCTCGGGCAGACCGAGGCGGGCCAGGCCATCCGCGAGACCGGCAAGAAGATCGAGGGCGTGGCCGAGGAGGTCGGGCGCCAGTACGCCTCGGGCTACGAAGGGCGGCACGTGATCGACGACCCCTCGCTGGTGCTCGACCCCCGGTGGCTCGCGAGCGGCTTCGTCGAGACCGCGCTCTCGATGGCCCCGGGCTTCGTCGTGGGCGCGGGCGCGATACCGACCGTGCGGGCCCTTGGCACAACCTTGCGTCTCTCCCCGGACGTCGTCCTCCGCTTGGCGCGCCTGGGCGGGGCGCTCGGCTTCTCGGCGACGGGCGGGTTTCAGGAAGGGGCTGGCACCTACCGGGAGGTCCTGGGCCGCGGCGGCAGCGAAGCCGACGCGGCGAAGTCAGCGACCGTCTTCGGTCTGGCCTCCATGGCGCTCAACACGATCAGCGCCGAGCGCTTCTTCCGCCAGCTCCCCGCCGGGGGCCGCGCCAAACTCGTGCGCTTCCTGACGACTGGCACCCTCGAGGCGGTGACCGAGCCCGCCGAAGAGCCCATCGAGGCCTTCGTGCTCGGGGACGACGCCTGGAAAGCGCTCAAGGAAGGCGGACTGGACGTGGCCGTGCCCGCCTTTCTGACGGGGTTGGTGGCTCCTGCGGCAGGCGGGCGCCTGGCTCCCCGGCGTGGACTCACCGCGCCGGCGGCTGGGGCCGAGCGCATCATCGCGGCATCCGAGGCAGCGCTCCGCCCGCAGGCCGAAGTGGCGGCCGCTCCGGTCGAGGCCCCTGCTGTGCTTCCGCCCGACGAGGCGGCGGCCCTCCGCGACTTCCTTGCCCAGCGGGCAGGCGAGCGGCCCGAACCCCCAGGCCCGCCCCCTCCGGGTCCCGCAGTCGCACCGCGAGCCCCCGCCGAGACCCTCGCCGAATCGGCGGCCCGCAGACGGGCCGAGACCACGGCGGCTATACGAGGCGTCGTTCCGGCACCCCAGCCGCCCGCCCCGGCCCCTCAGCGGCCCGCAGGCGAGGAATTTCGGGCTGCCGCCGCCCCAGAAGAGGCTCCGGGGGCCATCACCGAGGAGGAAGCGGCCCGGGTGCCGACTCTGCCGCCCGCTCCGCCCCCGGTCGCCACCGGGCGGCAGATGCAGATCCGCACGCCGGCAGGGCGCAAGTACGATGTCCGCTTCGAGATCGTGGAGGCCCAGGACCTCTTGCCCTCCCACGACCCCTTCACCTTCGGCAAGACCCCCGGCTACCCCGAAGGCGTCCAGAACCGCCCCTACCACTCCGACCGGATGGAGCAGGCCAAGGTCATCCGCCAGAGCCAGGACTTCGACCCGCTCTTCCTGATCTCGCCCCAGCCCTCCTCAGGGGGCACCCCGATCGTGGCCCCGACCTCGGATGTCGTCCTCTCAGGTAACAGCCGGGCCATGACGCTGCTCCGGCTCCGGGGGACGCCCGACTTCCAGCGCTACGTGGACGAGCTGCGCCGCATGGCCCCGGTCCTCGGCGTGGATCCGGCGAGCCTCGCCCAGGCCCGCGAGCCCGTCGTCGTCCGCCGGCTCGTCGGCCTGCCCGAGGACCTCGACACCCTGCGGCGCTTCGCCAAGGAGACGAACGAGGGCTTCCGCCAGGCGCTCTCGCAAGAAGCCCAGGCCGTCACGCAGGGCCGGGCGATCAGCGCGGAAACCCTTGACTGGGTCGCGGGGCAGCTCGACAGCCTCGGCGAGGCGGCCACCCTCAAGGACCTCCTGCGCTCGAGTCGGGACCGGGAGATCATCCGGCGCTTCCTCACGGATGGCGTCTGGACGGAGCGGGATGTCTCACGCTACGTGGACGCCCGAGCGGGCCTGCTCAACGACGAGGGCCGTCGGCTCGTGGAGCGCTCGGTGTTGGGCTCCGCCGTGCCCGACTCCGACCTCTTGCAGGTCGCTCCCGACATGGCCCTGGACAAGATCGGCCGCGCCCTCGGGGCGGTCGCCAAAGTCAAGGCCGCCGGCCCCGGCTGGGATCTCTCGGCCCCCCTCACCGGCGCTCTCCGCACCCTGACCGACCTCCGGGCGCGGGGGATGCGGTCGGTGGACGAACTGCGCCGCCAGGCCGAGATCGTGCCGGGCCCTGCGGCTGATCCTCGGGCCGATGCCGTGGCCCGAGCGCTCCTCGAGCGGACACCGACCGAGTTCCGGCGGGCGATGGACCGCTACGCGATGCGGGCGACGACCGGGGCGTCCGGTCAGGCGGGGTTTGGGTTCGAGCCGACGCTCTCGCCCACGGAGGCGTTCTCGGAGTCGTTCGGGATGCCGAGCTCGGCCATGAGGGCCGCCGAGGCCGGGGGGGCTTCGAGGACGGCGGCGATCGAGGCCCCGCCCCGCGCCCAGCCAGAGGGTCCCCAAGTCTCGACCCAGATCGTGGAGCCGTCGTCCAGCATGCGGGAGACGGTGCCGTTGGTCCGGGAGGGGCCGGCGAGGATCGTGGGAGCCATTGATCCAACCTCCGGACATAGGATACTCCAGGCGGACGTGGACCGCAACCGCCTCCTCGCCGAGGCCGAGCGCCTGCGGCAGGGCTTCGAGGGGCTGTTGCGCCACGCGGCGGAGGCCACGGGCAACGAGTTCGTCTCCGTGCGCGTCAAGGACGCCCCGAGCCTCGAGCGCAAGATCGAGACGAAGGGCCGCCCCGCCGACACGATCTCGGACTTCCTCGGGGGCCGGATCGCCGTGCGGGACTACCGCGAGGCCGACCGCGTGGTCGCCGAACTCAGCCGCCGCCGGCAGATTCTCGACGACGACAACTTCTTCGAGGCCCCGCGCCCCGACGGCTACCGGGCGCGCCATGTGCAAATCGAGATCGCCCCCGGCTTCTCGGCGGAAGTGCAACTGGTGCCGCGCGAGATCATGGAGGTCCAACCGCGCGCCCACCAGCGGCGCGACCAGTACCGGGACGTGACCGAAGCGACGGGACGAGCCCGCGAAGACGCGCTCCGCCTGATCGAGGACAACCGCCGCGACTTCGAGGTCGCCTGGCAGCAGCACCTCGCCGCGCCGCGCCGGCCGGGTCTCCTCGGGCGCGCCCGCGCCGTCCTCGCCGCCCCCACGCCGGAGGACTTCGACCTGCCGCCCGCGGATCTCAGTCGCGCGGAGGGCGGCTTCATGCGCACGGTCCAGGAGGTCGGCGCCCGCGCCCAGGCGATGGCGTTCGGCGAAGCGCCGCCGCCTTACGAGGGCGAAAAGCCGCCCTGGCAGTTCACGCAGGCCGACATGGTCGAGGTCCAGCGACCGGCCTTCCCGCGCGGCAGCTTCCGCGGAGAATTGAAGGACGCCAGCGGCAATTTCGTCGGCAACGTCTATCTCGCTGACGGGCGTGTGCAGATCGGCCTGCCACGCGAGTACGGTCGCGGCGAGATCGTCAAGATGCTGCCCGGCTCCTTCGATCCGAAGGACTTCGAGAAGGCGGGTGGCCTGCAGGTCAGCGCGTCTCGGCGAGTGCAGTTCTACCGCTTCAAGAAAGCCCCCGCTGAGGCGCCCCGCTATGAACCCACCCCCCTCGGTGACCAGGCCCTCGTCTCGGGCACGCCAGCCCGCGCGATCCCGCCGGGGCCGACGCGCGCCCCGGTACCCCAGCGCCCCGTCGGCGAGACGCCGCTGTTCCGCACGGAAGCCGAAGCCGAGCAGCCCCGCCTGCCGGGGGTGGAGGAGCGCCGCCCCGCCTACGAGGCCCCAGCCCCACCCTTCTTCTCGCAGCTCCAGCGCGTGATCGAGCAGAAGATGCCTGAGCGCGCCTTTGCCCCGCAGGTGGACGCCATCATCCGCAGCGGCGGCGTCAAGGCGGACGAAATCAAGTGGACCGGCCTGGACGACTGGCTCCGGCAACAGGGCGGGCGGAAGCTGACGAAGACGGAGGTGCTGGACTTTCTGCGGGCGAACGAGGTGCGGGTGGAGGAGGTGACCAAGGGGGCACCGGAGGCTCGTGGCGAGTGGAAAAAAACCGCGCTGAATCAGTGGGTCGCTGACGATGGATCGCTGCTTGACCGCGACTTCCGCCCAAACGCGAAACCCGGCGAGGAATACAAGTGGACGCTCAAACGGGCTGAGGGTGGCGAGAACACATGGGTAGGCGGCTCATTCGATCAGGCCAAATATATCGCGGGCCAGAGTGGGCGTGCTGAGCCGAAATTCTCCCGCTACGTCCTCCCCGGCGCCGCCCCCGGCACCTACCGGGAGCTGCTGCTGACGCTGCCACGCACGGGCAGCGCCGAAGAGACGCTCGCACAGCAGCATTTCGGCAAGTCGTATTCGGCGCTTGATTCTGGCGAACGCGATTTCATTCGCCGCGAGCCCGGCGAGTACCGATCCCCCCACTGGGACGAACCCAACGTGCTGGCCCACGTCCGCTTCAACGAGCGGACGGACGCCGAGGGCAAGCGGGTGCTCTTCATCGAGGAGTTGCAGAGTGACTGGCACCAAGAGGGAAGGAAGAAGGGGTACGGGCTGACCGACCTTCCTGCGGAACACTATGCCGTAGAGCGACAGACGCTTGGGGAGCGCGGCGAGCGATGGGTGGTACGGGATCTAGAGACGGGGCGTGCCGTGGACGAAGGAGCGACCGCTGACGAGGCGCGGCGGCGAGTGCTGGATTTCCTCAACACGGGAGGACCTGGCGGCAGACCCGGACAGGGCGGCGCGGTCCCCCCCGCCCCCTTCGCCAAGACCTGGCACGAACTCGCCCTCAAGCGGATGCTCCGGTACGCGGCCGAACAGGGCTACGACCGGGTCGCGTGGACCTCAGGTAGCGCCCAGGCGGAGCGGTACGACCTGAGCAAGCAAGTAGAAAGCGTCACCGCCAAACGGCTGATTGGCCGTCCGGGGGAAGAACCGATCTACGACCTGACCGCGATCGACAGGACCGGCAGGAACCACGAACTCGGAGCCTATCCAGCCGATGGGCTTGACCGTGTTGTTGGTAAGGATCTGGCTCGTAGCATCGCCAGTCAAGACGAGGAAATCCATCGCTACCGTGGCCTCGATCTCAAAGTCGGTGGCGAGGGGATGCGCGCCTTCTACGACCGGATCGTCCCCGAGTTCTTGAACAAGTACGGGAAGAAGTGGGGGGCACGGGTCGGAGAAGCCGAGATCGTCGGCGGTCAACTCTGGGAAGTCAAGCGGACCGACATGAACCAGTTCGTGGGCAGTTGGTACACGCGCGAGGAGGCAGCTCGACAACAGGACGACTTGGCGCGTCAAGACATTCCGACCAGGCTGATCGAGAACCGTGCTAGCGAAACAGGGCCTCTCCGCGTCCCCACCCTGGACATCACGGAGGCCATGCGCCGCTCCGTCATGGAGGAAGGCCAGTCGCTATTCCAGCCCGCCACCTACGCTAGGAGGCCCGATGCCACCCCAGAAACCGATCGCCAAGGCCAGCTCGCCCTCTTCGACCTCGAAGCAGCCGCGCGCCGTTCGCTATCTAGTGAGACCGGAAGTCTGGCTCGCCGGGAGCCGACCCCTGGCGCTCGGACCCTCGGCGTTGGCTTCACGGCGGAAGCGATCCACAAAGAACTCCTCGAAACCGGCACGGCCAACCTCCGCGGGCAGACCGTAGAGAGCGAGCAGGACCTCGCCGTCCTCGCCCAGGTCCTCCGCGATCCCCGCTTCGAGACCTTCCGCGTCTTCTACGTGAAGGACGGCAGGATCGTCGGCCAGGAGGCGCTGACCTCCCGGATGCCGGGCTACGCCGCCGCCTTCGTCAGCGAGGACTACGCGGGCGAACTCCGGCAGATGGGTGATCGAATGCGGGCGCTGGGGGCCGACAGCTACTGGCTCATGCACAACCACCCCTCGGGGGACGCGAAGATGAGCGGGGCCGACGCCGCCCTGACCGCGAAGTTTGCAGACGGAGTTCCGGGCTTCCGCGGCCACGTCGTGATCGACTCGGGCGAGTACGGCGTCCTCTTGCCGGGCGCCGAACCGACCAAGGTTCCCTTGCCCGGCGCGGGCCCCGACCGGCTGCTCACTCCCGCCATCTCTCACCGGATGCTCGGGATCGCTATGACGACGCCGGAGGAGGTCGCGCGGGTGGGCGCGGCGGTGAAGGCCCCGACGGGCTGGGCCGTGCTCCTCTACCGCTCGGGCAACCGCGTGCGGGCGATTCAGGACATTCCCGTCGCTGACCTGCTGGATGGCACCGCGGGCGCGGCCTGGATTCGCGAGCAGACGCGTGCCTTCGGCTCTCAGGATGTCTTCCTCTACGCGCCCATGCCCGACGCGACCCTGCGCCTCGTGGCCAAGGACTTGATCGTGCAGCGGGTGCTCTTGGACTACGTCGCGCCGACGAAGGCCGGGGCCATCGAGGGCACGGCGACCTTCGAGGACATCCAGCGGGCCGGACGGCTTGAGAGCCTGCCGCCGGCCGTCCGCGTCGAAGCCCCGGAGTCCCCCTACGACCGCGACCGGGAGGTCGTCGAGCGCGTGAGGGCCTACGGCCAGCGCCACCCGCGGGCGCAGGGCTACGAGGCCTGGGCTGAGGCCATGCGGCAGGACCTCGGGCCGCAGGTCAGTCCCTACCTTGAGCGGGCGTGGCGGGAGACGGAGGCGCCGGTCAGGGGGCGTCCGGCCCGCCCCGTGCCCGCCGGGCAAGCCGAACCTGAAGCCCCGAGGCCACCGGCGCCGCCCGGCCCTGCCCCGGCCGGACCCGCCCGCCCCGAAGTCGGCCCGCCGGCCCTCACTGAGCCGATCGTCCGCAGCGATCTCCACCGCCGCACGGTCAAGGCCGCCGGGGAGGCCTTCGAGCGGGAGGGGATCGCCCGCGACGAGCGCCGCTGGCCCGTGCTCTCCGATCAGATCGTGCAGATGATCCGGGAGGGCCAGGTCCGCGACGAGACCCTCGAGGCCGTCACGCGGGCCAACGGACTCACGCTCTTGCAGTTCGGCGAGGGCCTCTACCGGCTCGGGATCGGCGAGGCGGCCCGGAGAATGCAGGCGCTCTCGGCCCTCCAGCGCTCCCTGAACCGGCTGGCGGGGCGAGAGCATGGCGAGGCGGCCAAGGGGCTGTTGGCCCTCGCCGACCAAGTCGCGAGGATCCGCGAGGAGGAGGCCGACACTGAGTCTGCCGACCACGCGCTCTCCTGGTGGCGCCGGGCGGACAACGTGCGCCGGGGGCTGCTGGTGACGCAGCTCGCCACGGCCGTGCGGAACTACGAGACCCAGGTCGGGCGGATGGGCTTGGACGTGCTGGATCAAGCTCTCCAGCGCGTGTTCGGCGGCACGCAGGCCGACCCCTGGGCCGCCCTTCGCGCGCTCACGGACTCGCTGAGCCAGGTGCGCCCGACCAGGGGGGGGGCTCAGGCGCGCCGGGCCTCGCAAGGGCAGATCGACGCCGTCCTCGAGGCCTTCCCGCGGCAGTGGGACCGTCTCTTCGGCACCTACGCCTCCGACATCCGGCGGGCGCGCGAGCAGTCCGGCCGGCCCCTCACGGGCGGGGATCGGATCCTCGGCGCGGCCGAGCAGGTCGTGGACACGCTGAACTTCTTCAACCGCTTCCAGGAATACGCGACGCGCCGGGGCACCTTCTGGGCGTGGCTGGATTCCCGCCTCAAGCGGCGCGGGATCGACAGCGGGGCGCTTCTACGGGGAGAACGGCGCCTGGACGAGGCCGAGTGGGAGCAGGTCGAGCACGACGTCCGCTTCAGCGTGGACAAGGCCCTTGAGATGTCCTTCGCCCGGCAACCGGCCTACGGCACGATCGGCTGGCACTTCGTGCGGATGGTGAATCGGCTGCCGGTCATCCTGACGGGGCCGATCCCCTTTCCGCGCTTCATGGTCGAGAGCTTGCGCTTCCAGTACGAGTTCAGCCCCTTGCCGCTCCTGACCGGCCGCATCTTCACGGAGGCCGAGCGGGCGAAGTTTCGCGCCGGGGACTACCAGACCATCAGCCGCATGACGCTCGGCACGGCGGCCCTGCTCGCGGCCTGGGCCGTCCGGGAGGGGCAGGACGACGACAAGCGCTGGTACGAGGTGGAGGCTCCTGGGGTCGGTACGGTGGACATCCGCCCTTTCAATCCCTTCGCCAGCTACTTCTTCGTGGGCGAGATCATCAAGCGGGCCCGGGCCGGCACCCTCTACAAGATCGAGTCGGCCGATCTGATTCGGGGCATCGCCTCCGCGAACGTCCGCGGCGGGCTCGGGCTCTTCGCTCTTGACAAGGTCGTGCAGGGATTGGGCCAGCTCGCCCAGACCGGGCGCCTCGCCGACGCCATGAAGTCGGCCGGGGGCGAGATCATCTCCGGCCTGCTCGTACCCTTGCGCACCCTCACAGACCTCTACGCCGAGTACGATCCGGAGTTCGCCGTCACCCGCGAGCGCCGCGAGGAGCCGCTTCTCGGCCCCGCCAAGGCGCAGTTCGGCGTGGGCGAACCCCTCTACCGGCCGACCCGGGCTGCCCCTGAGCGGCGCGAGGCTACGGGCCTGCGTCAGACGACCGGTCTCACCGTGGTCTCGGAGAAGAACGCCCTCGAGCGCGAGCTCGACCGTTTTCAGTTTACGCGCCAGGAGATCCTGCCCTCGACGGGCGTGCCGGAGGCCGACAACCTCTTGGCCAAACACATGGGGCAGCTCGCGGAGGAGCGGATCGTGCCGCAGATCGGCCAGCCCTTCTACACGGAGATGCGCCCCGGGGCTCAGCAGGACTGGCTCCGCCGGCGGCTCGGGACCATCCGGAGTCTCGCCAGGATCCGCGCCCGGGCCGAGGCGCGCGACCTCTTCGGCGAGGTCAAGCAACGGCGTGAGCCCGCCCGGCGCCGGCTGATGCTCGAGGAGCGCCGGCAGGACCTCGACCGGGCGCTGGCCCCCGTGCCATGAGCGCCGACCCTCAGCGCTGCCCGTGGTGTCGAGCGCCCCTGGAATGGGACGAGCGCCTGCGCGAGTGGGTTTGCCGATCCTGTGGGTTTCACGACAGGAGGGGCCGGTGAAAGAACCAACGGCGAGCGCAATCCCCGCCCTTCAGGACGGGGTTAGCGAGCCGGGGTTGACCATGCAGATCACCTACAAGCTGCGGCTCCGGGACACCCACACGGCCGAGCTTTACCGGCAGGCCAGGGCCGTCAACTTCGTCTGGAACTATATCAACCAAGCCCAGCGCCGGACTTGGCAGGAGTCCAGGCGCTTCCTGAGCCGGTTCGCCCTCCAACGGTTCACAGCCGGGACCAGCCAGGAGCTCGGGCTCCACGCCCACACGATCCAGCAAGTCTGCCGGGCCTACACGGAGGCCCGCCGGACCCACAGGAAGACATACCTCCGGTGGCGCGGGCGCCGGTCTCTCGGCTGGGTGCCGTTCAGCACCGGCCACGTCACCTTCGACGGCGAGGCGTTCACGTTCCGCGGGGCCCGGTACCGGACGATGCACCTGCGGGAGATCCCGGTCGGGGCGGTGCTGGGGGCCGGGTCCTTCAACGCCGACGCCCGGGGCCGCTGGTACCTGAACGTGCCGGTGGAGGTGCCGGAGGCGACGAGCGCCAGCGTCAGCCAGGTCGGGATCGACCTCGGCCTCAAGGATCTGGCAGCGCTCTCGACGGGCGAGAAGATCGTGGCGCCCTGCTTCTATCGGGCCTCCGAGGCGGCCCTCGGGACCGCCCAGCGAGCCCGCAAGACGAAGCGGGCGCGGGCCATCCACGCCAAGGTGGCGAACCGGCGCAAGGACTTCCTCCACAAAGAGAGCCTCAAAATCGTCAAGACCCACGGCGTCGTCGTAGTGGGGAACGTCAGCGCCTCGAAATTCGCCAGGACCACCATGGCCAAGAGCGTCCTCGACGCCGGGTGGTCCAGCTTCCGGGACATGCTGCGCTACAAATCGCGCTTACGCGGTGGCGGGGTGTGCCTGGAAGTGTCAGAACGCTTGAGTACCCAGGTCTGCTCGGAGTGCGGCTCGCTGCCCGCTTCGAGGCCGAAAGGTATCGCCGACCTGCGTCAGAGGGTGTGGCGGTGCGACGACTGCGGCTCGGTCCACGACCGGGACGTCAACGCCGCCCGCAATATCCTCCGGCTGGGACAGCAGTCGCTCGGAGGAGGAGCCCATGGCTGAGATCGGGAAGCCCCGGTCTTCAGACCGGGGAGCTGTCACCGATCCAGGAGCCCGCCTGTCGGCGCCCATCGTGGTCGTCTGCATCTTCCTGGCGGGCCTGATCCTGTTCGTCGTCGCCGTCGGTTTCGGCCAGCCGGACCCGGCGGTACCCGCGCCGCGTCCGATGCCGGTGAGGAACGACGCGCTCTGGCTCATGGTGGGCGGCGTCGTCGGGGCCTTCGTTCGCGCCTTCCGCACGAGCGGCCAGAAAAGCATCGGCCTCGAGACGCTGCAGGACTGCTTCCTCGGCGCGGTGATCGGGCTCCTCTGGACGGTCGAGGTCGGCCCCCTTGGCACGGTCTGGCCCCCGTTCGAGCTGTCGGCCAAGGCCTCCACGGTCCAGCGGGCGGGCCTGGTCGCCGCCTTCGTCTGGCTCACCATCGAAGTGATTAAGCCCCTGTTGTTCAAGTGGGTGCCGACCTACATGGCCCGGTTCACGGGCGGCCTGCCGCCAGAGCCGCCGAAGCCGCCAGCCCCGTGAGCGGCGGACTCGCGCTGTTCCTCGTGTCGCCGGTGCTCCTGGGCATCGCCCTCGGCTTGCTACTATGGATGCGGCGACCGAAACGCCCGTAAAGGAGGGTCTATGGACTGGCTGACGTTGTTGACTCCGCTGATCGTCGCGCTCGTGCCAATCCTCGTCATCCTCTTCAAGCAGGTGATCCCGGCGCGGTATGCGGTCTTCTACCCGTTGATCGCGACCGCGCTGGGGCCGATCCTGGACTACCTCTCCACCTATCTGAGCGGGCTGCCGGCCTCACCGGGCATGGGCGTCCTCATGGGCATGGCGGGCGTGGCGCTCAGAGAGCTGGTCGATCAGATCAGGAAGGCCAAGTATCTGCCGTGATCCCTGGTGTTCCCTACACCCAGCTCGCCCTCGGGGCCGTCATCCTGCTCTTGCTCGTGGCGTACGGCTGGGCGATGAAGCGATGGGGACGGTCGGCCGAGCAGGCGCGGATGCGGGCCAAGGCGCTCCAGGTCGAGCGCGAGGTCCAGGGGGCGGTCGGCGCGGCGCGGGAAACCCCCGTCAAGGTGGACGACGAGTGGCTCCGGCGGCGCTCGCCCTGAGGGGCCTGCTCGCGGCCCTGGCCCTGGCCGGCTGCACGGTGGTGCCCGTCCAGCTCCCGCTGGCCCTCTGCCCGGAGCGCCCGCCGCTGGTGGACGAGGCGGGCCGGATCACGGCTGACGGTCGCGTCTGGCTCGCCGCCTGCCTCGAGGCCCAGCGGGAGAACTGCACGGCGATCTCGGTGCTCCGGGGGGAATCGCCGCGGCAGTGTGACCGCGGGCTTCGCTGAGGTAGAATCGGCTCCTTCGCGCCGTCGGAACGGACCGTGAAATCCCCGGCAACGGGAGAGACGGCGGCGCGGGGACCAGCCCCTTGACCCCAGGGTGCAGCCGGTGAGTAGGGTCTTTTCCACTTGACACCGCTTCCGCTGATCTGCTAATCTTCGCTCTGAGTGAAACACGCGACGATCCCGCAGCAGTTACGCCAGTGGGCCAAACAGCGCGGTTCGCAGCGGATCCTGGCGAAGGAGTTGGGCGTGAGCGAGGCCTATCTGAGCGATGTCATCAATGGCCGGCGCGACCCGGGCCGGAAACTGTTGAAGGCGCTTGGGCTGGAGCGCGTCGTGGACTACCGGCCAACGCGGAGTCGGGGATGATCCGCCGCCGCTGCGTCTGGTGCCGGGAGCCGCTGGTGCATCGCCCCGGCGAGCCCTGGGTTCACGAGGCCACCGGACGCGCCTACCTGACCTTCGTCGATGCCGAGGGGCGGGCGTGGGACGACCACTGCGCGCTCCCCGACTGGAGCGACAGCGGGGCGCTGCCGCAAGGAGCCCCGGCGTGAAGGGCGACCAGCTTCGCGCCTTCCTCAACTTCGTCCTGCAGTACCATTCCGACGAAACTTGAGATCAAAGCGAAGGAGGCCTAGCCGTGCTCCTCGATAAGGTTCTCCGGCTCTACGACACCG
>ERZ1292644.233-Hain-H14-01um-R2-233-length-41370-cov-10_pt1 | contig 33922 bp, 41 predicted proteins | sample MGYA00564402_ERZ1292644 | MGnify/ENA primary metagenome ERZ1292644 (study PRJEB36523, sample SAMEA6512644) | groundwater metagenome | collected 2019-01-09 | study: AquaDiva: Metagenomics assemblies of 32 groundwater samples
CGACGACGCAGCTCTATCGCCGGCTGCGGCGCGCCTGGATCGCGGCGGTGCGGGCGGACGCGCTCATGCGGAGGCCGAAGTGATGCCGATCAAAGCGGAGAACCGAGCCAAGTATCCGAAAGAATGGCGGCTCATCTCGCGGCTTATCCGCAAGTATCGGGCCAGCGACAACTGCGAATGTCGAGGCCAGTGCGGCGAGGACCACGGCGCCGAGAACGATCAATGGGCGGCCGATCTCGGGAAGCGGTGTTTGGCGCGAAACGGCGAGCGCCATCCCGTGAGCGGATCGAAAGTCGTCCTCACCGTCGCCCACATCGACCAAGACCCGACCAACAACCGTGAGACCAACCTGCTCGCCCTTTGCCAGCGATGCCACAACCGCCTCGATTCGCCACATCGTCAGAAAAACGCCGCCAAGACCCGCCGCGCGCGCAAGGCGGTGGGTGATCTGCTATGACGTGGCTCATGCTTCTCCTGATCTGCTCCGAGCCGTTCCCGCCCGAGTGCAGCCGCCCGACCATCGACGAGATCACGCGCAACCCGGTCTGCGTCGCCGCGTCGAAGTCATGCAGCCTTCACCAGCGGCGGGTCTACGTCCCGGAGGGGACGGGCCCGAAGGAGACGGCGAATATGTGCGCTGACGCTGCCGACGCGCTGCTCGCCAAGGAACGCTTGAAGGGCTACCGGTGGGCGTCGATGCCGGAGTGCTCCCCGCGGCCATGAGCACCCTCGCCACCAACGGCAAGACCAAGGGCAACCCCCGAGGCTCGGGCTACCAGCGGGCCGAACGCGACCTATACGTTGAGCCCGAATGGGCGGTCGAGGCGCTGATCGACTCCGAAGATGCGATGATAGGGCTAGAGCCGGACGCCTTCCCCGAGCCGATATGGGACCCCGCCTGCGGGACCGGGACGATCCCAAGAGTGTTCAATCGCCGCGGGTTCCTCTCCTACGGAACCGACCTTGCCACCGGCCACGACTTCCTTGACCGCTCGTTCTACCCGCCCGAGCTGTTCGGGAGCCTCGTCTGCAACCCGCCCTTCAAATCCGCCGAGGCCTTCATCGAACGGGCGCTCGACCCCGGCCTCGGCCTCGAGGTTGCGGCCTTCCTCCTTCGCCTTGCGTTCCTCGAGGGCCAAGAGCGCCGCAAGATGTTCGAGCGGACGCCGCTCGCGCGGGTGCTGGTGTTCTCGAAGCGCGTCTCGATGCCGCCGCCGGGCACGAAGCAGGTCGGCGGAGCGGTCGCCTTCGCTTGGTTCGTATGGCGTCGCGGCCACGTCGGCCCGCCCACGATCGGATGGCTCCCCTAAAGACGCGCGTCGTCATGTGGTGGCCCCGCAACCGCCTCATCCCTAGAGGCTGGAGGCGCGTCGCCACCGCTCCGTCGCACCACGACCGATGGTGCATCCTGATCGAAAAGAAGAAGGCCGAGACGTCGCCGCCCCGGCCTTGAGTCGGTCCGAGCGCGTGAAGCCTCGGACAGGGAGGGGATTGTTCAGGCAGCGGCGCGGTCCTCGGCGCCCTTGCCCTTCCGGGCCGCCGGCGCCGCGAAATTCAGTTCCGGCGCGAAGCCGACGCCGAGCTGGGCGCGGGCCGCGGCGTAGGTCTCGTCGATGCCGGCGCGCTTCTCCGGGTCGAGCTTGGAGTAGGCGACCGCCGCATCGAAGCCGCGCTTCGACCAGCCCTTCGCCACGAGATCTTCGCGGATCGCCAGGATTTCCTCGTTGATCGCCTTGCGCCGCTTCGCGAGGGCGACGATCCGGTTGGCCGCCGTCAGGAGCGCCTTGGGCGAGCCCTTCGGCTCGAACTCGAAGTCCTCGGCCGCTTCCTGGCCGTTGTCTTTGCTGTTCGCTTTCGCCATGATGGACCTCACTTGATGAGTTTGACCTTGATGCCGTACTCGGCTTCGAGATGTTTCATCTTCCAAATCGCGATGTCTGTCAAGCCGGCGCCCTTCACGTCCTCGACGACGAGCGAGCCGGTCTCGTCGCGGTATTGGAAATCGGCGATGTAGCGGCCGAGTTTGACGGGGAAATTGTGGAACGCGCTTTGGCCCCTCACCATTTTGGTGGGAGGGGCGTGGAGATCGAAGGGCACTTGCCGCTTGAGATCCAGAATCACGCCTTCCTTCTGGCGCATGAGAAGAAACCGCCATCGGCGCGCCTCGGCCTGGGAGGCGAACCAAATCGGCCGCGGCAGAGCGCAACACAGCGTCTTGGGCGCGACCTCGCCGGCCTTGCTGATCGCGCAGCCGCAAGCCTCGCAAACGTAGCCACCCCGGGCCCGCCGGCCGAGGGTGACGCCGGAGATCCGGCGCAGGCCGGGCGGACGCCGGAACCCACGCCTCACGACAGATACGCCTCGAGCGCCAGCTCGAGCTCGCCGGTGATCGTCCGCTTGTTGCCGGCGGCCCGGGCGCGGAGCTTGTCGAAGAGATCGGTACGCATCCTGAACTGCGTCGCCTCCCGAAAGGGCCGCTCCGGCTTCGGGTCGGACTTGCGCGGCTTGTCGGCGTTCGGCACTCGCATTCTCGGCATCGGTGGCCTCCTGGCAAAGCGCCAGCAATCTAGCACATCAACCGGGGGGTTGCAATGGGTTGTCGATTCGTATAGAATGGCACCTCGGCCTTGGGGATACGATGAGCGCCAGCCCGACCTTTGTTTGGAACGATCTCCCCGCCTACGCCCGCGTCGTGGTCGACGCCGCGACGGTGGGGGTGATCGCGCCCTACCTCGACGAGAAGGGCGGCGAGCGATGGGCGGCCTATCCCGCCGGCAACGGCGGCCACCCCGCCATGACGGCGGGCCGCCTCGATGACATTCTGCGATGGTGTAGGGAGAACTTTCAAATGGTCGAAAAGCGGTTCTCAAGACGCAAGGGATTCGTGACGCGGACACCCGAGATGGACGAGCGCGACCGGAAGATCGTCGAGTTGTTCAAAACCGGGCTCAGCTACCGCGACCTCGGCGAACGGTTCGGCCTCAGCCACGACATGGCCCGCCGGATCGTGGCGCGGCTCTATCCCAAGGATCAGCGGGTGCCGCTCGACGCGGGGAAGCCATGACCCCTACCTTCTACAAGACCCGCCTGTGTGCTGGTGGCCCCTGGATAGGCGTCCGCGTGGCGTCCGAGCCGCCCACCGATCCGCTGACCGGCGAACCGCTCGACCGCTCGCCGATGTGGAGCGTCGAGATCAACGGAGACCTCGCCCGCGCTCCGTCGCCCGACCAGGACAAGGCCGGCGTGTTCCTGACCGAGGCCATGAAGCCGATCGACGAGGCTGAATACCTCTACCTCCGGCGCGTGAAGGAACACGCGGTCAAGGTCGATCCGCGCTACCCCGAGGCGCGGCCGGACAAGAAGATCAACGTTTCCAAACTGCCCCCCATCTTTTAGCAAGGGAGAACCACCATGACCGATCCGAACCCTCGCGCCACGATTGGCGACAACCTGCCGCCCCCGACCGTCGACGACGACCTCGCGGCCCGCAACGCCGCGCTCGTCGCCAACGCGAACCGCTGGCTCACCGAGCGGCCCGCGATCACCGACGACGACCTCGCCGGCCGGTGCTCGGACTTCCTCGAGCAGATCAACGCGCAGATCAAGGCCGTGGACACCGCCCGCGCCGCCGCGAAGAAGCCCTACGACGACGGCGCCAAGGCCGTGCAGTTGCTCTATCGGCCCCTGCTCGACGTTCTCGACGCGGCCAAGAACCTGCTCAAGACCCGGCTCCAAGCCTGGCTCAACAAGAAGGCGAAAGCGCTGGTCGAAGAGCGCGCCAAGGCCGCGGCCGAAGCGGCGGCGCGGCAGAAGGAAGCCGACGAAGCGGCGGCGAAGGCGGCGGCCGGAACCAATGTCGAGGCCCAAGTCGAGGCGCAACGCCTCGCGGCGGAAGCCGAGAAGGCCAAGGCCGAAGCCGCCTATCTCGACCAAGCGAGGCCCCAGGCCAAGGGCGACTTCGGGGCGCGGGCCGCGTCGCTCCGCACGACCTTCAAGGGCCGAATCGTGGACATCGACGCGACCTTCAAGCACTATCGCGAGCACCGCGACGTCGTCGACGCGCTCTACAAGGCCGTCAACGCCGACATCCGCCGGGGCGCCCGCTCGATCCCCGGCGTCGAGATTTATCCTGAGCAATCCGTCGCCTAGGAGGCACCCATGGCAACCCGACCTTCCGTTCAGACCCGGACCAAGACGACCGAGGGGCCCGTCCAAGATCCGCTCGCCGAAGCGCCCGTCGCGAACTTGCCGACGATCATTGACGCCCGAATCCCATACCATCCGTTGCTCGCTGAACGCTTCGGCGTCGACAAGAGCGCGTGGCGGGCGCTGGTCGACGCGATCTTCCCCAACGCCAAGTCGATCGAAAGCGTGCTCCTGGCGCTCTCCTACTGCAAGGCGCGCGGCCTCGACGTGTTCAAGCGCCCCTGCCACATCGTCTCGGTCTGGAACAGCGAGCAGCGCCGGTACATCGATAGCATCTGGTCCGGCATCGGCGAGCTTCGCACGACGGCGTCGAGGACGGGTAGCTACGCCGGCTTCGACGAGTGCCTATTCGGCCAGGACAACGAACAGACCTTCGACGGGAACGTCGGGAAGGAAGGGAACGAACGGCACATCAAGGCCACCGTGCGCTACCCCGAGTGGGCGCAGATCACCGTCTATCGGCTGGTGCAGAACCAGCGCGTCGCGTTCCCGGGCCCCAAGGTGTTCTGGCTCGAAACCTATGCCACCATCGGCAAGAGCGACGTGCCGAACGATATGTGGCAAACCCGGCCCTACGGGCAGCTTGAGAAGTGCGCCGAGGCCGCGGCGCTGCGGCGCGCCTTCCCCGAAGAGATCGGCGACGATCATATCCAGGACGAGGTCGGCCGCGTGTTCAAGGACGTAACGCCGCCGGCGCCGACCGAGACGAGGCCGACGCGAGCCGAAGCCGCGAGCGGCCCATCGGCGAGGCCAGGGGAGCCGGCGAAGGCGATCGAGCCGAACCCCGACCAGCAGTTCAAGCAGGTGGTGAACGGCACCATCCCCGACCTGCTGCCGTCCGACCCGGACTTCGATGAGGTCCACGAGGCGGTGCCCGAGCCGGACCGGACGACGCCCCAAGGGCACATGCCACCGATTCCCGAGAACATGAAGCGGCCGGCAACCCCGCCCTCGGCATCGCCCCCGCTCGCCGCCGAGGCGCCGCAAGAGGCCGACGCGCCCTACACGATCACGCCGCGGCGCAAGGGCAAGAGCTACGATTGGGACAGCTTCGCGACCGTGCTTCTCGACAAGCTGACCTACGCCAGAACCATCGACGAGCTCAACGAGTGGGTCAAGGTCAACAACGGCATCCTCGGACCCTGGCATCGTGAAGATCCGAAGGGATACGGAGAGTTCGGAAGCAGGATCGTAGACCTCCAGTATCGGAAGTTCGGCGTCGCCCTGCCGCATGTCCGGTGAAGAAAGCCCTTGTCACGCTCGGGTTGGCGCTGGCGCTTCTCGTCGCGACCATGCGCCTGCCCGAGACCGTCTACATCGCGGCGCTGATCGCGCTCGCCGTCCTCGTCAGGTGCGGGTGAAGCCATGAGCCGCTACGCCAAGGAAACGAGCGTGTCGTCGGAGAAATCGCGGGCCGAGATCGAGACGACTTTGAAGCGCTACGGCGCGACCGGCTTCATGTACGGTTGGGCGGATGCGAACGCCGTGGTGATGTTCCAGATGGCTGAGCGGAGGGTCAAGTTTCTGCTGCCGCTCCCCGACCGCGAAGGCTTCAAGAAAACTCCGGCGGGTCGGCGCGACCGCAACGTTGACGCGCAGATGGAGGCCTTCGATCGGGCCGTGCGGCAACGCTGGCGGGCGCTGCTTCTGGTCATTAAGGCTAAACTCGAAGCCGTCGAGAGCGGGATCACTGAGTTCGAGGACGAGTTCATGGCGCACATTGTGATGCCAGACGGGCGCACGGTTTCCGAGCATATCCGGCCGACGATCGCCACGGCCTACAAGACCGGAAAGGTGCCGCCGCTGCTGCCCGACTTACGGCCGGAGAAGCAAGCGCCGTGATCGACGGATATGTGGCGTTGCGCCGGCCCGCAGCGGCCCTTGGTTTAATGTCGATCAGGGAATGGATCAACTTGGACCGCAAGCGCCTTGGCCCGAAAGGCCCCCATCTATGACCGATCTCTCGATCCCCATTCTAATGTCGTTGCTGATCTGCACCGAGCCATATCCGCCTGAGTGCTCGCGGCCGACCATCGACGAGATCACGTCGAACCCGGTCTGCATAGCTGTGTCGAAAAGCTGCAGCCTGCACCAGGAATGGGTTTACCCAGGCGCCGCCCTCTCGCCAAAAGCTCAACGGGACGCTTGCGTTGACCGTGCCGCCGCGCTGCTCGCCGAGGAGCGCAAGCAAGGCCCCCGCTGGGGGCGGTGGCCTGAGTGCTTTGAACGGAGGAACGAGCCATGACCTACGAGCCGACGAAAGAGGACGTGGAGAGGGCTGTCCAAATCCTGAACACGCATTTTCCAACCCGGCGCGGGGAATTTTACAGAGCAATATCGGAGGCGCTCTACAGCCACCACCGCGCCCTCGCCGAGCGTGGCGTGTTCGTCGCGGAGTGGCAACCAATTGAGACGGCGCCGAAAGATGGAACTTATGTCTTGCTTGCTGGCCCAAGCGGATACACCACTACACCTATCCGTGTGGAAATCGGCCACTGGGACGCAGAATTCAGTCCGCATCAGCCGTGGGTCACATATTCCAATGATAGTTTTACCGATAGTGGCGACGCCCCGACCCACTGGATGCCCCTTCCCCAGGAGCCGAAGCCATGACCGAAGCTAAGATCGTCGAGGCGATGGATGTCGCAATTTGCTTCGCCCCTAATCGCGGTCAGACGCCGGGCCGCGCCGCGCTCGAAGCCCTCAAGGCCGCGCTCAAGGCCGAGGGGGTCAAGATGATGGAGCGTCCGCCGACCCGTGACGTGGTTAGGGACGTTTGGGACGCCGCCCCGTGGTGGCCGGGAAGATGAGTAGCTGTCGAAATTGCGACGATACTGGTTGGGTCTGTGAGAAGCACCAGGATCGCCCCTGGAATGGTGTTAGCAATCATCCCCGCGCCTGCGAGCATGGGTGCGGAGCGCCGTGCCCTGTGTGCAATCCATGTGATAAGAGCACAGCCCCGAGGATGCCGGCAGGCTCGAAAATCATATTCGACGCGAACGGATGGAGACATTAAGCCATGACCGCCGCGCCGCTGACCGACGAGCAATTCGAGAGATGCGTTCGCTGTGTCGAGAGTTACATCCCCGGCAACGACGAAAAAGCGGCGTATGAGGCTGTGAAAATTTGGGAGCGATTTCAAGCCGACGCCCGCTGGCACCGAGCCGAGCTCGCGAAGGCGCGGGCCGAGAACGAGAGGCTGCGCTGGCTGTTGGCGATCTACGTCCACGCCCACGACAGTGGCAATGCCGTTCCGTCGTATATTGTCGCCGAGGCCCGCGCCGCCCTCGCGCCCGAGGGGAAGGCTATCCCCGCCTCTCCGGCCCAGCCCGAGAACGCGAAGGATGCTCAGATGCTAGAACGCGGCTGCCCCGCCGAAGAATAGCGCCCCAAGGAGTAGGATGATGAAAACGATCACGATGATGCAATTCAGGAAATTGCCAGGAGAATACGCGCACCTTGTCAGCCGACACGGTGAATCGTTCCTGGTGACGAGCCAGGGAAAGCCGGTTTTCAAGATCGTGCCGGTCAACGACGATGTGACCGTCATCCATAGCGACGGACGAATTGACGGCCCGGAGCCGCTGACCTACCGCAGACAACTAGGCGGCGAATACTAAACCCCCGCCAGCCCGCCGAAGAATAGCGCCCCGGCTAGGGGGCCGTGAGCATCGGCCTCTCGGCTGACGGCTCGGCCGAGGACCCGCCGAACAAGCGAAGCGCCTTGAAGTGCGCCCAGGCGCGGACGGCGAGCATCCCGTCCTCGCGACAAGCATCCTCGTAGACTTGATCGGCGACGGCGCGACACGCCGCCCCCAAGTGCCCGAGGCGGATCATCTGGTAAAGCGCGTCGTGGATGAGCGAGCCGCGCATGGCGCTCGCCGTGTCGATCGTGGGGCCGCTTGGACCGTCCCAGGCATAGCCCATGTGGACGAGAAGCCCGCCGCCCGGCGATAGCTCGATCCAATCCGTCTTGATCGACGCCTGCGGGTTGATCGGAACCAGCGTCCGGTAATCGGCGGACAGTTGGTACTTGTAGCCCGCCCGGTAGAAGATGCGGCTTGTCATTTTCCGATGAACGGGATGCTCACCGGCCCATCGGTGACGATGCGAAGCCCGACGTTGGCAACCGTCATGCCGGCGCCGACGACCGCGGCCTGTACCTCGGGACTCGCCAGGACCGCGAGCGGCGGATAGAACGAGGCCCCCATGGCGGCCAAGCCGACGACGTTGGTCCAGAACGTCTTGGACTTGAAAAGCGACTTTGCTCGCAAGATCATCGGTAGGGCTCCTTCGGTTGACATTCAACGTGTCGCAGGATTACATTCGTGTATGCCGTACACAGACAAAGAAGCGGCCCGGGCTTACTTCCGGGCGTACCATGTGGCCCATCGTGACGCTCGACTTAAATACGCGGCAGAGTACCGAAGAGAAAACCCCAAAAAGGTGGCCGCCGCCAAGCGTCGCTGCTACGAGCGTATAAAACACGACCCGGGCTTCTTGAAGAAACGCCGGTCCTACCAAGTGGAGAGACGAAAGACGAAGCGCGAGCATGTGAAGGCAATCGAGAAGGCGTGCTATATCCGCAACCGCAGCAAACGCCTCGCTGCACAGAAGGCCCTCGCCAAAACGATCGAGAGGAAGGCCCGAGAAGCAATCAACGGCGCCGTGCAGCGCGGGCGCTTGCCAAGAGCCTCTTCGTTCAAGTGCTCGCGATGCGGCAGCCCGGCTAGGGAGTACCATCATCACCAGGGCTACGCCCGCGACAAATGGCTCGTCGCGCTCCCGGTCTGCTCTATTTGCCACAAGGCCATTCATGCTGAGTACGGAACCTTCACGTCGAACTCGATATGAATGTGCAGGGCCTCGAGAAGCACGTCGAAGTCGCCCCCGAGGCGTTCGGCGATCTCGGCGCGGATAGGTTCGGATCGGGTCTGCACGACCGGCAAGCGAAGGTCGATGGCGAGGCCCTGGTAGTGCAGCGAGCCGGGCGAGTGCCTGCCTTCCGTGCCTGATGTCAAGACGCACTCGGCCTCGCCATGCGCGGCGTACACCTGGTCGGCCACGTCGTAGGCGAACCACGCCGGCCCCTTGAGGAAGCCGACTCGAACGCCGGGTTTCACTCGCTTCATGGCTCGCTCCTGTTCTCGGCGGGCCGCCACCCTGGCAACGGGACGGGTTGCTTGCCGACCGATTTCAACGCCTCGTAGCCGCGCTTGGACTGTTCGCGGACGGTCATGGTGATGTCGTCGCGCATGGCCGCCTTGATCGCGCCAATGTCGCGCCAAATCTCGTCGCGCTGCATTGTCGCCTTGAACTTCTCCGTCGCGAACTCGCTGGCCGCCCACTCCAACGCCCGGGCCCGGGCCGTCTCGAGGTTCGCGGCGAGGACGGCGTTCGACATGAAGCCTCGCAGCGCCCCCATGGCGTCCTGCACCCTCATGGCCGTCCGATGGCGCTGCACGGGGATCGACTTCACGATCTCGTCGGCGAGCTCCTTGCGGCCTTCCTCGTAGAGCTTCTTTGCCGCCGCGTAGGCCCCATCCGCCTCGGCGATGAGTTCGGCCGCGAGGCGCGGGTAGCGCCCGGCGCTTTGGCTTTCGAGGACGACGCCGGCGAGCGGCCAGCGGCGCGCCGCGAGGTCGGGCTGCGTGTCGTCGACGATGCGATCGAGCATTTGCAGCGACATCGCGCCGATCGTCCCCAGGTAGGAACGCAGGAAATAGTCGAACCGCCGCGGCGAGATTTGAAGAGGCGTCGGCAAGTCTTTCGTCGTCTTGGCGATGGCCCGCCCGGTCATGGACGTTCCCGTGCCGTACTGCATCCACGGCGGCATGTTCTTTTCGCGCTCGGGGATGATGGGCGCGCCGGTCATGGGGTCGCGGTTGGTGCCATAGACGTCGTAGAGCCCGGAGACGGCTTGCGGCGGTCGAGCGTCGGGAAGGAACATGGTCGTGAACGCCGCCCACATCCCCCGCGCCCAATCCTTCATCGCCTCGCCGCCGGTCTTGGCCTCGTCGAGATAGCGGATGGCCTCGATCACGCTGCGCTCGGCGAACGACCACATGATCGCGACCTCGTAGCTTTTCGGCATCCGAACCCCGTCGAGCCAAAATAGCCCCTGCGCCTCGCTCGGGGTTTTCGGGCGCCGGCCATGCTTCTTGACGAAATCGAAGTAGGCGGGGAGCGGGATGAACAAATGCACGTTGGCGTCCTTGTCGAAGTCGTCCAGGTCGTCGTAGAGCGGGTTCCATTCGTTCCATAGGGCGATCGCCGCCATGATGGCCGACGTCGCGATCATCTTGGCCCACACCCGGCCCCGATGCTTGTCTGAGGCGAGGGCGCGCACGAAGCGGTCGGCGCCGAGGATGCCCGGCCGCACGAACAGCATGGTGTCGATGATATTTTGCAGCATCTCGTAGTCGCCGCGCGGCGAGAAGTCGGTCGTGACCTCGCTCGATAGAAAGACGCCTTCCCTCGGGTGAGCGCCGGCCTCGACCGTGTTCGCGTACTCGGCCATGCGCGACATGTTCTCGATCGTGGTCCCCAGGACCTCGAGCATTTCGATGAACCGCTCCGGGGTGTCGATCACGGAGCGCGGGTTGATCCCTTTCCTGGTGTAGAACCGATCCATCTTTCGGCGGACGTGGCGAGCGAACGTGTCGTCGTCGACGAAGCGACTGTGGAAGCCGAAGCCGTTGGCGACGGCGTCACGATAGACTTGGTCCTTTTTCAGGATGCGGATGAGGCCACGCGCCGGGCTGAGGAACATCCAATGCTTGCCCTTCGCCAAGTGCCAAGCCGTCACCGGGTCGCGGAAAATCTGGCGCAGCATGAAGTTGGGCGATAGCGTGATGAGGCTGCGCGCGACGCGCGTCGGGAGCGCGAGCGCCCGCCACATGGCGTTCTTCACAGGCCGGTTGAGGGCGATATAGGACCGCATCCAAAGCTCGTCGGCGACTTCGTAATAGGCCGGCTTGCCGCGGCGCAGGACGACGATCACGTTGTCCTTCTGATTGGGCGCGCCCTTCGGACTGATGCCGCTCAAGCTCGCCATGGTCAACAAGTCGAACACGCTGTCGACCGCGTCCTCGAAATCCCGCCGGCGGTCCTTGACGCCGTTCTCGATCTCCTGGGTCGTGAGCTTGCCGGCTTTCGCCTCGTCGTCGGCCCACGTCTTGAGCTCCTGCTCGTAGGCTTCGAGGATCGAGTTCTTGATCGAGAACGTGAGCGCCTGGACGGGGTGACTGTCGCCCGGGATCTGCGCGAGAATGTGACCGCTGTTCGGGTGCCGCATGACGTCGTCGATCGCGGTCTGGCGGGCATGGTTGACCACGGCCGCCTTGATGAGCATAGAGGCGTTGCCGAAGATGTTGTGGAGAATGTCGCGCAGCTCGCCCGTGCCGCCGGTCAGCCGGTGGATGCCGCGCCACTCGCCTGGCATGGAGCCGCGACCGTAGAAGCCGGCGCTCTTCGGCATGGTCGCCCGCCAGAACGGCAAGTACATCTGCCGCCGCCAGGTCGCGCGCTTCTCCGGGTCGATGGCGCCGAGGTCGACTGCGAACTGCACGATGCCGCGGTTCCACGCCTGATACTCCTGCTCGAACACACGCACGAACTCCGGGTTCTGCTGCCCGAGGCGCAAGCCAGCCGCGATCTCGTCGTCGGGGATCAGATTCTCGCGGCCTTGCTGCTTGAGCTCGTAGGCCGAGCGCGCCACCGCGAAGTTGATAAAGTCGTCGATGTCCTCGGCCACCGGGTCGAGGATTTCGAAGAGGCCCGCCCCATCGAACGTCACCATCCCGCCCGGCATCTGTACCCCGGCGCGGTTCCATGGCTTCGGGTGCCACGTCGGGACGCCTTGGGTGAAGGCCCCGTCGATGAGGGCCGAGGCGCGCGCCGCGAGCCGAGCCGTCTGCGTCATGCCCCCGGGCCGGATTTGCCCGTACAGGCCCTTCTCGGCGCGCTCGAAGCCGAACGTGCCGTTGATGATGCCTTGGCGCATGTCCTCGAACAGCGAGTGCTTGATCTGATGGATGCGGTTGACGACATCGGCGCCGTGCCGACTGCGAAGCCGGTCGAGCGGGTCCTGCGCGAGCCAGTCGTGCATTTCCTTTTTCGCGGCGTACATGGCGTCCCGAATCTCTCGTCCCGGCCCGCCGTTCTTGGGGTCCCGCTCGAGCCAGTCCTCCCACCATCCCTTGAAGTGCGGGGCGCGCGACGAAAGCATGTGGTCTTGGGTCATCCACAGGCGAACGAACTCGGCGAAGCCCTCGAAGAGCTTCTTCTTGTCGTAGGACACGCCGGCGAGCTCGGCGCGGACGACGGCGTTGGCCTTGGTCCCCGGGGACCACTGTTTTCGGATCGCGTCGAACGTCTCGTCGAACCAATGGGCGACCTCGTGCGCCGCCGTCTCGAAACTGTTGGCGTCGCGGATGCGGATTTCCTTGATCTTCGGACGGAAGAAGCCGAGCGCCCTCATCTGCTTTGGGACGCGGCCCTGGTAGATCGGCTGGTTGATGGCCTTCACGAGTTTGTCGATGATGTCGCGCCGGCGGATCGGAACGGCGCGCCTCGGTGCCGACGCCGCCCCTTGGGCCATGCCGACGTAGTTCGCGCCCGGCTTGGAGAACAGGACGTTCGTCGCGTTGCCCCGCGAGGCATGAACCGGGCCCTCGTCGGCCCTTGGTTCGCGCCGCTGCGCCGCTTCGCCGAACAGCCCACCCTCGCGCTTCTGGCGGGCGAGTTCGAGAATGTCGATCGGCTTGACCACCTCGCCGATGAGCGCTGGCCCGGGTTGCTGCTTGCGAGCCTCGGTCGCATAGAACTCGAGCGCCGCGGCGATGTCCTTGCGCGACGCCGGGCTCGTAAAGGTGTCGGTCTTGAACATCAGCCGGAGAACGGCCTTTGTTTCACGGGAAACACCGCCCTTGAAGATGTCGGTTTGGTTGACCAGGTCGACGATCTTGTGGCCCTGCGATCGCGCCTTCCGCACCAGCTTGACCGCATCCTGGACGGCGGGTGTGATGTCGACGTGCGCCGCGATCTTCCCGGTGGCGGCCTCGCTTCGCATCTGCACCCATGCCGGTGCGACGTCGGTGAGCGCGCCGCCGATCGACTTGATGTTCGTGTCCGGGTCCTCGCGAAGCGCCGACAGCAGCTCGGCGTCCTCGAAGGCCATGGCGAACATCTCGCCCTCGATCCGCGCGGCGCCGGCTTGGGATAGGCCGCCCTCCTTGGTGTAGAGCGCGCCCCGCTCCGAGGTCGGAACGGCCGCCTCGAGGAACGCCCGGACGAACGCCGCATTGTGGCCGCCGGTCAGCGCGCCGCCCTTGTAGAGGCCGAGGTGAGCCGGCGTCAGCGTCTTGGCGTCGGTCATGGCCTGTTCCGACGTGCTCATGGCCGCGGTAGTGCGCTCGTTCGCCTCGCGGGCGAAGGCCTCCCGCGCCTTGGGATCGAGCGGCGTCACACGCCGGCGAACCAGGATCGGACGTTGAAGCCCCTGAAGATCGAATCCCTGCTTTTCCAGCCAATCGACATAGGCGCGCGCGCGCTCCGGCCGCCCGGCGTAGACCCTCAAGATCGCCAAGACCCGGGCGTTGCCGCTTTCGACGATCCCATCGGGGCCGATGATCGGTGCTCCCTCGGACGCCAGGGCGGACGGACCAAGGAGTTCGGGGCGAAGGTTCGCAGCGATGTTGTTGATCTGTTCCTCGGACCCGGCCCGGGTGCGATCGCGGGGCTGTAGACCGGCCGGATATGCCGGGTTTTCTGCCAAGTCGACCGTATGGGACGTGACCAGCGCGCCGGCGTCGGCGATCCTGGGCTGAACCTCGATCGCCGTCCCGCGGGCCGTGAACACGGCTTCTCGGCCCGGCGCAGCCGGGGAAACTGGGGTAGGCGTGTCCGTCTCGACCGGGGGGGCTACCGGAGGGGCGGGAGGGGCCGGCTCGCTCACGGGCGGGGCTGTGGCGGGCTCGGCGGGAGGAATGGTGGTGGTCTGCGGTTCCGATGGGGGCGGTGGAGGGGGCGGCGGTTCTCGACCAATGAAAGGATGTGAAGCCAATCCAAGGCCGCCGCCCAGGGCGATGCCGCCGACCGTCGCCTCGCCAAGCCGACTGGCGGCGTCGGCGATCGTCATCTTCTCGTCGAGGATCCCGAGATCGACCCCCATTTGCAGGGTCTCGGTCAGGACCTCTTGCTTGGCCTCGCCGACGCCCACCGTCCCGGCCTTCTTCCACAAGCCGGCCCCCGGCTTGAGCAGGCTTCCGATCACGGCCCGCTCGCCGACGATTTCGGCCGCGCCGTAGAGGGCCGCCGCCAGCGCCGCCTTGTCGGCCGGCGTCCCCTGGCGCCGTTCCTCGCCGTACTTGGAGCCGAACACCTGGGCTCCCATGGTCCCGAGGCCGACCGCCGGGCTTCTCGTCAGGACCCCGGCGCCGATCGCCAGCACGGTCGACACCACGCCGCGGCCGACGCTCTCGACGACCTTCTTCGGGCTCGAATACCACTCGCCAGGGAGCCGAAGGGCCTCGAGCTGCTTGGCGGCCTCGGCCTCCATTTCCGCGCCGTAGGCGGCGAGCGCGGTCGGGGCCTTCGGCACCGCGGCGACAATCGCGTTCCATGCGGCCGGCGTCCGCTCGGCTTGCGGAAGCGCCTCGAACTTGGTCAGCGCCTTCTCGATGAATGGGTTGTCGCGGGGGTCGAGGGCTTCGGGCATCGGAGCGTCGCCGAGGCCACGGATCAACCCACCGAGCGCCTGGCGGTAGCTCGGCCCGAAGGACGCCATGAACCGCTGGCCGACCTCCTTCCAAGACGGACTCGGCTCGCCCTTCCCTTCCGCCGCTACCGCCGCGCCCGGCGGCTCGGTGGGTGCAGGCTCGACCCCAAGCGAGGCAAATTCTTCGAACGAAAAGGTCTTGGCGGGTGCCGCCTGTGCCACGCCGCGAGGGGCGAGGAAGGCGGCGGCCTTGGCTCGGTCACCGCGCTCACCCATCTTCGCGATGTGCTCGGCGACGTTGCTCGTCGGGTTGATCGCCTTGTAGATCATCGGCAGATCGGCGCCGGGCTTCACTCCGCGATCACGGAGATATTGCTCGACGGGGACGGATTGCTCGACGACCGACTGGCCCTCGTGGACGCCGTACTTGGCGCGCTCTTCATCGCCGAACTGGATCAGCCCGAGATACTTGTTCCCCTTGCCGCCACGGATGCTCGGCGAGAACGTGAAGTTGGTCTCGTAGGAGATCGCCGTCGCGAGGTCCAGCGGGTCGACGCCAAGCCGGCCCGCGACGCTCTTGATCGCCGAGGCCGGATTGTCGTCAGCGGGTTCGGCACCGAGACGAGAAAATTCCTCGAAAGTGTATTCCTGGGGCATGTCATTTGGTGGCGACGAACCGCTTGCCATCCCACTTGGCCTTGATGCCGTTGGTCGCCTTGTAGGTCTTGCCGGGGATGAGGTCGGCCGGCTTCATGCCCGGAGAGAAATCGAGAATATCCCGATCGGCCTGGGTCGGCTCTGGCGCTTCCTCGCGCTCGCCAGTCCGCGGCGGGAGCGTCCCCCTCATGCCGCCTTCGCCGCCGGCGGGAGCGCGGTCTTGCGGCACCATGTTCGGCACCATCCAATTCGCCTCGTCCGCGGGGAGCGACGGGCCGACAGGCGCCGCGTCCGGCAGGTCCGCGCTGGTCTCGCCGGCCGCAACGGTGCCGGGCGAAGCGCCAAGCCCCATCATCGTTGCGAGTTCGCGCGCTGCGGCGCTAACCCTACTCCCGATCTCTCGCGCGCCCTGGCCGATGACGGTGCCGATTTCATTTAGAGCCTGCGCGGGGCGGCCCTGGACGTTGAACCCTTCCGCAACCGTTCTCGCAGCTTGTCGCGATTCCGGCGTGAGGGCGGCCATGAACCTTTCTCCGGCGGTCGGTCCTTCGCCGACATTCGTCTCGATCCCCGACGGGAAATCCGACCGGGGCGGTAGGGCCGGCGCGATCCTCGCCGGCTCCGGGGTCCCACGAGGAAGGGGGGACGTGCCGGATGGCTGCGCCGGGAACGGTGAAAAGAAGTTCTTGATGCCCTCGAGGACGCCCGGCTCTTCGGGCGTCGGCGCCCGAGTTTCCGGGCCGGCGGAAACACGCCCCGGGGTCGCGGGCGGCGGCACTTGGCGATTCAAGAACGCCTCGAACTCCGGCAGGTCCTTGTCGCCGCCGCGCGCAGCATCGTAGGCGCGACGAATGTCCTGGGCGACGATCTGATCTTTCGGCGTCAGCGACCCGAGCGGCGCCTCGATGACGTTCTTGATGTGCTCCAACGGGGTTTTCCCCGCCGGGGTGGACGCGGCGAACTCCTTGATGCGGCGTCTGGCTGCCTCGACGTCCGTGGCGATCCGACCCGCCGCCGCCGTCTCGCCGGAAGCCATGACCACTTGGCTCGTCCGCATGTCCACGAGACCGACACCCGGGACGCTCTTCAAGTGACTGTAGCTCGGGGTCCGCGTCGCGTCCGATAGCGCGATCATTTCGGCGAGCTCGAGGCTGTGCTCGTCGCCGGCCTTCTCGAGGCCGGACACCAGTTTTCCGGCCTTCTCGGACAGGCCGCCCGAGGTCCGCAGCTCTTGGATGGCCTTCCGGGTTCCTTCCAAGCGCCGTTGCTTGAGGGCGCCGCCCGCCATCCCGGCCGCGATCATGTTGGCGAGGCTCGACGCGCCTTGGCCGATGGTGCTCACCGGCCGGGCGTTCTGCTGCATCATCATCAGCGCCAGTTGCTCGCGCGGGTCCTGGCGGCGAGACCGCATGTAGGGGGTGAGCGAGGTTGTCGGCATGTCGCGCTCCTACTTCCCGAGGAAGTATCCCATGGTTCCGGCTTGGCCGAGCCCGAAAAGGCCGCCCACCATGTCGGCGTAGTTGCGTTGCTGGTTCTGCTGCTGCGTCTGCCACGCCAGCATGTCGCGCTGCGCCGCCGTCGCGTAGGGACCGGCCACGTCGACTTGACCCGGCGTGATGAAGGACGCCGTGCTCGCCGGCGGCAGGAACTGACCGCCGAGCATCTGGGCGAGCTCGTTGAGGGCGGCAGTCCGTTCGGCGCTCCGCTCGGTGAAGCCGGTTGCCCGGGCGGCGTTCCGTAGCTGCGCTTCGCGAAGTTGATCCGCGGTCTGCGCCTCGCGCGCCGCCATCGTCTGCCCGAAGAGCCGCGATTGCTCGGCCCGACCAGCGCCTACCGAGGACGCCGCGAGCTCGTCGAGGGCCGCCGCCCGAGTGCGGCCATAGCGATCGGCGGTGAGCTCGGCGAGCTCGGACCCGATCGGCAATCCGCGATTGGCGAGTTCCTGGTCGAGGCGTCGCTCGCTGCGCTCGAGCTCGGGCTTGAGAAGGTTGTAGCCGCGATTGTAGGTCGTCTCTTCCATGCGCGTCGCGTCGGCCGAGAAGTCGTCCGGCGAGGGGACGCCCGTGATCTTCGAGAAGTCGATGCCGGAGATCGACGACGGCAAGCCCTCGAAGTTGATGGCCCCGGTCGGGAGATTGCCAGCCAAGGCCGCGCCGCGTTCGGCAAGCAGTTTCGACCCCGCCTCGACCTTGCCGAGGATGTCGGCCTGGGCCGGGCTCGGCTGGACCTGCAAGGCGGCCTGCCCCGCCCCGGCGGGCACGAAGCCGCCGCCCTCGTCGGTCTTGCCGATCACGAGATTGCCTTGCGGCGTGAACTGCGTGATGCGGTTCGCCTGGGCTTGCGCGTTCGCGACCGCCGTCGGATCAGGCGCGGGCGGCGGCGCGGCTGTCGTTCCCTTTTTCGCCATGACTGGCTCCTTTACACCACCGGCTCTTGAGGAAGTCCCTCTTGAGGTAGCCGTAGATCAGCGCGTCGCCCTTGCCCTCGCCCCACCAGCATCGAAGGTTGCCCTCGCACTGGAAGCCGACGCCTTCGAGCAGCTTGCGGGCGCGCTTGTTCTTGGGCTGGACGAGACAGGTCACGCGGTCGCACTTGAGGATGACGAAGGGATAGGCCAGCACCGAGTAGATATTGGCTGGCCGCGCCCACCGCGGACTGTCGGCCGCCATCGAGATTTCGATATTGGTCTTGTTGAAGTTGGTGAAGGCGAATCCGGCGATGAGGCGCGTCCCGAGGGCGACGCCGATGGTCGTCGCCTTGCCGAGATCGCACGGCAACGGCATCCTCGCGGCGATCCAGGCTCGAATCGCCGGCGCGTGTTGCTGATCGAGCACGAGGCTCATTCATGCCCCCTGGACCGGCCGGAAGAAGCACCGGATCGAACCGTTCGGCTTTTGGCAAAGATGATAAAACTCGTCCTTCGATGGAAGCGCTTCGGCTTCGGCCACAACCTGATCGCGGCCTCGCCAATCGACATGGAAGGCGAGCGCGACCGGATCGTACCGGACGAACTTGCCGTTGATCTCGAAGCAATCGTACTTGCCGCAGCACAGGTCGCCCGTCGCCGGATTGCGGAAGTTGCCCCGGTCAATCCACTCCGGCCCGCTCGTGGCGAGGGCCAGCGCCGCGATCAAGATAACCCCGCAACCGACAGCGACCGCCGTGATGATCTTGCCGAGGATCATCGCGGTCCAAACTCCTGTCTCTCGACCCAAGTGAGCCGGCTGTCCAAGTCTCTCATCCGGTCCCCTCGCTCGGTCGCTAGAACGGAAAACCCCGCGATGATGTTTGCGTGGCTCAGCGCAAGTTTCTCGACGGCCTCAAGCCGGCCATCAAACTTGTAGCCGATCCATCCGAGCAGCGGAATCAGCGCGATCATGGAGAAGCGCGCCGCGAGCTTGACCAAGGCCGCGTCGGCGACCCGATCGGCATGGCCGTTGATCGTATGATCGGCGTGGCGGCGCTTGAGATCGGCCTCGCTCATAGCGGCGGCTCCCCGCGCAGAGCGCGCCGAGCGTTGGTCTTGTCGAGGAGCGCCTGGGGGACTGGCCACCCGGCGGCCTTCGCCAGTGCCACCAAGTCATCGACGCCTCGGACCATGCCTTGGTCGAGGGCGGCGATCTTCGCCTGCTTCACGTCAGCAAGCTCCGCGGCGACCAGGGCGACGACGGTGAAGTCATCTGCCACGGTTGCAGACGGGCTGACGGGAACTGCCAGATCGGACAGGCCAGACGGTAAGGTCCGCGTCCGCACGGTCTTATGCGTATTCGGGTTGAAGCCCGGCGTCGCGGCAACGGTCAGCGGCAACCACACGGAGGGCTTGTTGAAGGCGCGGCTCGGATCGGTCAGGTCCCGTCGTTCCATCTCGGCGCCGGTCGCTCGGTCGATCTTGACGTACAACATTGTTTATCTCCTACGCGGGAGCCCAAGAGGCGGCGATCATACCCGGTGCCGGGGCTCCTGAGGCATAGGTACTGGTAATCGTAGGCGTGGTGCCGCCAAGTGTTATCGAACTCGCGCCAGAATGACCGAAATTGGTATCAACCCCAGCATCATAGTCTTCTGTAATCCCGCCGCCCCATGTGATGTTGGCTCCATTTACGTCGTGTTCGCACATGGCGATGATCGCGCCACTAGCCGGAACGGCAATAGCCACCGAGCCTGGACTCGCGGTCGATGTGCCCGTGGCGCTGGCACCCACCGCCGCCCCTGTCATGGCCCAAACTCCAATCGCCAGCCCGTCGGAAATCGCGTTCAGCGTCACTACAATGTCGGCGGTCGTGCCAGCGGCAATCGTGCCGGCCCAAATGTGGACTGTGCTCGTACTGTTAATCGAAACGATGCTAGACAAACCAGTGCCGCCGACGGTGACACTCGATACCGTGCGCGTACTGCCGTCGTTCGCCACCGCGACTACGACCTGCCGATCCGCCGCCGGCGTTCCGATGCTGACAGCGGAGAAAGTGTAGGTTGTCGAGTTCGTGGGTTCGCCAGGACTGGCGGTGAAGGAGAGAGTGACCGGCGCTCCGCCGCCGCCGCCGAACCCGATGAGATGCGTCGCCATGAACATCAGGTGTCATCCACGGCATTGGTTGTGAAGAACAGCGCGACGCCGAGAAGCGTGGCATCGACGCCAAGGGTGTCTCCGCCGTCCGCCACCGTGCGATTGATCTGGAAGCACACGAGGTCTCCGGCGGCCGGGATTCCGGCTATCGTGATCGCCGAGCTCGTCGGGCCGACGTGAACGTCATTGGAGGTGATGAACGTGTCCGTGATGCCCTGCGCCGTCCCGAAGGCGGTATTGAACGCATCGTCATCCGAAAGCGCGACGCCGGCCAAGCCGAACACGACGCCGCCGCTGCCCGAGGCGGCCGTCCAGATCGGCGCGAACGTGGCCGTGCCGCCGTTGTAGGACTTCGGGAACCTCACTTGGAACTGCGCGAACTCCTGCGTTGCCGTATCGAAGTCGAACGTCTTTCGCATGACGAGGCTGGTGGCGGTCTCGACCGTGCCCGAGGCGGCGCCGTTCGTGGTCCGGGCATACATCGCGACGCCGGGGACCCAAATCGTCTCGAGGCCCTGACCTCGCGCCGAGAGGGCGGCCAGCGCCGCCGCCGCAGTCGACGATCCGGTGCCACCGTCGGCCACGGCAACGTCGGTCCCGCCGGCGCGATAGAGGGCGTTGCCCTCGACGGTGAGATTGCCGGCGCTGGCGCGCGCGAGCGTCGTATCCGTAGCGTGGCCGACATTGACTTCCGTGAACTGAGGCGAATCCCCGGTGCCGAGCCCAAGCGCGGTCGCCGCCGCCGCCGCCGTGGTCGAGCCCGTGCCGCCCTTGGCGACCGTGACGGTGGCGACGGGCAGGCCGGAAACCGGAAAGATGAAGAGGTCGAATTGCGTCGTCGTGTCCGCGTAGACCAGGACGACGTCGCCTGCCGCCGTCGTGTAGTTGCTGCCGCCATTGTTGAGCTTGAGGTTGGCGCTGTCGGTAAGCAGGACGGCGTCATCGAAGATCAGCCACATTCGCGCGCCGGCCTGGGGCGCGGCGGCGAAGCTCGTGATCCCGGTCGTCCCGGTGATGTGGATCGTATTGCCATCGTTCGCCCAAATGTTCGGGGCCGCCGCCGAGGCGACGGCGGCGCCCTCGGCGTAGACAACCGAGCCGCCCGTCATGTAGTGGACCGCCGTCATTTCGCTGCCGGCCGAGCCGAGCTTGAGGGTCGACGACGTGCCCTCTCCGTCCTCTACCGCGCGCCGCGTTCCGTCGATGCCGGCGTTCGAGTTCGAGACCTGCAACAGGTCCTTGTAGGTGTTCTTGGGCTTGCGCGCCGTGAGCGTCGTCATGGGGCTTCTCTCCTTGCGCCTTGGCGCCTAGACCGGGCCGCCGCCCTTCATGCCCTGGCCGGGCTTGAGCATCAGCGTCGTCGCCTGCCACTCGACTTCATCCGAGGCCGAGAGCTTGAGCCGGGTGCTGATGGCGTAGCCGGTGCCGCCGGCCGCGAACCATCCCGCCACCGTCTTGAGGCCGCCCGCGTCCCAATCGTCCTCCCAATCCTCCCAATTCACGTCGATGTCCTCCCAATTGGTGAGGGTCGAGAACGCGATCGTCGAGAGGGTCGGGAGCGCCACTTGATGGTCGATCTGCGCCTTGATGCCGACGCTGACCGACCCCGCCGAGCGAAGGACCGGGCGCATGGCGGTGACGGTCTTGGGGTTGCCGCGATCGCCGAGGTAGTCGTAGGCGGTCTGTGCGTCGGCGGCGATGGCCGTGCCGTTGTCGTCGAGGCCGTTGTACTGCCGCACGTTCCCCGAGCCGTCGCCCCAATACAGGAGATCGTTGTAGACGCCCCAACAGCGGGCGTTCAAATCGACGAACCGGCACCAGGCTTTCGTGATGCCGTTCATCACATGCTGCTCGAACTCGGTGGTGCCGCCGCGGGGCACGTTGAGGATGAGAAGCTGGTCGCCCGGGAAATAGATGAGTTGCCAGCCGGTCGAGCCCGACCACGATTGGGTCGCGACGCGGATGGCGTCAACGATCTTGTCGGAAACCGACGTGTCGGCGCTCGGCCGTCCCTGGGCGACGACCTTCGACAGGCTTTGCAGGCCCTCCTTGGTGAGGATGAGCAAGTCGCCGCCGATACGCAAGATCCCGCGCGGGTCGATCGGCTGGCCGATCTTGTGGACGCCGCGGATGGCGAAGTTCGAGCCAGGATCGTCGCCGTCGTAGAGGATGACCTCGCCACTCGACATGACGAACACGAGTTGATCCGGCGTCGTCCCGCCACCGCCCCACCAGTCGGCGCCGCCGGCCGGGTTCCAGGTCCCGACCGCGATCAGGTTGCCGCCGAAGCTGCCGACGCGCGAAAGCGGAAACTTGGTCAGCGCGCCGCCGAGGGTGTTGACGGCCGAGTACCAAAAGTCCTGGCTGTTCTTCATCCAGAAATAGGTGCGGGACCGAAAGACATTGATGCCGATGACGCTGGTGGCGGTTAGCCCCGTGCCGGTGAGGGTCAGGGTCGAGAGCGTCGTCCCGTCCCACTGTTGCGGCGTGTCGGTGCCGTTGCAAAGCCCCATCTTCCCGTCGAACACGACCCAATTCCATCGGTTCTCGGAGAAGCCGCTTCCGAGCGACGCAGCCGGGTCGGCGCTGGCGTTGTAGATCGAGCCGCCGCCGGCGGCGATCAATTGGCGCGTCGTCCCGACCTGGAACTCGGCCAAGGTCTTGACGTCGCCCGAGCCGACGCCCGTGGAATGAGCGGTGTAGCCGCGCCTCAGTTTCACCCTGCCGAGCCCGGGGATGAGGTTGTCGAGCACGATTGCGTCGGTCGGCTCCATCACGTCGCGGGCGTCGCGGGCGTTCCACCCGCCCACGGGCGCGGGCCGCCCGACCGGGCGCGCCTTGCGGCCCGCCTGAACCTGGGCCAGCGCCGAACGGGAACGGAAGCGCAGCGTCCGCATAGCGTTCACGCCTCTCAGCCGAATCCCTGGTCGGGCACATTGGCCCCGAGGATGGCGATGTCGCCTTGGTGCGAGAGCGAAAGCGTCTTGGCGCCGCGATCGTCGGCCACGGCGGCGTCGAGGGCGTCGATCGCCTCCTGCTTCTCGTCGGCGTAGGGCTGGCCGAGCACTCGCAGCATCCGCCAGATGATGTCGAGCTCCCAAAGCTCCTGGTCGAAGAGCACGGTGTCGGCGTCGAGGGTGAGCGTCGCCGTCGTCGCGCCGCTGGTGATCGCCCACTTGTTGCTGATGTACTCGTAGGCCAGCGTCTCGACCGCAGTCGGCGTCGGGTCGACATAAAACTTGTTGGCTCCGGTCACGGGGCGCAGCCGCCACAACCGACGGCTGGCGCTCGTCGCGAGTCCGCTCTTCGAGGACTGCCATTGAGCCGGCGTCAAGGGTCCGTAGAGCCGCCACTTGTTCGTCCGGTCCCAATCGGTATGGACGACGAAGCGATCGAAGTCGGACGGAAGAGCGTAGGACGACGTGCTCGCCACCGTCGCGATCGTCGTCTCGATCGTCAGGAAGGTCCAGTCGTGATAGCCCTTGATCGCGAGACCGCTGCGCTTGGCGAGCGCGAGAAGCCTGACCGCCGTTTCCTCGGTGTTGGAAAGGATCGTGCTCGGCTTCACGAGGCCGAGCTCGTCCGCGACGTTCTGGCAGGCGGTCAAGAGGCTCATGCGAAGGCATCCTTCATGCGAGTGCATCCTTCATGCGGCGGCCCCGGGGATCGCGAAGAAGTGCGGATCGTCGGCCGGGCTCGGCTTATCCGGCTCATCGGCGACCGCGACCGCGGCGACTACGGGCGGCGACCAGATGTTCGCCGGAGGCGGCTGGAACTGCGCTCGGTCGATCGGATCCTCGGCCGGCGCCGCCCCCTTCGATCCCTGCAACGCCTCGACCTGGGCCGTCAGCCTCGCGACCTCGCGTTCGAGCCCGGCCTTTTGCTCGGTGAGCATCGAGACCTGTTGTTTCAGGACCTCGACCTCTTCGAGCGCCTGATAGGACAGCGCCCGATCCTTGGCCTCGTGGAGAAACAGGTTCGCCTTCTCGACCCACGACTTTCCATCGGTGCCGAGGAACTGCACTTGCTGGCCCGGGTCGTTGATCGCGGCCAGCGCCTCGACCGTATGGATGTTGGACGCCTTGAGCGAGGCGACCATGGACCGCGACATCGGCGGCCATTCCTCGAGGGGCGTCCCCGACATGGTCCTCTTCTGAGACGCCTGGAAACGAGCCCAGGAATCCGGCCACCGCGCTTTGTCGGCGTCCGTCACCTTGCGGACGATCTGATTGAGCCGATCGTTCGGCACCAGGATCGTGACATAGGGAACGTCACGAAAGATAGGTCGGCCTTCGCTCTGCGTCCGGGCCGGGTCCTGAATCTGGAACATCTCGAAAACCGGCGTCACTCCGGGTTCGTCCGCCATGGCCTCTCTCCTTCAAATAGACGTTGTGCATGGTCGCGAGCAGCCCGCCGCCATGGATCGACGTGTCGATCTCGGGCCAGGCTTCCCAAATCCGCTTGAACTCTTCGACTTGCTGCGCCTGCCAGCCGGAACAGGTGAACCTCTTGCCGTCGAGCTCGACGATCTTGACGCCCTCGCCGTCGTTCCAGGTCTGCGCGTAAGCATGATGCTCGCCGGTCACGGCGTAGCAACTATCATGGCCGAAGTAGGCGAAGCGCCGGAAGCCGAGCATCAGCCCGATCACGGTCGCGCGCGTCGCCACCGTGCAGCCGCCGGTGACGAGAAGCTCCGGCGAGCCCGCCTCGCGAAGAATGCGGTCCTCGCCCCTTCCGGCATGAACGTGCCAGCGGACCACCTGGGCGAAGAGCATCCGCTTCCACACCGCCGGATCGCATTGAGACGCGATGAAGTAGACGATGCCCTTGCGCGCCCGCTCGACGAACTTCTCGTTCTCGGGGCGCGCGTCCATGATGCAGCAGGCCCAAGGGACAACCCCCCGTTCGAGCAGCCAATTGTGGGCGCCGTTCAGGGCCATGATGAAATGCCCGCGCTTCGCCGCGAGGCGCCGGAGAACCGGCAATTGGCGCGCGAGCGACGGCCCGCCGCCGACCAGGATCATCGTTCCGTTGTTCACGGCCGGCGCCGGGATCAGCGGCAAGGCCGTTCGAGTCAGCGCGAACCTGATATTGGCGGCGATGGTCTCGAACGGGACGTTGACGTTGATCGCGACGTTGAACGGCACCCGGCCGTCCGCCGTGCCCTTCCACAGGGCGCGGTCGTAGAGCTCGCGGGCCGACGCCTGCATGACCAGGCCGAGGCGATCGGCCAGATGCTCGACGTGCGTCCAGTCGCCCTTGGCGAGCGCGTCGCCGATGGCCTCGTGGTAGCAGTCGAAGGGAATGTCGGCTTGGAGGGCTTCGAGCCGTTCCCCGTAGGCGACGATCGCGGCTACCGCCTCGTCGTCCTTGATCTTGCCGGCCAGCGTTTCCTTGAGCGAGCGCATCATGTCGGACGGATGGCGGGCGACCAAGACCCATCGCGCCTCGGGGTAGACCTTGCGGAAGATCGGCCACAGGAGCGCGAGCCGATGATCGGCGACGATCCAGGCGTCTTGGGGGGCGCGGCCTCGGGCAACGAGAAGCTGGTCGAAGAGTTCGCGAAAGTGCGCCTGGGCGCGTTCCGAGCCGAGGCCGTCGATGCCGCCCCGGATTTCGTCGAGGGGAGGAAGCGCGCGCAGCCCTTCGCGGTCATGGCCGGTCGCCTCGAGAATGTCGCCGAGGACGTCGGCGAAGTCGTAGACGGCGGTTCGGCAGCCGAGTCCGAGCAACGTCGCGAAGAGCCCTATGCCGGCCCGCGGCGCCCCGGTGATGAGGATTGGCGTCTGCGACGACCTGGGCGAGATCATCAATACCACCAGTCGCGAAGGTTGCCGGAGTACTGGTTCATCAACTCGTTCTCGCGCATGGCGTTCTCGCGCGCTGCGTTTGTTTCTTTCGTGAAGGAATAGCCTTTCTCGGGCGTAGTTCTGGCGAACATGGAAGCCCCGGAAGGAAGATCGCCGGGCCTCGCCATAAAGCCTTGCGGGTCGATAGCCATGATATTGCCTTGGAAATTCGCGGGGTCGATCACGTTCATCTGGTCTTGCCGGCGCCCAAGAGACGCCTCTTGAAGAGACTGTTCCATGGGGTCGACGGTAGACGTCGAGGCAAGACCTTCTTCCGGGTCGGTCGAAGCCACCATCGTCCCAAGCTCTTGAATGGCTGGCGCGGTGGTGCCTCCAAAGGAAGCCCCCGGTCCTTGCATCTTCGTGTCGACGCCGAAAGCGTTGCGGGCCGTGTCGACGCCGCCGATCGCGGCGCGCGCTCCCTTGCTCAAGCCCATCGTGCCGACATCGATCGCGGCCGAAAGCGGATCGAAGTCGACGCCATATCGGTCGCCCCACCCAGTCCTCCCGCGATAGCCGACACTGAGCCCGGGCACGGGATTGAGGCCGGCGACGTTGCGACCGACGAAACCGCCCCACGATTCCCCCGTCGCGTTCGGCCCCCATCGCGAGTTCGCCGAGTACATGCCGGTTTCTGGATCTTGCTCGACGACGGTCTGGAAGCCGATGAGGCTGGCGAGGGCGCGGCCGATCGACGACAGAAGGCCGCCGGCCGGCGACACGACCTCATCGTGCGCCTGGACCCACGACCGGTGGACGCCGGGCTTGTCGAGCGCCCAATCGCCGACATCGCGTGCCGTCCATGGCAAGGCATCGTCTGGAAGCTCCGTCCAACCGGACGCCGGCGAAGCCCGCTGTGTGGCGGCGGAAGGCGCTCGTACGGCAACGGGCGATTGCGGCGGCCCCGTTCCCACATACGATTCGTATCCGACCGGGCCTTCCCATCCAGCCTGCCCCCATCCGCCGCCCAGACCGGTTTCTCCGCTGCTTTGCCCTGGCGCGCCAGGGACACCAGCGCCGCCGCCTTGAGTGCCTGTTGGGTCCGCATCGTCGCTCATGCGGCCTCCGGCAATCGCGGCGCGTCGTTCCAGTGGTCGATCATCCAAGGCTCGTCGATCTCGTGCGGGCGCGGGACGCCGTGGAAGCACACGACGCGCGCGCCGGCCGGAAGCTCGGCCTGGCCGCGGACGTGAACCTTGTAGGACACGACCTTGCCGGGGTCGCTCGTCTGCCACGTCCAGCACCGGCCAAGCTGCAACTGCATCCACAGGCCGTCGCCATGGTCGCCGCAGAACTGGACCGCCCACGCCGGATTCTTGACGAACTCGGCGTAGACGCGGGCGAGCTCGGCCCCGGCGGGCAGGTACATCATGCCCGAGGCCATCAGCGCCGGCCGCGTGAAGTCCTCGAGGCAGGTGAAGGGCCGTTCGTGCATGTCGGGGAAATCGAGCGGGCCGACGATCACGGTGTCGAGGTCGAAAAAGAGGATCGGGCCGGGCGCGAACTCAGGGTCGAATATCTCGATCTTGCCCCACCAGCCGGGCCAGTCGGGATGCTTCGGCCGTCGCCACTCGCAGCCGAGCTCCCGCCGCGCGCGCTCTTGATCGAGGTCGGTCACGCAGAGAAAGCGGTGCTTCTCAGAGAGGTTCCGCTCGACGGACGCCTTGAGGTTGCGGACGTACTCGGGTCCGCGGCCGGCGCACCAGTTTCCTTTCAGGACGCAAGCGACGGTGAGCATCTTGCCTCCTTCGCGGCCTTCCATTGATCGAAGTGGCGCCCGTGCTGGCGCGCGATGTGTGGGATCAGCCCGTCGCCGTGGACGACGAACTCATAGCGGTCGCCGTAGTTCTTCATGTACTCGGTGAAATTCTCGGCCTGCTTGGCGAGATACCAGTTGGTGTCGAACATGCGCCCGGCGCACCAGATCGGCAGCCCGGCCTTCTCGCGGTTGTAGTAGGCGTGGCTCTGGCCGTCGCGGAACGAGCTATCGACGCCGAACAGGTGGAACCGCAGGTGTCCTTTGCACAGCATGATCCCGACCGCGCGCAGCGGCGCGGTCGCGGCGCCGCCGATCATGCCTTGCTTGCCGTGTTCGCGCATGTAGTCGGCGATGATCTTCTCGTCGCCGACGAACTGCGTGGCGAAAAAGATCACGATTTTCTTGCCGGCCAGCTTCTCGAAGGCGCTCGGGTGCGCGAACGCCGACAGGAGATAGGTCACGTCGTCGCGAGCGTTCTCGAAGAAGTTGGCGAAGCTCGATTGGATTTCCCAAAAGACGCAGCCCCAAGGGACGATGCCGTTCGCGATCAGGAAGTCGTGGGAATCGTTCGCACAGATGATGCAGGCGCCCGGCTCGGCCGCGATCGCGCGGAGCTCGTCGAGCGTGTCGGCGAGGGACGGGCCGCCGCCGACGATGATCGCGGGCGCGCGCGGCTTGTAGTTCTCGAGTTGAAGGATCGGCAAGCCGCGCTTCACGTTGATCGCGGTGTTGGCGACGATCATGGGGTCGGCCTTGCGATCGCCCGCGGGCGGCAACGTCAGATGGAGGAAAGATGAAGGCAGGCCCGGCGGAACCGGACCTGCCTTCTCCGGCTCTTCGAGGACGAACCCCCCTGGAAGCCGAATCGTCATGGCCTAGCCGAGACTGTCGATGTTCGGGAAGGTCAAGAGCACTTCGAAGCCGACCGACACGGTGCCGGCCGTGTTGGTCGTCTTGGAAGTCGGCGCCGCCACGTTCACGATGCCGTTGAGCTTCGTGTAGGTCACGGAACCGCCCGTGCCGAGGTCCGAAACGGTCTGCGTGAGTCCGGCCGTCGCCGACGTGAACAACTGCACGTCGACGCCGCTGGCCTCGTAGACCGCCGAGCCCAACAGGTTTGCGCCGCGGACGGCGAGCCAGAAGAACTCGTTGTTCGCGACGAGGATCTGCGTGACGCCGATCATCCATCCGTCCTGGGCGATCGCGTCGGTGAGCAACGACGCCTCCCAGTTCTCGTCGACGCCAACCCAATAGTACTGGGTCAGCGCCTCGGCGGCGTGGCAGTAGACGTACTCCTGTCCGTCGTCGGTGAACACGCGAGTCCCGAGCAAGTGCTCGTTGCCCTGATCGAAGCTCGTTCCGGTGCCGGTGACGACGGCCGTGAGGTCGACGCCCAAGAGCGGAAACGTGTTTTTCGCCATGTGCGTTCTCCCCTAAGCCGTTATCACGCCCTGACGGGCGCAATTGGACGCGGTGAGAGCGCCGGCCCACACGATGGGCAGCACGGTCGCGTCCTGGTTGGTCGCCATGCGCTTCACCAAGGGCACGACGTTCCGGTTCTTGTGGGGACGCCAATGCAGGTAATTGGTGTTGAGCATGTACATGCGGGTGGCGCCGAGGCCGCTGGTTGCGTCGCCGTCGTAGACGACGTCGGCATCGAGCCACGCCAAGTTGGTAAACCCGGCGACACCCCGATCTTCGCGGGTGATCCGCTGGATCGACGTGAGCGAGGCCCAGAAGAAACCGAAGTACGTCGAGCCGGCCACGATGATGTCCGGCTTGTCGTTGCCTCGGACGACGGCGATGTAGAGCGTTCGCATCGCCGCCTGGATAGTGGTCGACGTGGCGGTGACGCTGGCGGACGAGAAGTCGTAGTACTTGTTCCGCCAGAACGAGAAGTTCGCCCGGTTGATGCCGCCCACCGTCCCGGTCGCCGGAGCGTCCGCGACGATGAGTTGCAGTCCGCCGATCTGCTTGCCGCTGGTGCCGGTGCCGTCCGAGTAGATGCCGATCGACAGGTTGTTGGCGAGCGTTCGGATGGCGTTCTTGGTCCGGCCGTCGATGAGGTCGATCAGGGCCTCCGAGCCGCTCGCCTGGACGTCGACTTCGAGGCCCGACCACGAGACGGTGCAGGCCGCTTGCTTCCAGGTGAACTCCGCGGCGTCGAAAACCTTGCTCGGCGTGATGTCCAGCGCCTCGTACCCCGAGTAGTACTTGAACGTCGCGTTCTCGGCGTATTCGAGGTCTTGGATGATGGTCCGTCCGCCCGAGACGGTCTTGATCTTGCCTCGCTTGTTGAGGCGTTGAAGAAGGGCGTTGTTGTTGGAGATGTTGTCCGCGAACTCCTTGGCGCGATTGCGCAGGACGGTCGCGACAACCTCCGTTAGGTTGGGTTCGGACATGTGGCCCTAGCCTCTATGCTAGGACGGCACGATCCCCGCTTCCCTTATCGTTCTCCCAAGCTCTTCGCGGAACGTCTCGTCGGGCTTCGGCGAGCCGGCTTGCGATCGCGTCTTGACGGTCGTCGTCGCGTCCTTAGCGCGCTGCGCTTCGGCTTGACGGCGCGCCGTGTCGGCGTCGATCTGTCCTCGCATCATCTTGGGCCTGACGGTCGGGTTCGCCCAACACGCCTTGTCGTAGAGGTCTTGCAGTTTCGCCGCGTTGATGGCTTCGCCGCCGGCGATGGCCGCGCGCGCGAGCATGAGAACATCGGTCTCGACCTCGTTCCAGTGGGGACGGAGCGCGATGCCCTTGTCGTCCTTGCCGGTGATGAAGTCGCTGACGATCTTCTCGCCGTTCGCTTGCGAGGCTTGGCGGGTCGCCGCCACTTGAGCGGCAGTCTGGCCCTCGATCTTGCCGAGCCGTTCGTTGAGCTTCTGAACTTGGGAGACGACAGGGCGTAGCGGGTCCATGTCGTCCGGGGTTGATCCAACGTCGGTGGCTGCCTCGACCACGGCTCGCAGGTCTATCCCGTATCGGTTCACGATCCACTTGATCGCCTCCTGGGGCTTCGAGACGAGCAGATTGTGGGCCCCGAGAAGGGACCGCAAGAATCCGACCTCGTCGATGCCTTGGAGTTGGAGCTGCGAACGATAGGGAGCAAGTTCCTCGGCCAGTGGGGCGTACCGCTCGGCGATGGCCCGGTAGGGCGCAAAGGCTCGGGTGCGCTCGTGATGCGCCGTTTCCATTCGCTCAGACATTTGGCGCACGATGGTCTGAGCGTCTTGCGGCAGGCGGGCGAAAGCCTCGCGGTCCTCCTTGTGCCAATGCTCGGGCGCAGTCCCCGAAGGGGGTGTGGCCTTCGCCTCGACAGGCGCTTGCGCGCTTGGAGTGTCACCGGGCTTTGCCTCGGCCGGCTTGTCCGTAGCAGGGGTGGGCGCTCCCGGCTGGCTGGCTGGTGAAGCCAAACCTTGGGGATCGGCGCCGGTTCCTGACGCGGTTGGCCGCGTCTCGGAAGGCGCACCGCCAGGCGCGGAAGCGCCCACCGCCGCTTCGGATGTGGTCGAGGGGGCGGCGCCGGCGCCGTTGCCGGCCTTGGCCGCACCACCTTGTTCGGTCACGCCGCCGCCGTCGTCGTCCGCCGCGAACTCATCGGTGATGAGCTTCGCGAAGTCGGCGCGGATCGCCTCGTTGGCGACCCGTTCGGCGTCAATCCCGGTGTCGGCCATGTTCTTCCCGCTGGCGCCGCTCGGCTTCCTTCATGAATTTCGGCTTCTCGTTGCCGACCTCGATGGCGCTGTTCTCGCGCAGGTAATTCCGATGCTCCGAGCGCGAGCCGATGATCCGATCTCCGATCGTCGCCTTGTAAGGCTCGATGTCGGAAATGACGTTTACTCGCTTCCGAGGCGGATTGTCAAATTTCCGGGCCTCGCGGCGGCGACCGAACTCTTCCGCCGTCACAACTTCCATGGCGATCTTGTCGTAGATGTAGCGTTCGCTCATCGGCGTTGCCTCTTGCCCGCCGGCGGCCGGCCGAGGCCGTTCCGCTTGGTGATCTCGCGCGCCGCGACGCGCCCATTCGTCCACGCTCGATGCTTCGGCGCGGGCGGTTTCATGCGAACGGTGCCGAGCATCATCCGAAGCGCGAGGCCGATGGGAAGGGTGTCGCCGGGGCGGACGCGCATCGGATCAGTTGGGTTGGGGGTTGGGACGTTCGGCGGCAACGCGCGCCTGGGCGGTTCGATCGGCGGCGGCGATCCGCTCGTCGGCGGCGATGCGCTCGCGCTCGATGATCTGCTCGGCGACGCGCAAGAGCGCGTCGATCTTGTCCTCCTGGGCCTTGCGGGCGATCTCGGCGGCCTCGTTCTTCGTCTCGGCCCGGTCCCTCGCCGTTTCCGCCTTCAACTCCGCGGCGGCCTGGATGATCTTCGGGTCGGGCGCCGCCGGCGGCGTCGGCTGCTCGAGCAGATCCTCGATCTCGCGACTGACCTTGAAGCGGCGCATGGCCCACAAGCCGAGCACCTTGACGACCTCGGTCGGGAAGATGCCGGCGCGGACGTAGCCCTCGAGCGCCTGAGCGAACCCGCCGAGGGCGGCGATCAATTCGGTGACGTTTTTCTTCTCGGCGGTGTCGTCGGCGAGCACGGTGGTATCGCTCTCGACGTCCATGACCATGCCGCGGAGCTTGTCCTTGCGAAGGAAGGCGACGACCTCGGGCCGCGCCTCGATGCCGCTGACGGTGGCGAGCATCTGCGGCGTGAACAGATCGGCGACGACTTCCGCGACCAAGCGATAGCCGTTGCGGACGAACATCGCGATCTTGCGCTGGCGGGCCTTGAGACGCAGCGAGCCGAATTGGACCTTGAACTCCTGGGCGCCCATCGTCTCGCCCGGATCGGTGGAGCCGCGCATGACGTCGGAAATCCCCGTGACCTGGAAGATGGTCTGGATCAAGCCCTGCATCTCGACGCCGAGCTCGCGCACCACGCCGACGATCCCCTCGATGGGGACGAACTCCATGGCCTTGCCGAGGCCGCCCTTCTCCTGCAACTGCCCCCAATTGCGGACGCCCTGCATCTTGTTTTCCTCGCCGGCGAGAATCGTCTCGAGCTCGCCGAAGGAGCCGTCGTAGGCGCCGCGCACCTTCAAGGCGTCGATGAGCCCCTGGCGGCGTGTCGCCAGAAGATCGAGCTGCTTCGCCTGGTCCTGGTAGAGGTAGTACTCGGGTGTCGGTTCCAAGGTGCGCGGCCGCTTCACCGAGTAGATCGGCGGCGGCATCGGGAAGAACCCCTTGAGGTCGAGCGGCGCCTTGCCCTCCTTGAGCGGCGCTTCCTTGTAGCCCTCGCAGATGAACAGCCGGCTCTTCGTCGATTTGTCCCAAATCTCCCAAACTTCCGCCCGCATGAAACTGTCCTCGGGCAGATTCTTGTCCTCGTCTCCGGTGCCCTTGGCGAAGCCGGTCGACGTCGGCCGGTGCGACAGCTTGCAGGCCTTCCCGATCTTCGCGCCGAAGTTGTCGACGAGGTCGTCGCGGGTCATGAACTTGCGGAAGCCGACCCACGGCATTTCACGCCACGACTGAGCGGGGCCGAGGCGAAGATCGTCCCATCGAACGTGCTCGAGCCAGGCGTTCTGACTGAGGACGACGGTTTCCATCTTCTCAGTGATGGCGGTTCCGTCGTCCTGCTTCTTCACGGCTTTGTCGGCGACGACGGCGCCCTCGGGGTTGAGCCAAGCGCCGGTCGCGCCGACCGTCAGCGGAATCGGCTTGGCGATGTCCTGGGTCTCGGCCTCGTAGTTGACGCGCATGGTGCCGCGGCCGGTGATGAGGTAGTCGTCGATCGCGAGGTCGAGCTCGTCCTCGTAGTCGTTCTCGTCGATGCTCCACGAGACGCCGCGCTCGAGGATCGTCGAGCCGTCGCGCCCGAGGTTGCCAGGGTCGGGTCGCCCAGGATGCCGGCGTCGGGCGTCGGGCTGCGGCTGATTCGAGTGCAGCGCCGGCCGTAGGATCTCGGTGTTCGACCAGAAGATGTTGACCCGGTGGCGGGTCCCGGCCTCGCCGGCGGCGCGCTCGTCGCCGTGCCTCTTCTCGCACTCGACGGCCCGCTTGCGCCAACTTTCCTCGCGCTTGTCGGCGAGCTTGATCTCGCTCAACCAGAACTCGACCCGCTTCGTCGCCGTGCCGATCTGCTCGGCCTTGCCTTCCTTGCTTTCGCTGGTCGCGCCGG
>ERZ1292644.347-Hain-H14-01um-R2-347-length-33905-cov-18_pt1 | contig 33905 bp, 50 predicted proteins | sample MGYA00564402_ERZ1292644 | MGnify/ENA primary metagenome ERZ1292644 (study PRJEB36523, sample SAMEA6512644) | groundwater metagenome | collected 2019-01-09 | study: AquaDiva: Metagenomics assemblies of 32 groundwater samples
CAATCCACCGGCGGCGCGGCCTCCAGTTCGAACGCCGTGCGACTCCCGTCCGATGCTAGGGGTGTCGCGTAGCCGTTGTGCCGCTTAAAGAACAGCCCGAGCGGATGCTTCTGCTGCACAAGGAAATGATCGTGATCGTTGAAATACCGAGCGATGCGCTGCCGCATCTCGACGCGCCCGTTTACCGTGACGAGCCGCTTGAAGTGCCCGCCGTCCGCCTTGGTCACGTCATAAGTCGCCGCATAGCGGTGCTTCCATTCCGTGCACCAGTAGGCGATCACCTCGTACGTCGGGTTCTCGCCGGTGACCGCCGCTTCGAGCGCAAGCACTTGGTCCTGAAGCTTCCCGATCGACCCCTTTATGTCGGTAATGAGTTTCCTGATCTGTGTCTCCGTCACGCGCCTCCAGGACTCGCTCGATCTTGCTTATCAGCTTTCGGTACGAAGTGAAGAAAGAACGTCTTGTTGTAAGTGCAAGTTCTTTCCTGTTGTACATACAAGACTTTTGGAGTGAAGCCGCGCGTTTCACGACTGCGTCACTGTTTTGACGCTGGCACGATCCTTGGCTTACGAGGCTCGAGGGTGCTGTCGCCGCCGGTCTTCCTCCGACCTACAACCGAGTCACGCGTGAGCTACACTGCGCTCTAACGACGGTCTCTAAACCATCGCCTTGGAGCTCCCATGTGTCTCAGGCTCGGGTCTTCCAACCCTGCCGCGGGTTCCCTCTCCCCCGGTGAGCACCGCGATGGTCCGTGTTTCGCGGCGGGCGCGCATTACCCAAGTCGTCAAGCTCCCTGCGAGTACCGGGTTCGTGACTCGTTGCCACGTGTCGCTACGTCTACCCTCTCTTTCAGCCGAACGCGGTTCGGCATCGGCACGGGTCGATGGGCGCTCATTTGCGTTTGGACGGGGAAAACAGGTAGGATCCGCCTTGTCGGCGGCCTTGTTTCCCCGCCATTGGGAAACGAGCTGCTTAGGGCGCGGGCACCTTTCCCCCGCGCCCTTTCTTTTTGTACCGCGTCAGCGTACTGCCGCTGGTCTTCAAAAATCAACCACAACATCGAGTGGGTAATCGCGCGACGACCACTAATTGATCCGCACCCATCGGTCCGGTAGGACGCCCCCGCCGGTGATCCAGTGATCGAGCGCTTCAATGAGCTCCGTCAACCGCAGGCCCTTCGCGATGATGTCCGCACGCTGGTCGGCCGTGAAGGCGCCGTCGAGCCGGCGCGCCTCGAGGATGGTGTTGATGCTCGCGGCCAGGTAGAGTTGTTCTTCGAGGTTTATGTCAGGGTTCATCACGTCACTACGATTCGGAGTTCGATGGCCCGCGGCCCTTTCGGCGCGTCGTCGAGCGGCGTGAACTCGACCCGATCCTGCACCTTGATCTGCTCAAACGATTTCGTCGTCTGTTGCAGCCCGCTCCGGTGCACGAACCGATCGACGCCATCCTCACCGCGCACGAACAGGAACCCGCGGCATTCGCCGGTTTCCTTGTCGGTCGGGATCCGTACTACGATGCCGCGCATACGCTCGCTCCTTCAGAACAGCCCTTTGGCTGCTGATCGTTCCTGGCGTTCAAGACGCTCAGGGCAGTCGGTTTTTGAAATATCACAGAAGCGGCACTCTCCCCAACTCGGCACCCGCGCTGGTGGATCTGGACTTCCGGCAGTCCGAATCGCAGACACAATTCGCTCACGCGCTGCCTGCGTCAGATCCTCTCTCCGCACCAGCGTCGCCTTGTCGCTATAATGCACTTCGCCGGTTAGCGTGATCGGCCTCGCGTGCGTGAGTCCGAGCGGGGCCATCATCAGGTAGACCAGGAGTTGCTGATAGTCCGCATCTTTTTGCTTTCCAGTTTTGCAGTCGATGATCGTCCCGACTTCGTTCCGCACCGCGATGATGTCGATCTTTCCGGCGAGCGTCGCAATCTCGCCTTCAATCGCGAAGCTGTTCTGACCTTCGATATAGCACAGCGCCCCATCCGCCGTGAGTCGGCCGATTTGCTTCTGGAGCATGTCGTTGTGCGCAGCCGACCACGCGGCTGAGTCGAAGTCCCGCTGCACCTTTTGGAACTTATAGTGCGCCTTGAACCACGCGGCCCACCAGCATTGATCCTCTCCGGATAAGAGTTTCGTCAGCCACGTTACCCAGATATACGGCACCGCGCGTGGAATAGTCTGTGGACCCGTCTCTCGCGTCCTTGATCGCTGTTGTCTCATCACTACACCGTGCTCGTGTTGGTCTTGAGCCGCACGCCGGGCCATTTAGAGATCAGCTCTTTCATCGACCGCGCGTTCTCGTTCAGCTTCACCTGATCGAACGTCGCCACGTCAGACGGAATGCCGAGCGTCGTGCGTGTGCGCGGGTCGAGCAGTGCCGACATGAACAGATCGGTATCATAGACCTCCGCTGCGTAGGTCGTGCGGTCGTGCGTGCCCGCCGCCCGGCTGATGTTCGGTCGCACGACCGGCGTCTCGACCCGGAGCGGCATCTGACGTGTGGCACTGGCCTGCTGGCGCAGGGTCGCCGCCGTGCGCAGCCCGTCGATCACGGCGACGATCTTCGGCATCTTAAACAACCGTGCCGCCTGCGCGTCCGGATCCTTGAAGCCGGCGATGCGCGCGGCGTCGCTGCTATAGCGGCCGGCGGCAACGAGCGTCACGAACGTCGTCTCGCGCTCGCTCAGATCCGGGCTCGCCGCTTCCGCCTTCACGGCTTCCTCGTCGAGTCGCTGTGCTTCCCGCGCTTGGTCATCCCGCGCGCGCTGTTCCGCGTCTCGTCGTAGCCGATCCTGTTCCTGGTCGGCGCGGCGCCGCTCGTCTTCGACGTAGCGGTTGTGCAGGTTCTGCGCGAGTTGCGCCGCCTGGTCGAGCATCCCGAGCGGGGTGCCCTTCGAGTCTTTCCCGGTCGTGCGGCTGCGCGCCGTGGTCACCGTCCGGTGCAGATGATGCAGGACCGCGGCGATCGTCCAGTGGTCCTCTGCGACGTTGATTTCGTCTTTGGATTCGCGGATGAAGACTTGGATCTTCTCGTCGCTTGCCGCGTCGGTCGGCGGCGTGAGTTGACGCGCGCGATCGAGTCGTTCCTTCGCCGCGCGTTCGAGTTCGCCGGCGCGCTTGAAGAACGTCGACAGCCCGCCCAGGAAGGTGCGGAGCTTGTCGCCGTCCGTCGAGACGAGTTGTTGATCGGGGCTCGCCGGCTCATCGACGACTTCCACGTCGCTGAGTCGAGCGGCTGGTTGCTTCTGTGCCATGAGATATGCTCCTTTCCGGCTCCCCTCTGAGCCAGCGCACAGTGAGCTTACGGCCTCAGCCGCCTTTCTGTCACGAACTATGTTCAGAGCGCTTTTCGCCGTCGCTTAATCAACCGCGGATCCCGGTTCGTCCGAGCCGGTTTCGTGCCGGCAAGCGCCCGTGCACCCTTCTTCAGAGCGTCCTGATGCGCGGCGGTCGGCGGATACTGCTTCATGTGACACGAGCCGTCCGCCGTCAGACAGCATCGTTCAACCTGTGAACACGGCAAAAAGCTGCACGAGTCGGTCGGTACGATGCTCATTGCTCCATCTCCCCTAGGTCTGAGAGCACCTGCTCCTGTTCGAAGGTGAGATCACTCAACACGCCGCGCTCGAGTTCCGTTGCGGCGATGAACCAGACGCCGCTGTGCAAGAAGCGCCCCGGATATACCGCCGCCAGGTCGACGAGGAACTCGAGGGGGCCGTCGTTCTGTCCCGGTGTGAGATGTCGCGTCTTCATAGTGCCCGCGTGCCTGCTGACAGGGGCGAATTGGTGCCTCCACGCGCACAGCAGCATCATGCCAGCCCTCGTTGACAAGGCACCAGTCGGGTCGCCGCCAATGCCCTTGTGACGGCTGTGAGACACTTCGCTGCGTGCTTTCATCGGATCGCATCCCGTGCGCTGACAGCCGCACCGCGGGAACCGGCACACGCGATCCCGATCCCGCACGAGCTGCTTCTCCGCGCGCTCCCTCTGCACCAGCGTCCGCTGGCGTCGAGCGCGTGATCGCTTGCCTGAGTCTCGCCGCTGTTTCGGATATCGAAGCGCCATCGTCCTGTCCTTCCCACGCGCGCAGCTCGCCGAGCCAACTCCACCAGGCATCACCGATCGGCGCCGGTGCCGACCGGCGGTACTCGATCAACCATTCGCGCGACATCCTCATGCGATCTTCCCACGCGCGAGATCGATCTTGTCGAACTGCAAGCTCCCGATCGCATCGGCGGTGAGCCAGGCTAAAGAGTCGTCATCTACCGCCCGATCCACGAGTAGTCGTTTCAACTCGTCCAGCTCCGCGTCGGTCCAGCGACGGCTCGTGAGGAACCCTTGTGCATCGAACCCGAGCCGCTCCTTCACCCGGCGGTGCGCCTGCTGCCGTAGCGTTTCGTTGTTCATCGGCAGCATTCTCGAATGACCCGGTACGCTTCGTCGACATCTCGACGATCCGTGAACCGCTCGACCGCGAACTTGCCATTGTCTTTCACGTATTCGCAGAACCGGCCGATCGACTCCGGCGGCAACCCGGCGAGGCCTCCGAGGAGAATCGCCTGAAGAGCGAGTTGCACCTGGTGCGCCCGTTCCGGCTGCCCGCTCTTGATTTCCCACGTCGACCGCATCCCGTAGACGATGCAGTCGCGATCGGGGCGGCCGCCGAACCGCCATTTAGGTTCAACCAAAGGCTCTTCGACCGCGAGCCACGTCGGGCACGCGCGGGACACGGCCTGCACGTGTCCGAGCAGGTAGCCCCTGAACGGCGACTGGCAGCTCTCCACGTGCAGCGCGCCTAGGTCGTAGTCAGCGGTGAGTTTGTGAATGGCGACGCCGCGGTCACTCGACTCTTCGGTATACCAGCGTCGATCGATCCAGCCAGTTTGTTCGAGCATTCCAGTGATATGGCACAGCTCTTCGCCGGTTCGCAGGTCGGTATACGTGTGCGAAGAGGCGTCAAAACGAAACGGCAGCGATGCGGCCTGATCGATCACCGAGTTACCAAGCTGTTGCCGCCCCATTACTTGTCGCTCGGGCCGGGCGACTGCCAGAGCATCGACGGCCGGCCCGGTGCCGACACCTTGCGGGAAGGTATCGGCACCCCGCGCATGTAGGCGTCGATCACCGGCAGCAGGAGCCGCTGCGCGTCTCCATCCCCCTTCCGCAGTATCACCCGCGCACAGCGGATGAGCGCCCAGAGCGCGAGCACCGGGTTGACGTGCTCGACGAGCGGCTGGATCGCGTCGATGATCGCGCGTTCGATTAGTGTCATGCGGGCGACATCTTCGTCACTGTATCGGTCGGTGTCTGCCATGTGGCTATCCTTCTTCTCCAGCGTCGCGCAGCGGCAGCGCGCCAGGCCGCTCGATGGCCGAGACGATGTCGTCATATATTCGATTACTGATGTCCGACGACGCCGCCAGCTTGAACCGCTGCTTGAGCCAGGTTGACACTTCCTGATCGCTACGCCCGCAACGCCGGCTGATGTTCCAGAGCCGCAGCCGCTTCTCGTCGCTGATCTTGCTGTCGATGTTCGCGTGCTCGGCCGGCGCCGGCGGCTTGCCGTCCTGCTGCGGCGATCTCGAGCCGTCATCGTCAATCCCAAGGACTGTCAGGTTCAACAGGTCCACCGTCGTGTACCGGCGCCCGTAGCTCACCGTGGACCCGAGGGACTGCACATGCGAGCGGTAGTCCGAGGCATCCGCCGGCCCCTCGAAGGCCGATTGCTCGCTGTGGCCGCCCCGATGCGACAGGATACCGATCACCCGTACCATGTTCGGCGCCGGCCACTCCGTACGATGCCGAATCGCAAAGCCGTGCCGCGAGAGCACCGGCTTGATCACCGGGTGGATGTCCTCCCCGAGGCGGGCGTACCCGATCGCCGGCCGATTCTTCCCTTGGATCTTCCCGCGCTTCGCGATCGTCGGGAGGTCCGGCGCCATCTGCGCGAACGCCTGATCGAAGTCGATCTTGGCCTGGACACGCATCATGTCCTTTTGGAGATCGACCAGCGCCACGAGCTTCGCCACGTCCACGGACTTATCCCGCGCGACCCGCTCGATGATCGCGAGGGGCGTCTGCGCCTCCGCTGGGGCCTGGACCGCGAGGGCGGTTATTGGTGGGGCCGTCTGTACTGGCCGAGCCTTCGGCCGCTTCGTCTTTGTTGCCATCGGGTCCCTTTCCTGAGATCGCGGCGTTGCTGAGTCTACTTCGCGTCCAGCTCCTTCCGCCGAGCTTTCATGTAGCGGCGCGTGCCGGCGTCGCCGCGCACGCCATACTCGAAAACGTCTGCGTCACTGATGTCTTGCGGCGCGAATGCTCCGAGCAGCGTGCGCGCGAGGTCCGCGACATGCACGCGCGCAGCCTCGAACTTCTCGCGGCCGAGGACCGTCATGTATCCCTGATACCGATGATCGCTGTCGGTGACCTTCGGCCGGAAGATGGACGCTCTACCCATAGGCGTGCCTTTCGCCTTCGTCACTCCTGCCCTCCGATCGTCGTGTGCTCGCTGCGTTCGCCTTCGATGGTCAGTCGCGGTTCCGTCTCATAGGCCGCGCAACCGCAAGAATCGCAGCGTTCGCCCTTCGGCCCGATGTCGCCGCACTTCGCACACTTGCCCGTCATTCGCTCGCCTGGGAACTTACTCTTGATGTGGGCGGCGAAGAACTTCCCGGCCGACTCGGCGTTGAAGAACGCTTCGGCGACGGCGGCGGGCACGCTGCCGTAGTGGTAGACCACGCCGCTCGTGAACGTCACCGCAAGCACCTGGCGCGTCAGGTCGTACCCGCGCGCCGCGATGTTCGAGGACGCGACCGGCTCCTGCGGGATGATGTATGAAGTCATCGAGCGCGCAGCACCTTTTCAGGCTACCGCCATACCAGAGTTTCTGTCAACTACTCAGACATGATGCTCGCTTTTCGGCCTGTTGTCGGTAGTGTCCCCACGGACGCCAACCACCGACGCGGACGCCGCGGTAGATCATGCGACGGCCCGTGAGCCGGAACTCGTCGACATCCATCATCTCAAGCATCAATCGATCGACTTCCCCGCGGCTGATCTGCCCCTGGTCGTCGCCGATGAACCGCTCCGCGTTCGCGTAGAGATAATCGTGCACGATGGCGGCACGATCGTATTCGCCGCCGAAGGGCGGGTAGAGGATCCAGAGCGGACGCGGCACGCTCGCGCCATCCGTCTCGAAGCCGACTGGCACGGTGATCGTGCGACCGCCGCGACTGCGATACATGAGTTCTTCTTCGAGCACCCATCGCCGCGCGCCGTCGATCTTGCGGATGAGCGGCTGCCCTGAGAACGCGCCAGGCGACAGTTCCATTAGACGACCGGAGACAGGCGGCGCCAGCGGCAGCGGATTCATACGCTCACCCCCGCCATGTCCACGGCGCCCACCACGATCGCTTACGGTCCCGGCACGAGACGGAGGTTGGAGGGGACGGCCGGAACGCCGACGACACGCACCTGAAACTCCGCGCTGGCCGCCCGTCCAGCCAGGTTATACGCCTCGACGACGAGAATGTGGTTGCCGCGTGTGAGCGTCGGGAACGGGGCGCGGTAGGTGTTATCGGGTTGTCGTGCGACCGCCCCGAGATCGGTGCGAACGCCATCGACGACGAGCGCGTAGCCCGTCGTGTCGACGCCATCATGGTCCCACGCCAACTGTGCCGCGCCTGGCGGCGTCGGCGCCGGCGTCTGCCCCAGGAGCGTCGGCGACACCAACAGCAGCAGGATGATGAACGTGAGCACCCGCGAGGTTCTAATCATGATGACGCCTCCCGTTCAACGACACGGTTCTTCAAATCTTCGTCATTCGTAGTCCAACGTCGTGCAGCGCCACAGCGTCGCTTCCCTCGTGGTCTCGACGCGGGTGCAGTGCTGTTGCTGGATCAGATACGGAGGATCGATCGCATGCAACAACACGGCTGCAACGAAGCCCAACGCGGCGCCAACGAACAACACCGCGCCCATCGTCAAGATCCACAACCACCGATCACCGTTCACGGTTGCACCTCGATCAGCTACACCCGCCCAGCCTTTTGCACAATCCCGTCATACACCAATTGTTGCACGACGAATTGCTTTGAGAATTCCCAGAGCCCGGCGATGAGTACCGCGACGGAGGGGACATGGATCACCCACCCCGTGGTCGCATCACCACTCGCGCTGATGCCGAACGCCATGAGTGCCGCCGCGACGCCGCTCATGAGCCGGTTCAGCGCGCCGGTGTCCGCGCTCACGAGCCGACACCAGCCCGCCCGCTTCAACCACTCGAGGCCGTAGACAACCACGGCGCCCGTGGTCAGATGCGCGGTGATGTCGCTCATGGGTTCCATCGTCAATGTCCTCTCAGAGTTCCTGGGGCCATTAGGGTCCTCCGCGCGCGAGACGTATCCGTTCGAGCAGGGCCAACCGCTGACCCTCTGCCAGTGATCGCGGCCGGAACATGTCGGCCCGGTCGGCCGCTGATAGGGGCGGCACATCATGGACGCGCATCCCACGCACCCGCGTCCATGCCTGGGTCGGTCCCGATGTCGAGCCGGCCTTCGCGCCGCGTGACGCGGGCAGCGACCGTCGTCCCGCTGGCACGCTCGTCAGGCGACTCCGAAGATTCGCCATCAGGCCGATGGCCTCTTCTGGCCCTACCGCCTGTTGCGGCACCGGCATCTCGGTCAGCACGCGCATGGAGGGGGCACGCTTCGCCAGCAGCGTTTTGAGGGCCTGTGACACGCCTGTGGCGGCGTGGCCTGGGAGTGTCAGCATGCCCAGGCTGGCGAAATCCGCCACAGACGGCGGCGGCGTGCCTGGTGGCAGGCGGAGTGTGGCCATGGACGCTCAGAGGCGGTAGAACACGTGCGCGCCTTCGCGAGCGACAACCGCTTCAGCGCGAGTCGCAAATCTTCCAAGTTCGTGCGAAATACCGCCAATCTGAATCCGCGCTCTCCACTGAGCTCCGCTCCTGGTGACACCGACATTCGCCCGATTGGCCCCATTCACGGATTTCGATGTCACTCGTAAATTGGATTTTTGATTGTCCAGCCGATCTCGATTTCGGTGATCAATCACGATCCGCTGCTCATTGGTGGCTGGATCGCCGAGGATGAATCGATGCAAATACTGATAGCGTTGTTTGCCGACATACCGCCAGGCGTAGCCCAGCGCGGACATCCGCCAATCGAAGAGGTTGACTCGTGCACAGTCCTCATCGTCGACAAGCGCTACCTCGCCGTCGCGCAGGAGGAGTTCTCTCATAGTCTCAGAAACACATGTGCGCCTTCGCGGGCAACGACCTTTTCCTCCTGAAACCACTCCGGGCGTGGTCGCAAGGCATCGACCACATAGTGATTTGCCTCCGTAAACGGTTCGATCGCGGACAGCACATCCTGCGCCGCCGCGACACAGGAGGCCCACGCCGGATCATCCTCCGCCGGGAACGTCAGCGCATTCGGATCGTTCCTGTTGAAGGCCGAGAATTGCCACGGCTGCGTGATGACCCCGACGTACGTCTCCGGCCACCGCGGATCCGTGACGCGATTTTCGATCACTTGGGCGACCAGGCGTTTGCCGCGCTGGGGTTCCCCGCGGGCTTCACGGTAGCAGGCCAAGCTCAACATAAAAAGCCGCAATAGGTCTTTCGCGTTTATGTTCATGGCGTGAACAATCTCAGCAGATCGCGGGCCGTTATGCGCCCGCTCGGCCCTTCAGCACACGATCGATGAGCAAGGCCCGCAACTCTTTCACGTCGGCCCCGACTTCGTCGAGCTTTTTATTGGTCGCCTCCAGCGCATCGCGGCGGACGTACGCATCATTGAGGAGCTGGGGCAGCAGGGCATTCTTCCACAGCAGGAGATCGTGAATGTGTTTCCCTGCGGCCTGGATGTTTCGGTAATTGTACCCGGCCAAGAACACGATGGGCGGGGCGAGCATCGCCGCCAGCAGATCAGTAAGGTGCCACTCGTCCATTCGGATTCCCTAGCGCGTTGGCGCCGAGCCGCCCATCCGCGCGAGCAACGCCTGTCGCATCAACTGTTCCATATTCGAGCCTGTCAGTACATCCGCCCCGCGCGTGCCGTACAGCGCCAGTGGCCGAAGCGCCAACGAGGCGCCGGCTTGCACGCGCGGCGACATCAGCGCCCGCGTGGCGAGCATGGTTTTGATGCCTTCTCCAACATCTCCGCCGCTGCCACCGTAGCCAACCGCCCCGCTCCCGAGCGCGAAATAGTTCGCGAGGGCTTCAGGGCGTTCACTCGCTTCATGCGCCATGCGAGCCACACCGTACCGGGTTTTCGTTTTCAGCCCTTGTTTGGCAAACGCCGGCCCAACGACCTCATTCAGCATCTCGCGGTAGCCCTTCGACAGGCCCTTGGCAATGGACGCCCGCGACGTCGGCAGAATCGGCGCTCCGCCGAGCTTCGCGGCTGCCAGATAGGCCGGGTCCGCGATTTCATCGGCGGCCTGTTTCAGGTCCATCATGTCCGCCGCTTTGATGGGACCGGCATGGCGCTTGAACAACCGTCGCATCTGCGTCATGACACGCTCGGACCCGCCCGCCGTGCCTGTCGCCGCTTCCTGCTGTTCGATCTTCTGCAGCAGTGGCCGGACGCCGCGCCCCGCCGCCGCCGGCACCGACAGCGCCTCCCCGCCACCCACATCGTAGGATTCGGCCATGCCGCGCTGTGTGAGACGACTCGCCTGCATCGCCTTCTTGGCTTTGGCGGCGCCGCCAGCCGTCGGCAGAATGCCCTGCTCGAAGCCTTCATCGATCAACGCCTTGCGGCCGTATTTGTCGCGCAGCGCCTTCACTGGACGCATCCCCACGCGATACCCAGCCTTCGCGATGGGCGCGACAATACCCCGCCCGACGCCTTCGAGGGCGGCCTGCGTGGCTCCAGCGGCGACGGCATTGGCCGCCCCGCCGGCCAGCCCGCGCACGCCGCCCCGGATCGTCGCGCTTGGCTGCTCGACCAGGTTCCGGGCGATATCGGCCACGGCGCCGGGGATCTCGCCTCCGCGTCGCGCGAGCGTTTGGAAGCCGGCCCCGGCGGCGCCGCCCAGCGCGGCCCCGGTCATACCCAGCGGATTCCACTTCCCACCGCCCACAAGGCTCCCCACAGCCCCGCCAACGGTCGGCAACGCATCGACCGCGGTATCCAGCCAGGACGCGTCCTGGGCCGGCTGGGGGGCGTCTGCTGACATTCGGCCAGCGTTCGGATCGGTGGACAGATACTGCTTCTGGGGCCGCTGGAGCCCAGCGTTGGGGTCTCTGGAGAGATACTGCGGCATCTATTCCGCGACCCAGCCCTGGCCGTCCCACACCGCTGGCACACCATTGATGACCCCGCGCGTCCCTGGCGCTGGGCTCGCACCAGACGCTCGGCCTCCGGTTTCCTCGCCGACGCCGGCCGCCGGCGCTAGAATCTGTGTCCCGGTCATCCCATCCAACATCTGTTCTACTTGATCCGTGAGTCGTTTCGCCGTGACTTTATCCACGCGAGCGCCGGGCAGCATGTTTGACCAGGCGTTCGCATCTTGGTCTGACAGATTTTGCGCGCCCATGATGGCCACCGCCAGCGCCCGCCCACCAGCCGCCCTGATGCGTTCATATTCTGCCACGTCAGGATCGAGGCCGATCGCGCCTGCGCCCTGCCGCACTATCCCAGATAGCCCAGCTTCTGGACCAACCTTGATATTGATCTTTTCTCTGAGCTGGTTCAGCCTCGTCAGAAACTGTTTCGCTGCACTTGTTCGCGCCTCACGTTGACGGTCCTGTGCCGAGTCGCTTGTGCTTCGGTACGGCGTGTCACCTTGTTGTGCTGTGCCTTTCCTGATCTGCACAGCTTCGCCGCCACGTGTCACCCATTCATAGTCAGGCTGCGGCCCAGCGACTGGCCGATCGTATTGCCGGTCCAGCTTCTTCTTTTCCTCGTACTCCGTGAGTATCTTCGCTCGATCGGCTTCGGGATCCTCCAATAGCTCCTTGATCGGCGGTTTCCCGATTTCGGTCAGCATCCCCATGATCTGATTCCGGTTCGGTTTGGTCGCGCCGTCGATCTGCTGGAGCCCACCGGCCATCAACTGCATCACGCCGCGCTCGTTCCCCGCCTGTCGCCGGTCTGTGGCGGCCAGCTCGTCCTCCTGCGCCTGTCGAGCCGCCGCGGCGGTCTCCATGCGGTCCTGCCGAGCCACTTGCCCCGTGCGGTACGTTTCATCGGCGGCCTCGCCCGCGACCAGGCGCGCTTCCTGCTGCCCCAGTAACGCCAACTGCTGTTCGCGCTGTGCGTTCGCGATCCGCGCCTGCTCCTCCAGAAATCGGCGCCGCAGGATCTCCTTGATCGCGTTCGAGGCCCCAGCGCCCGCAGCGGCGATCGACATTTAGAACTGCACCTTCTTCCAGATGTTGGGATCCGTGATGCCTGAAATCGGTGGCGTCCGCATCGTCGCGGGCGCGGTCGCTTGCCGTTTCTTCAGATTCGCCAGCAATGGCCCCAGGGCATCGAGAATCGACCCGCCAAGCCCGACCCCTCCGGTGACCTTCTCCAAGATCCCGCTCTTCTTCGGCTGGGACAACTCCGGCAGATCCGTCAGCGCTGACGCCGCTGGCACGTCGCTCTTGCTCATCAGCGCCGCGAGGGCTTGCGTCCCCAGTTCTCCGCCGGCCGCTCGCGCGGTCTCGCCGAACATCGACGGCCGCAGCCCGCCGGTGATATTGAACTTCGGGACCGCGCCCGTGGATGCCTGGAAATCGAGGTTCACATCCCGCACGTTCTTGAGCGCGTCTCCATAGGCCGCTTGCCGCGTGCGCGCCATAGGCGCGTCAATCCCGAGTTGCGCGCGCTGCATCGCTTGGGCATCCCGCGTCTCGGTCTGCCCCGCTTGCTGCTGTTGCCGCTGGAGGGCCAAGAAATCCCGCATCCGCGCCGCCGTGTCCTCGACGTTCCGCTCGTCCCGGAGCGCCCCGCCCGCGGCGCCCGCGACTTGCCCCACATCGCCCGCCACGCTCCGCGGACGATTCAGGGCCGCCCCCACCAGGTCTTCAGCGCTGGTGCCGACGCCGGGAATCATCGAGGCCGCGGAGGCCGCGTTTCTCGCCCCGAATTTTCCGACCTCTTTCAAAATGTCCCAGAACTTGGCCATTAGAAGAACGCTCCCGCGGCGCCCGCATTCGCGCCGAGCTGCGTTTGCAGCAACTGCAGCCCGAGATTGTCCATGAAGGAGCTCTTGCGGAACCCGAGGTCTTGGCCAAATCGGCGGTTCACGTCAGACATGCCCTGTTGCTGTATCTGGGCGTCAATCGCGGCCAGTTGCTGCTGGACGTTCCGCGCCATCTCCGCATCCCCGCTGGCGGCGGCCATTTGGTAGAGTTGCATCAGTTCGGCCCGCTTGGCCTGGTGCTCCTTCCCGAGCACGTCGGCGATGTCCGACGACTCACCTTCCCCGCGCAGTTCCTCAATCCCGGAGAGCGTCGTATCCATCGCCCCAGAGTCGCCGAGGCCTTCGCCCGCCAACCGCACGGCGGCTTGCGATCGCTGGCGTTCGGCGCTGCGTTGCCGGGCGAGCCGTTGCGCGGACAGTTGTTCCCTGATCCCCGGCGCCTTCACATCCACCGGCTTGGAGGCTTCGGCCATCCGCCCCATCATGAGGTCTCGCAACGCCGCCCGTTCCATCTGCTGTCGCTGGCGGTCCGCCTGTTGCTGATCACCCAACTGCTTCAGGAGTTGGGTGAGGGCGGAGTCATCCCGCTGGTCGGGGCGGCCGGCGCCCACGTCCGTGAACATGCGTGGCGGGGGCTCCTCTCCCTCGTCGGTCACGTTCGACAACGCCGCCGCCATCCGCCCTTCGTCGCCTGGATTATTCCGGCGAAACGTCGCTTCCTCAGCCGTGTACTGGCGTGGAGCGGGCTGCCCACTCGGGGCGGGCTCGAGCTGCCGGCGCGGCATGTCCCGATACTGCTGATCGCCAGAGACGCCTCCTGCGTCGGAGTAGTATCCGCCGCCTCCTCCAGTTGGCGGTACGGCCTCGTCGTCGTATTCGAGGGGCTCGTCCGGCCTGCGTCGTGCTCTTATCGTCATACGGGTTCCTGCAATTCTGCGCCGTGTCTCACCAGAAAGCTAGGCCGCAAACAACACGTACCAAATCTGCCCATCGACCGTTGCTGCCGCATCACCGGGGTTGGTCAGGGCCGTGCTCAGGCTGACCACCACGGCCCTATTGCGGTAGTCCAGCGTGGCCACATTTTCAGACAGCAACATGCCGAGATTGGCCGACAAGACCGTGCGAGTGGCCCCGCCTGAGAAACCAGGCGTGATCGAGTTCGCGATATTCGTCGTCGAGCCTGTAAACTCCAAATCAAGAGAGGGGGCAGTGCCGTATCCTGTGCCAGCCGTGACCGTGATGGTCGTTTTCACGGCCCACCAGATCGGCACAATCACTTTGCCGGCCACGGCGGCGATCACCGTCACCGGGGTCGTGGGCATCGCTTCGAGCTGGGCTTCGGTGAGGGCGAAGGTCGTGGTCAGCACACTCGCACCGCCATTCGCGGCTGGGAGCACGCCTGTCACATCAGTGGTCAGGACCACTTGAGCCTTACTACTCGAAAACACCGTCCACGCGGCGCGGCCTGGGTCGTAGTACAGCAAGTGGTTTTGTCCCGGAGCGATGGCGAGATCGAGTGAATTCGGGAGACTAAACCTGTTCGGGGCCAGCGACCCCGTATCGGCGTGCTTCATCGTGATCGTGTTCGTGCTGTCACGGTTCCGGATCGCCATCAGGCGCTTCTGGTTGCGGTCGGCGACGGTGATCCCCGTGAGGGTCATGGCCCCACTCGGCTGAAGCTCCAGCATCACGGCCCCGTCAATGCCGAGGGGGGCGTAATTGTGATAGGTGCCGGCGGGCGGATCCGGCGGGCGGATCCCGACGACATGTTCCAGCGCGGCTGAGGTCGGATCGTCCAGCGTCCACGGTTGCCCCCCGCCCGTCCACCGCCGGCCCCCGGCATAGCCGGCGGCCCCGGTGGCGGCGGTGGCCCCGGTGTCCCCGACGCCCCATCCCCCGGTGGCCCCGCCGGCGCCTGCGGCGGTCGAGAGGACGTCCTTGGCGGCCCAGGCGCCAGCGGGAGCGGCGCCGCCGAACGTGGATCGCGCCGTGGGCGCGTGCGTCCCGTCGGGATTGTGTTCCTTCAGGAGAAACGTGTTGACGTACGCCTCCAGATCCTCGAACGCCAGCTTGACGGTGTGCGGCAACGCGTCGAAGTTCGCGATCCCGAAACTCATACCATCGACTCCCGCACTTCGACCGGAATGCCGACGGCATCAATCCGCCACTGCACCGAGGCCACGGCCGCGCTATCGCCGATCCGCACGCGGACGGCATGGGCATCCGCCGTCTCGACGCCTTCAATGACTTTCGTGGTGCGGGTTTCCGATCCGCCCGCCGCCATACTCACCGTCGCGGCGCCGCGCGTCTCCTCGCCGTAATCCCGAATCATCGACGCGGCAATCGAATGGGTGCCCACCGCGCCCACCACGATCGGCGTCCCGACTTGACAGAGATGATCGATCCCGCCGAAATGCGTATCCGGGAGATCGACGTACGCTTGGAACGTCGTCCCGGCATCATCCAGATCCGCCGTGTCACATTTCAAGATGACCGTGCCCGTCGAGCGCCCGATGTACGGTTTCAGATCCCGCGACATCGATGCGGCGAGCGTGTTCGAGAAGAGACAGGCGCAGCGTGCGGCGGCCGAATCCCCGCCGTGCCGATACCAGCCGTCCCGCACCCGGCCGTCCTCATACGCTTTTCCCAGTCGCACATCAAAGACGATCTTGGTATCGGGGTCATTACTGGATCCGGTCGCAATCCACCACCAGATTTGCCGCAAGGCCGGGTGGTACGTGCCATGCGCCACGACGGTCGTGGCCGCGAGATTGATCGTGTCCCACAGGTCTTGCACGTCGTCCACGAGGCACTGTATGCCCTCCCCGCCCATGCGGTAGGGGCCAAACTCCGACAGCCAGTAGAGCGCGGGCCGGCCGGCGGCATCCTCGGCCATCACCACCGTGTGCTGACGGAGACACCCGATGCCAGAGCCTTTCATCAACGGCTTCGGAGCGTAGAAGGCCGAATCCAGCCCGGTTGGCACCAAGCGCCAGAGTTGATTCCGCTTGAACACAATCGGCCGACCGTCCAGTGGTCCCCCGAGTGCCGTAATCTCGCCGCCGTCGTTCTCGCTCAGGTCCGCATAGTTATTGAGCGCGGTGGTCTGCAAGACCGCTTCCGCTTCCCCCGACGAGGCCCCCGTGGCAGAATCGGCAATCTGCCCCGTCACCGCGGACCACCAGACCCGCGAGTGCTTGGCCCCAGTCGCCTCATGCGCACCGGCGCCAAGCAGGTGGTCTTCGGTGGCCAGCAGAAACTTCACGGAGGTCCAGTTCGTGTACGTGCCCGCCCGCGGCGGCGCATCGCCGCTGTAATCAATCGGGTTGGTGGCGTCGTCGTAGGTCGTCGTCCCGACGGCGGTTTCGACGAGATAGACGTACGTCGTGTTGTCCGGGGATCCAAAGAGTTGCCAGTGCGTTTCGCCTTCGCTGATAGCCGCCGACTTCGTGACGCGCGCGGCCGTCCCCGTGCCGGAGGGCGTAAAACTCACCGCGGCCGACGGTTCCCCGTACAGCAGGTACGTGGTGCCGGATTTCTTCACGTACCGCTGTCGGTAGTACCGGATGGTGGCCGCGTAGGTGCCCGACCCGGTATTGGCCACCGTGGGCGCCGCGGCGGCGGCCAACCCCGTACGCCGCACTTGATCATCGGTGGGATCCCAACAGTGCAACCGATCCTGGGTCGAATCAAAGGCCAGGTAATAGAAGCCCTTGAAACTGACGGCATGCACATCCTGCGGCTTGGTGGCGATCTCGTCCTTCATCGTCACCGTGTCCCACACCGTCCCGCCCGCCAGCCGTTGCACCACCGGCGTCGCGGCACTGTCGATCCCCCAGAGCTCGGCGAGTGTGGCATCGGCCCCTGGCACATGCCGCCCCAGAAAGCTCAGGACGCCGGTGAACGCTTCAGCCGTCGTGAGATTGAAAATCGTCGCGGCTCCGCCGCGCTTGCGCGCGAAGCCCGCGCGGTAGCCGTCGACGTTCAAGCATTCCAGTGCCCGATGTTTTGGGATCAGGCCGGGGTACGTGGGATACCCGTCCCGCCCCCGGAGGCCGGTATAGGTGATGGTCTTCAGTTGGCGAGGGGCCATGACATCACCATCGCCCTGCGGGGAACCAGCTCCCGAGGTTACTGCCGCCGCTGGCGTCTGACCCGTCTTCAGGATCCCCGCCGCCAAAGACCCATTCTCGGAATTCGTTGCGCCGCTTGACGCGATGCGCCTCGACGAGTCGATGCCGATCCGGATCATCGCCCTTGGTCAGTTCTTTCAGATCCGCCATGTCGAGCAGGAGATCGTGGAAGTCCTCCGGGATCAGCGGCTCATCAAAGTCCTGGCTCATGTCCGCGATGCTGCGCGTCACATCCATCGAATGCGTCACCACGGCGGCAGGCGTCGGATAGAGCAGGAAGGACAAGTACCGCGCGTAGGCATCCCCGATGGCCAGGCGCGCCAGTTCGGTGCCAGTCCCACTATCTTCGTGCAGCGTGACGGTGCCCACCGCCGCCACCGAGAGATAGAACTTGTCGATCTCGATGAACGACGTAATGAGCGTCGAGAGCGAGACGGCCGTCACGCCCGTCATCGTCACCGAGGCCGTCCGCCGATAGCCGCCCGTGATGATGCCTTCGATCCGACAGGTGCCCGTATCGCCGGCCGCCGTGCTCTTGACGAAGATTTCTGATGCGTCCGCCGGTTGCACTGCCACTTGCGTAGAGGACAGCGGAATCCAGTAGTCCGGAACACCGGTGGGCGGATCCGCGTCCGTCTCCCGCAACCACGCCAGCGAACGCTTTTTCAGCCGGTGGTCATTGGTGGTTTCCCAGATGCGGTGAATCTTCGCAATGCCCTGCTCCACCACGGCGTACCGCTGCTGACTCGCGACGGTGGCAAACGTCAGGATGTCATCGCGGAGCCGCGCCATTCCCACTTCTGACAACAACTCCCGGTGCGATTCATTGAGGAAGTCGCCAAGGCGTGTATCCGTGGCGCTGTCCAGCGTGGTCGCGTTCTTGTTGCGTCGGCGCGCGAGCCGCTGTTTCAGGGTGAGAAAGTTCACGCCGCCTCCGGGCTACATGGGCAGGCACGCGACGGGCACGCCGGCTGCGGAAGGTGACGCGACGGGCATCCCGCGCATCGCGCACCCGCCCATCCCGTTAGGCAGCGGGGTGCGCCGCGTGCAACTGCGCGATCCGCGCTTCCAGTTCCGTCACCCGCGCCGCCAACCGGTCGGGGTTCGCCGCCGCGGCGCCCTCGAGCAGTTCCCGCAGAATCGACGTGATCCCTGGCAACGATTGCCGGCCGTCGAGCGTGTGCGGTTCGGTGACGATGAACAGCTCCTCCGCGCTGCCGTTGCGCACGACGTGCGCCTTCCACATCCCGTTCCGCGCTTCCCGACCGGGATGCTCGAAGCGGTTATACATCTCGATTTCCAGTGGGGTCAGCGCGTCTTCCTTCTCCTGGATCCCGTTGAAGTAGGTGGAGCGCCGCAGCGGGGGCTTCGGACGGGCGACATCGCCTTCGGGATAGCTGAACGCGCTCTTGCCGGGGTGGCGATCGTTCTCCGGTCGCAGCGCCTTGCGCTGGTCGAGGAGCACCTGTCGCAGATCCGACGCCGACAGGCCGGCGCCCTGCGCCTTCGCCGCGCCGAGCGTGCTGGCCAACTGCTTGATCTGCGCGTAGCCGAACCCCCCCTCCGCGAGATCGCGGATCTGTTCCAGCGTCGCCCCGAGCGCGAGACATTCCTGCAGTTGCTCGAACGTCAGTTCGGCAATCGCCGGGACCGCGCCGTCTCTCTTGTCTTTCTTCTCGAACATGTCGTCTCCTTCAGTTCAGCGTCGGCGGCTGGTCTTCCGCCTCCATCCACGCGGTCAAGCACTGCGGGCACTGCACACCCGGTCGCATCAGCCCGTCCTGATAGACGCGACACTTTCGCACATAGACGAATTGGCCCGGCCGACTACACTTCCGGCAGATAAACCCTTCCGGCTTGTAAGGGCTCCGCCGGGTCTCCAGCGCGTGCCGTCGTCCAGGACCAACGATGTTCGCCATTCAGTAGGGCCGCGCCGCGTAGATCCAGACGCCATCGGGCGCGGTCCCCACGTGCTCGTGCGGCACGCCGCCAACCAAGAACTTGAACTCCCGCGCTTCTCGCGCCCGGCACGGGTTCAGCGTGCCGTCGTCACTGCGAATCCACACCAGCGGACCATCCTTCGTGGCGCCATCCGCCAGCACCGGCTGGACTTTCGTCGTCCACGGCAGGAGTTTTCGCGCCTGCGCGATCACACCCACGGTTACGACACTTCCACGTAGAGCAACGCCCCGTCCACCGACTGTGCGCCGCCCAATTCTAAATTGAGGTTTTCCCCGGCCACGGTTTCAAACCATCCGACGGGACTGAACGGCAGCGCGATCGTGCTCCCCTGTGTCTGCGTCATCTGGCCCGTCAAGGCCGTCCCACCCGCCGAGGATTCAAACCGCGCCGTGACGGCCGTCCCGGTCATGGTCATGAACAACGCGAGGACGCGAATCTTCTTGCCGGTCACGGCCGCCACGATTTCGTTGTCCCCGCTGGTCACCGCGTCAATGATCTTGAACTTTGGCAGCAGCGGCGTCGCGCCGTCGTAGAGCACAGAACATTGGAACGCGGCGGTGACCGGATTCATTTACGTGGCCCTCCGCTCATAGATCCAGGTGCCATCCGCCGCCTCCGCGACGTGCTCACACGTCACCCCCGCGACGATGATCTGCCGCGCTTTCCGGTCCCGTGCATAACACGGTTGGGGATCGTGCATCCCGATGAACACGATGGGATCGCCATCGCCGGCCCCGACGGCCGCCAGCGAGATCCGCAGCGGATCTGGCGTGCCCGTCACGATCCCGACGCCTCGACGGTTTACACGCGGCATGTCGTCTCCTGGTGTGCCCAGCCGTCCCACCACGCCACACCGGCCAGCATCAGCCCGAGCAGCGGGACATAGAACTGATGCTCATTGAGATACCCGCGCGGGGTCTGCACGATGAACCTCGGCACGAGGCTCAGGAGCGTCCACGTCAGCCCATAGGTCACGAGCGGCCGTGTCCGATGGACGCGCCACGCCACTTCAGCCACCCCAGCCAGCACCACCAGCGCGAACACGCGGAACCCCCACGGCATCAAGTCAAGGTCTGGGTCCACGGTCATCCCGACGCCGGAGACCGCCACGCCGAGGAGCCGGGACGTCGCCGCGGCTTGCAGGAGGACCCAGGCCGGCACATCCGAGGACCAGCCCGGCACGCCAGCCCCCAGCGTGAGCAGACCGCGCCACGAGTCCAAGCCGGTCATCGTCCACGCCCCCACAAGCCCAAGCCAGAGCAGGACGACCCCGTATCCCCACGCCACGGCCGGCGGACGACGCCCTGTCACCCAGATCGTCAACGGGACCAGCGCCAGGAGCACGACGGCAGATTCCTTGCCCAGCCAGCCGATCCCCGCCCCAGCCACCATCCCGGCCAGGGGCCACGGCCGCCACCACCGACCCGCCGCACCGATCACGGCGAGCAGGATCCCGATGGCCGCGATCACCTCGCCGCGCGCCGCCGCGTACGCCACCGCTTCCACGGTCAGCGGATGCACAGCGGCCACCAGGGCCACGAGCCTGACCCCGTCCGGGGAATACCCCAGGCGCCACGCCAGGACCCCGAGGAGCCCGACCACGATCAGGTGCAGCGCCACGCTCAGCCCGTGCGCGGCCCGTGCGGTCGGCGTGAGCGCCCAACTCGCCCTCGTGAGCATCCGGCGGCTCCCGAGGACCACGGGGGCTGCGCGCGCCGCCTGCCAGCGGGCATCTTCATACACGAATCCCCCGCTGCGGACGTGTCCCGCGTAGAGCCCCGTCACCAAGAGCCCGAGGCCACACGCCCACCACGTCATCGAGTCACCTCACGGAACCGGCGCAGATTCACGGCAATCGTGCGGCGAGTCAGGTGCCGATCCACCGCGGGCACATGCGGCAGATCCGCGACCGCCTGCGCCCGTGCCAACTGGCGCATCCCGGCCCGCATCTGCCCGTCTCCGAGCAGCGCCCCGGCATAATTCAGGGCCACCCTGGGCTTGAACGGCGCCATCCGCGCCGCGTGCGACCAGAGCGTCAGTTCCGATCGCCAGGCGGGGATCTGCTGCGCCGTCTGCCAGACACACCACCCCACGATCGGCACAGGGAGCCATCGGCGCCACCTCAGAGGCACCGATGGCTCCTATTCCCACGCACGAACTGCTCGAGGTGCCACGCGAACACCATCAGGGCCACCACGACGACGCACGCACCCGGCCCGAGGACGAGAAGCCAGAACATCTACCGCGTCCGCCACAGCCAGAGCGTGCGCCAGGTCCGCCGCGACGGCTCCGCCAGGCGCAGCTTGAGCGCGGCAATCTCGGCCTGGAGGGCTTGAATCGCCCCAAAGGTGTACCCCGCGGTATTGACCGGGTTCAGAATCGTCCCGTTGTGGTGCATCGCCCACGGGGCTTCATCCGCGAGAATCCCCGCGTATTCCGTGGTGCTGTCTTGTGTCCCCGCCCCAGGCTTATATTTGAACCGATGGACCGGCGCGTCAAGAATCGCTTGTAACGCCTCGGACGGATCGAGCAGCCCTGCGATCAGCTTTTGCTCTCGTGTGGAGCCCGCGGAGGCCCAGGACAGGATTTCCTCACCCGCCACCCCGGACGTTTGTAACTGCGTCCCGGCCGACCCGGCACTTGCCGGTAACGTCCAGTTCACATCAGCGGTTGGATCAACCCGCATCCGAAACTCAAACCCGTCCGCCGTGGTGCCTTCCATCACAAACGCGACTCCAGCCCCGAGTTCCAAGGCGTTCAGAACCAGGACATTGGCGACCCGCTGTTGTTCCTGCGCGTACCCAGCCGTGGGCACGGCCAGCCACAGGATGAGGGCGCTAAGGGCGCGGAATCGGGTCATGTCGCTCTCCTGAAATGAGGGGAGGATGGCGCAGCGCCACCCTCCCTCGTCCTGCTAGTCCAGCAGCCAGTACACCGGCAGGACTTTGGCGTCCCGTCCGGTCACGGCCATCAGCGCCACTTCGTTCAGTTCGGCGGAATGCACCGTCAAGGCCCCCGCGACCGTGCCTTGGTTGGTCACCGGCTGCCCAACCGCCGGCGTGCCGGAAATCAGCGCCGCGCCGAGTCCGCCGGACTGGATCCAGCCGTACTCGGCCGCGACGATCGGATAGATCGCGCCCCCGACCGGCGTGCCGGAGTTCGTCGTCACCGGCGACTGAATGACCTTGCTGTACGGCGAGGCCACGAGGGTCACTCTCGAGGTCCCGGTGAGCGCGACCTGAATCCCGTCCTCCGCGTCGAGGACAATCGTGCCGTTCGCCGAGGCCGCAATCGCCGCGTGGCTTGAGATGCGGTAGACGTACCCGAGGCCCGGCGTGGTGTCGATCACCGCGTAGCCCTCGGCATACTCGTTGGCATCCAATGCCCCGCCGCTCGCCCCCGCGGTGATCAGGAGATCCGTGGCCCCCACGGCCGTCGCCCGCGCGGTCACGTTGTCGTGATCGACGTCTTCGATGCGCGACTGGATACAGTTGCCGACGACCAGCGCCGTCGCGCCACACAGCACGTACCGATACCGCCGCCCATCCCGGCTGATCGCCTGCTGGCCAATCACATGCACCGCCGTGGCCACGGACGAAAACGCCGGCTGATACCCGAGTCCTGTGAAATTCGGCATTGAAAACTCCTACACTAGTGGTGTGTGTCGTGTTACCGTTGACACTTGCGACAAACACTCGCCGAACGGTTTTGGGCGAAGGTCCAAAAGACTGAGACGTGCTGGCTCTGGACCGCGTCCCTGACAACGCACGGTTATGGACAGATTGGCGTCGGCCGCTCGGTCAGAAACGCCAGCCGCATTGCATGGCTCTTGACGTACGGACCGATTCCAACTGGCTTGTGCGTGTGTCACCGTTGCGACACTCCGAAGTGCGTCAACCCGTCTCATTTGTTCGTCGCGACTCAAGCCGCTAATTTGCGAGACATGGCGACAAAGGGACGCGCGAGGAACAGTCCGAGACCTGGAGAAACCAACAACAAAACCACGTTCACGAATGCCGATGTCAGAACGATCCGCGCCCGATATACGCGCGGAGAGAGCCTCCGCGGCTTGGGACGCGCATTTGGTGTGTGGCATACCACCATCGCCGACATCGTGCATAGACGAACGTGGCATCACATCACGTGATGGCCGTGACGACGCCGACGCGTCGGCTATTATTTACGCCCATATTCCCGAACGTCGCCACCTTGTGGACGTTGGCGAGCTGGTTGGCGGGGTCCACTTCGGGATACATCTTCATCCACCCGCCCGTCAGGTACGCAAACTTGAGAAACTTCGGATTGCCGAAGTACAGATTCCCGCTCGGGGCGTCCTCGTCGTAGAAGCCCTTGGCCCCTTTGAACATCAGGGCGTTGTTGTCGAAGCCCGCATCGCCGCCGCGGCTCTTGCTGCCATCCTTGGCGTACCGTTCGTTGGCCACCAGCAACGATTCGTACCCTTCAAACACCGTACGGGTCGTGACCCAGAAGGTGGGCGCGTTCTCCACGCCTCCGTCCGAGCACTGGTTGAAGATCGACCGCATGGACGAGCGGAGGTTATCGAAGTCCGCGGCCGTCTGCGCCCCGCTCGTCTGCCGGCTGCGCCAGAAGGAATACGTCGCGCGGTTGATGCCCCCCACCGTGCCCGTCGTGGGGTCGGTCGCGAGCAGGAGTTGCAAGCCCCCGATGTTCTTGCTGCCGTTGCCCGTGCCATCGGAAAAGCACTGCCGGTTCATCACGGCGATATGGCTGTTCTTGCCGTTCTCCAGCTTGCCCGCGATGAGATCGATCTTCCGCGCGCCTTCGGCGGCCCGGAGTTTTTCGAGTTCCGACACGACGACCGTGCCGGCGTTGATCTTCCACTCGAACCGCGCGGCATCGAACACGTCGATCCGCGTGGTATCGAGTTCTTCCATCTCGGAGTACGACTTGAAGGTGGAGTTCTCCGCATATTCCAGCGTGAACTCAATCAGGCGGCCTCCGCCGGCTTCTTCCTTGAAGCCTTTCTCCCCGAGAAAATAGAACAGCGCCCGACTGGTGAAGATATTGTCATTCGGCTTCTTGCCGATGACGTTCTCCCACACCGTCGCCGTCTGCTGTCCCAGATTGACATCAGGCATGATTCATCCCCTAGGCGCCCCACATCTGGCGTGCGGCATCCTGAAACGTCTTCGGAGGCCCAGCCACGGCGGAGGCAGAAGTCGAAGGATTCACAGACGCAGCGTTCGCCTTGTTCTGTAAACTGGTGACGACCTTTTTCCGTTCCGCTTGCGACAACGTCGGCACCACGATGTCCACATAGACGTCGCCCACATCGAGATCGGGATCGGCCGTGATGGCCTTCAGGATCTCGCCCTCATGGTCCTTGAACCCCGGCCACTGACTGACCTTCGCGTACCGGGCCTCGGCCCAGGTGTCCGCGTCGGCGGCGGCTTTGGCCCGTGCCGTGGCCACCCGCGCTTTGGCATCGCGCGTCTGGTAGTCGGTCGTGAGGGGGTCGAGTCTGGCGAGGATGCGGGCCTCGAGCGCCGTGAGGGCATCCCGCGTCCGTGTGGCGGAGTAGAACTGGTGCCCCTGCTCGTCCTGAAAGTCCGGCTCCGTCACCGTCGCCGCCGTCGCGGGTGTGGGCGTGGTGGCCGTCGGTTCAGGTGCGGCGCGTCCCCCGAGCAGCCGTCCCAGCAGGGACCGGAGCGCCGGCGCCTGGACGGGATCACTCGCGGCCGTGACGATCAAGGCCTCGATGGCGGTGACCGGATCCGCATCGAGCGCGTGGTACAGCTCGCTCACCGCCGCGCGATGCGGTGCGGGGATGGCGTCCGCCCAGGCGTACTGGGCCTTGGTCTCTTCAGCGGCCTTCGTCCGCGCGTTTTCGAGCGCGGTCTTGTGGACATCAAAGGGAATAGGGCCGGTCGGCTTGGCTGAGATTGTCGCGGTCGGTTCGGCCTTGGTCGCAACGGTGCCGTCTGCGGCTGCCTGCTCTGTGGTCGCAACTCCCTCACCCGAGGACGCCTCGGGCGCAGCTTCTGACGGGTTGGAGACGGACGCCGAGTCGGGCGATGCAGACGTAGGTGCGCGCATCGCCGCAGTCATCGATTCACTGGTGAACAGCTCTGGCATCCGTGCTCCATCGCCGCGTGTGGTGCGGCCTCCCACGTGGCGCGTGTGGTGCGCCGTCCCTCGACAACGTGAGCTGAACAAGCAAACGGGCCGCGACCAACAACGCCTTAGCGTCATCAGTCAGCGGCCCGTCGCTGATCAGCCCTTTGTCAGTGCGCGTACACCGTGGGCAACGGTGATTCGGGGGCTACCCTACTCGCGCCTGTACAAACTCGTTAGCTCATGTCTTGCTCGGTGGCTCGACCACCACCACTTTCGACGCACGCCACCACGGATACGTGGTGCGCGTCAACCGATCCATCACCGACGGTACGCGCCATGACGCCTCAGCCTCTTCAGGCGTCTCCCACATCGTCATGGCCTGCCCAGCGTAGAGCACCTTGATGCCTTCCACTACGCCTTCCTCGGTCGCTCCGCCTTCTCTGGCAGCGACCCCTTGCAGTGCAGACAAATCACGTCGCCACTTGGACGGGTGATCGGGGACGGCGTCTCGCACGTGCAGGTCATACCGTCACGCCTGTGTACGTGTGGTCGCCCGCACGTAATCGAGTTTCGACAGCACACGCCCGCACGTCTGACACCGCCAGGCGCACATGTGCGGAGACGGCGTCATCTGTCCGTGTATGGAGTTCTTTGGACAGACCGGCGTCACACCGTCACCCCCGTGTACACGCGATGGGCGTGCCGGCAGAGATGGCTGACCCTGAGCGCCGTGACTTCTGAGCGCAGGCCGGCGGGGTTGCCTTCGTCCTCGCACACCCCGCACCACATCGCTTCTCTGAGCCCGTAGATCCGGCAGAACTTGTCGTACCGGCGAATCATGTGCGCGTCCACGGCCGATAGCGGCACCTCTGGGATTACCACCCGCTGGGGCGCGATCAAGGTCTCGCCAGCCTCGCGATGATGCGTTTCCACCACTGGCACCGGCCCGTCGTAGAACAGCATCCGATGGCCGCAAATGATCCCGATAACTGAGGGATCGATGTTGACCTCGACCTCACAGTCCGGCCCACACTCCCGGCAGAAGAGCTTCGGCGACAGCCGCTCACGGGAGAACCAGGACGCGTACTCCCCGAGCAGCGCGGCGTCCTCCGCGGAGAGCCGCACCCCGTGCAGGCGCGCCATCGTCCCGTCAGGCTTGCGCACATCGGCGCGCACGACATCAACTGCGGTCTTGCTGGCGCTGGTCATGCCTAGATCCATCGCTGCGTGTGCGTGTTTCGGTCGCTGCCTGGTGATCCGACGTGCTCCACGCGCTGCACCAGACCCAACTCTTTGATCTTCTTCCGGTGCTCGCTATGGCTCTCGAAAAATAGCGGCTTCGCGGTCATATTCTCGATCCAGAACCCGCCCGGCACGTGATCCTGAAAGTAGCGCCCCACCGCCGGCCGGGCTTCATACGGGCACGTGTAGAGCCCATGCGCCGCGGGATCGGTTATGACCTGCTGGCACCGATCACACGTGTCGATCTCCGGCCCCGTGGATCCCGCTGGAACAGCGTGTCCGCGAAGATCCGCAGCTGGCCCCCCGCCGTCCGGATCACTTCCACCTTGCCCAAGTGCACCCACAACCGTAGTGTGCGAGGCGCAATCCCGGCAATTGCCGCGGCTTGCCGACTATTTACGAGCCGACGCTCATTGTTCCTGGTCCACGTCGCGCCCATCGTTTCGGGCGGGAGCTTAGTGAGGTCCAGATTCAGTATCATCAATTCACCGCCCCCGCCATCCCTAAGCCATCGAGTTTTCCTGAGGCGTCGCCGGATCGCTTGCTCAGCGGCTCGACTTGCTCCGCCGGCCCCCCGTGCGTCGTGTCCAGCGCCGGATCCGGCGGCAGCCCCGCCGCGCCCGCCATCGGGTCCGTGGGCGGCGCCGCCGGCAACTGAATCCCGCCCGCCGCCAGCACCCGCTGGATATTCGTGAACTGCGGCGCCAGCGGATTCAGATCCTCCCCAGTGACCGTCAGGGCAATCTTCGGCGGATCTGGCCCCTTCTCCGGCACCTGTCGCACGATGACCTTGGACACGTCATAGCCGCGCTTGCGCGCCATCTGCGTCAGCAATTCCACCCGATTGACGTTCGGATCGTTCGCCGTCATCTGGTAGAACTCCAGGTCGTTTTTGAACTCCCGGGCCGTGTCCATCCGGATCATCGTATCGAGGCTCGCCTTGCACTGGAACCGCAGCGGCAACGCCTCCTTCTGCCACGCGACGATGCGCTGCGTGTTCGCGTCGCCCGCAATCTGCACCATCGTCCGGTCGTCCTCATACAACTGAATCAAGCCCGCGAGCTTTTCCGCCCCGCGGAGATACCACCGCAGGAACCAGGCGCGTTCCTTCTCCATCCGCGTATCCGAACTCGAGGCCTGGAGCGACAATTCCGTCGCCGTGCGCCGCGTGTCTGGGCTCACGCCCCGTTGCGGATCCCCGAAGCCCCACGCGCGATCGATGTCTTTCGTAATGACCGCGTTAAACTCGAAGTTTTCGCGCGGGAAGCGCGCCGTCGCCACTTCCTGCACGATCGGCTCGTTCGACGTGGTCAGCAGGATCTCTTGCCATTCCCCGCGCTTCACCTTCTCCTGCTGCCCGGGATCTAACGACGAGATGTTCATCTGCCGCATCGGACGATTGCGATCCCGCTGCTGCACCATCTGCGTGCGGCCCTTTTCCAGCTCGCCCACCGGGACGCGCGTGATGCTCACGTCCGAGGGCACAATGGCGGAATCGCTCACGTACCGGGGGGTGTAGACGTGGATGAAGTGCCCGCGCATCCCGAGGAGCGTCATGCCGTCCGGCGTGTACGTCTGGTACGGCCGATCATGTTTCACGACGCGATCCACGCCCTTGATGAGCATCAGCCGCCAGATTTCTTCCGGATGCTTCACGGCCGGGTTGTACAACGAGCCCTGGTACGACACGCAGTAGCCGTACACCACGTCGGTGTCGCGCACGGTCTGCGTCTCCAGCGCATTCAGCCGATCCGGCACCTCGCCGCCCGCCGCGGCCGCTTCGTCGTCGGTGAGCCCAAACGCCGTGACCGCCCGTGCGCGATCCATCTCGAACTTGTACCCGAGCCACGGCGCCCGGTCGAAGTTTCGGCCGTGGAACCGCGTCGGGAGCAGCCCGCACAGCGGCGACACGCGCGACCAGAAGTAGCGTTGATGGATGATGTTCGGCACTTGCTCGATGATCGGCTCCATCACGGGCTGCAGGTTCAGCACGGCCCCCACCGCCGGCACGGCGCGCTGCCCGACTTCCACCGGCCGCACGCCGTCCGTCGCCACGTCCAGCCCGATCACGCTGAAGCCAATCCCTGAGGGACAGAGCACGTCCGTCAGGAGTTCATCGGCCATCGTTTCCGCATCGACGCCGTCCGGCCCGAGGTATTCATTCAGGACGACGGAAAACGCTTGCAGCGCATCGGCACTGGCGTCATGCCCAGGCGCGGCCACGAGCTGGACCTCCGGATTGCGGAAGTAAATCGTCGCCTTCTTCTGCTCGATATTCGCGTGGTCGAGCGGGACGACGACGATATCGGTTTTCGGCGCGATCTCCAGCGGCGTGCCGATCTGGCGTTGGACGTTCTGTTTCCACGCGGGGGCGTACCGCTGGATCTTCGCTTCGGCGGCGGTAATCTGGTCTTTCCAGAAGTCCAGCGACCCGAAGCCTTCGCTTGGGAGTGGCGCGGGCGGCCGGCCCTGCGGGGTTCCAGTGGCGGGCGTCTCACCGTAGGCCATTACGCCGCTTTCCTGCCAGACCGCCACTTGCGAGTGTGTTCTCGCTGGCAGGCCTTGCAGATTCGCCACCCGCGCCGTACCGACAGATTGTCGGGCGTGAACAAGTGGCCATTAGTGCATGCTGTTTTTGAGGCATTTCCGCCGCGCCTGTTGTTGACCCTCTGCGTCACCGCTTCCATATGTATGGGATTCACGCATGATGGGTTACGACACAGATGGTCAATCGTGAAATCTTCAGGAATAAATCCCACCAGCGCTCGATACGCGAACCGATGCGCCAGAACGACCTTCCCGCGAAATCCAAAATGGCCGTAGCCGCGCACGTTCGCCGCTCTCCAGGCCCAGCAACCACTGACTTGGCTTACCTTCGTCCAGAACCGCGCCCACTCAGCGGCAGACACATCGATCAACGGGGTGCCGTAACTCATCACGCGACGCTTCTCCTTACCGCCTCCGCCCCGAGCACGCCGGGCCGGTTCGCGGCCATCGCGTCCTGGAACATCCGGCCCACGTCGCCGATCGCCTGCTGCCGCACGCGCACGGTGGGACTCGGGCGGCTCATCGCCCCGTAGCGTACATCTTCCAAGGCGTGATCGTCGCTAAAATGCGGGTCCAGTTCGTCTGGATGCTCCTCATCCTGCGGCGCGGCAGCGATTGTCCGAATGAGGTACGTGCACGACGGGTCCACCGTGAGCCACGGCGTCCCGTAGGGCGACGGGCGCAAGAGTTCATGGATGCGGTACCACCCGTTCAGGCGGTCGCGATCCGCGCGCTTCATCGGCATCCCGTAGTACTGCAACGTCTCAAAGACCGTTTCGCCGTGCGCGGTCTTGATCCCATGCTTGGCGTCAATGTCGCCGCCGGCCACCACGTACCGCGGGCGTCCGAGCCCGAGATCATTGCGCGTGATCTTCCAGAATCGCTGTGCCAGGTCTTCCGCCCAGACGCCGACTTCTTTCCACTCGCGGCAAATATGAAACCGCCCATCGGGCAGGCACAGCCACCAATGCATGGACATCGGCGCATTGAATCCGCCATCCATCGACGTAAAGAATTCAAGGTCACGCCACCGCACAGCGCCCTCGCGCATCCCGCTGCTCGCGTGTCACGCCGCGTACAGCTCCTCGAATCGCCCGACGTGATACGGCGCGCCGTGGCGTACTGGTTGCCACTCGGAGAACATTTGCCCCTCGAAGACATCCCAATTTCCATCCTCAAGCTGCCGGCGCCGCGCTTCCCGCAAGTCGCGCAGGTTCTGCACGTAGCCCCCCTTGATGTAGGGGTTGTCTTTCAGTTTCGCATCCAGGAACGCGGCCCAGCGATACGGGCGATAGTTCGGATACAGTTCCTGGTCCGGGGCTTTCGTCACCCAGTGGTCTTTGACCCAGAGACGACCGCCTGGATTCGTGCCGGCCAGGACGAAGGAGCCATCGAGCTCTTCTTCCGGATCGGTGGCATTCGGCAATCCACGCAACTGAAACAGCGCGGGATTCGTTGAGCGGGCACGGGTGAAGAGTTCCAGCGTCGGGCCTTCCTCCAGTGTCACCACTTCATCCGGCGCGACTACGTCGTATTCCGCTGAGAGATGATCCTGGATCGCACTCGCATCTTCAAAATGGCCGGCGCGCAGAATCGCATCCATGTGCCCAGGATGCGGGAACACCGCGATCTTGTCGCCTTCCATCCATCGCCCACCCAGTTGCCCTACTTCGTACGGGAGGAATCGCAGATGCGACTTCTTCAGATCGGGAATGCTCTGCCGAAGAATAATGGCATGAAACCCTGGGATGATCTTGGCAAACTCATAGAGAATGCGGCGGATACACGTACTTTTCCCTGGCCCTGCGCGGCCCCCAATCAGAAACCGTGTGACCTCCGGGTTGTAGACGGCCTCATGCCAGACGACTTGCATGGGCAGCGGGACATACAACCACTCCGCCAGTCGGCCGCGCCGATCCAGCCGGTATTGCGCATGCCGCAGTTGGCGCTGGCGGCAGGCGTCGAGGGGATGCCCACACCAGAAGAACGGTCCTAGCTTGACGAGCGGCGCCGCGCACCAGCAGCAGGTCGCGTGGCTCATGGCAGCCTCGGGAGGAAGAGCCGCCTCGCGAGCAGGAACAGCCCCGCGAGGCCGACGGCGACCACGAGTCCCGCGCTCCCGTGGCACCACCACACCCACAGGCGCTCCCGCTGGTCCAGCGTCATGGGGTTGGGGCCGCTTTCTCTGTCGCGGCCGGCGCTGGTTGTTGTTGCCGCTGTTGCTGTTGAAACTGCTGAATCTGCTGCGCCTGCGCGACCTGCTGTTGCTGCTGCGCCACGCGAATCGCATCGATGAGGCGGTGATCGTCCCACAGGTGCCAGAGGAGGAGCGCGAGGCCCATCCCGAGCAGGCCGCAGCCGAGCGCGAGGAGATGCCGGCGCACTACGGCGGACTCCCCGTCACCGTCCCGCGCCGCCTGATCCTCTTAGGCATCGATGTCTCGCCCCTCCAACACGGCCCAGAACGCCGTCCACCGCTCCGCCTCGGCGCGCACCGCCGTGACCCGCTCCCCGAGCCCCATCGCCTCCCAGGCGGGCACGTCCATCGCCCGCACGATCACCGCCAGCGTCGCGAGGATGTCTCGCTGCCGACTCGCGGCGCGCGCCCGCCGGACCACCTGCGCGATATCGTAGGCGGCAATCTCGCCCGCCGTCTTCGCGACGAACGCCCCGCCGCTCCATTTCTCCCGTCGCGCGTCTGGATTCGTCGGGCACGTGACCTGCGCGTACCGGACCCCGTCCGGGATCGCCCCCTGTTCCACCACATACCCGGTCGCGATCTCAATAATGGCTGTTGGCATCGCTCGCTTACTGTCCCGCGACCTTGTACACGGCCCACGACCAGGTGAACGTCCCGCCGGCGGTGACACCACCATGTCGAAAGGCGAGCGTCCACGCGCCGGTCCAGACCGTGGTGACAGTGGCGTTCTCGTTATGACCACCGATAAAGGTGCTATAGCCATCAACAGTGGACCCGACAACTTCCGTGTTCCCCGTCTGTGCTTGTCGAATAAGGGCGGATCCTTGGAAATGCAAATTCGCGACAACCAAGCCATTTCCCGATTGTGATTTTGCCAGGACGACGGAATCGGTCGAATTATAGAATTGCGGATTTGCGGTCGGCTGCACAAGCGTTTTCATGGTGTAGTAAATGAGGAGGGTATCTTTCGCGGTCAGCCCGGAAATCGCCACGGTGGCGACGTTTTCTGCTGTGGCGGTGGTGGTCGATCCACTCGACGCCGTCAACAGCGTCTGCACCCCGCTCCCCGACGTGCCACACGAGAACGCGTTGGTGGCCGCCGTGTAGTTGAGGTGATTCCCCCCGGTATCGACACAGTTCGTCACCGCGACCGCCGCCCAGGCCGTGCCGGTACTCAGCAGCGCCGTATCGTCGGCCGCGGTCGTCAGCCCGGTGCCCCCGTTCGCGAAGGCAATCGCGGTCCCCGTCCACGTCCCGGTCGTAATCGTCCCCAGCGTCGTCAGCGTCGCTTGCCCGACATACGCGGTGGAGATGTCCACCACCGCCGCTTGCCCTTCCCCGACCGCCCCACTGACCGCGATCCGATTCGCCGTCCCCGCCACCGACGCCGCGTAATTCCCCGCCGTATCCGTCGTCAGCGTCACGTCCGCGCAGGTCCCCGCCCCGACCGCCGACAGCACCCGCAGAAACTGATTCGTGCACGTCACCCCGGTATACGCCGACGGCACGCCGACCCCGGCCGTCACCGTATTGAGGACCAACGCCGTCGTCAATCCCCCAAGGTTCCGCTCCGCGCTCAACGTCGCGTTGGCCGTATCGACCCAGTACCCGGCATCGGTCGGCGCCCCCCCGCTATCGGTCGCGCACGTCGCCACCCCAGACGCGCTCAACCCCCGGATGAACTCCGTCGCCGTACACGTACTGGACCCGGCATACGCCGACGGCGTCCCGGTGGTATTGAGCACTAACCCCGTCGCTAACACCCCCAGGTTGTGCTCCCCCGTCAAATCCCCGTCCGCCGCCCCCACCCAATACTGCGCCCCCGTCGGGGCCGGCGCCGGCGACAGCGCCACCAGCAGATACCCGCTCGCATTCGTGCGCCCGCGCAGATTCGCAATCGGCGTCAACGGCGTTTCTTGGGCCAGCCCCGCCCATCCCGACCCCGCCACCAACCCCACCACCAGCGCCAGCAGCAACCGTCTCATGCGACCGCCTCGACGTGCTTCCACTTCAAGCCGCGCAGGATACGTTTCGTGGTCGAACGCCCGATGCCGTACTGCCGCGCCAACACCCGAGACCCGACGCCAGCGGCATGGGCCGCTCGCATCTGGACAACGTGAGCCGCCGTGAGCTTCGCGGCCGGGTTAAGTTCACCACGCGACCGGCCACCCAGACGGCCTCGCTCTTTGGCGTCCTGGGCATTCGTCTTCGCCGTCCCGTCGTACAAGTGAGCAGGGTTGCAACACGGCTTGTTGTCGCAGTGGTGGCAGACCATCCCATCGGGTAGCCGTCCGTTCGCCAACACCCACGCCACGCGATGCGCGCCCCATCGCTCATCGTGCCGCGGAGACCATGAGCCATAACCCGATTTTTTGTGCCGAAATCCTACCCACTCCCAACACTCGTCAGGCCCGCCTCGCTTTACTAACTTCCAGAAGCGGGCTGACATCGGAGCCAGCGCATGCCCCCGGTAGGGTCCCTCGTCGAACCGTGCGCCGGGAATCTCCGAATCCGGCTGGCGAGCGCCTATCGTTACCAGCTTCACCATAATCGGCCCCAT
>ERZ1292644.352-Hain-H14-01um-R2-352-length-33493-cov-6_pt1 | contig 33493 bp, 38 predicted proteins | sample MGYA00564402_ERZ1292644 | MGnify/ENA primary metagenome ERZ1292644 (study PRJEB36523, sample SAMEA6512644) | groundwater metagenome | collected 2019-01-09 | study: AquaDiva: Metagenomics assemblies of 32 groundwater samples
AAAAGAAGAGGAAGGAGCGATTACTTGGATTGATTCCACCAGAGCCTACAAAGACGGAGAAAAAGAAAAGTGGTAAGTAGCGTAGGACAAGCATGGGCTATAATGAAGGGCCGGAGAATGGGCAGCCAAGCCGAAGCTGCCGGTCTGCTTGAGAGCATGCCAACTGGTGTTCGGAAGGCTAGACAAAAGTCTGAATCGAAAACTAACAGCCGACCGAAGAGTTATGCTAACAAATATCGGATGGGGTTAAGATTATATTAAATGCTTTTACCTAACCCAAATCCACTATTAGTCGCCGGAGGGCCTGCCTTGGATATGGCTCGAGCGAGGTATTTTGGCGGTTCTGGACAGTCTGTAAACCCGAACCGGAACAAAAATCGAAGACCTTACCAGTCAATCATTACTCCTAGCGGTAATAATGTAATGACTGGAGATCTCCGAAAGAAGCAAGCGATAAATCACTACTTCGGTGGGCAGCAACAGTTCTATGGCTCACAGGATGTTGGCGGAGGATACTACAGCAACAAAGCACAAGCTTTGACGGGCATGGGAGGTGCTCCCATGGGCGGCATGAGCGTTAAATCAGCCTCTATGTCTCTTGGAGAATCCACTAACGATTGGATGATGAGCGGAAAGATTTCACCTGAAGATATGAACATTGCTCGGAACCGAGCAAATATGATCGGTACAACAGGTCCAGGCAGCGGTAGACTAGGATGGGGAAGCGGAGAATACGGAGGACAAGACGAAACAATGTCCCAGATGCCAAAAGGTTACTACGTTGGACTTGGAAACAAGGTTAGAAACGTAGACAAAAGTAATAAAGAAATGGCTGGCCGTTATGATGACTTGAGAAAATACGGCTTCCTAGGACCTGAGCCATGGAAGGAACACAACGCAGAGGTAAGTCGAAAGCTGGTTGATTTACGTGATAGATTGGCTCATGGATCGAGTTATGGATACGGCGATCAAGGAGGCGCTCCAAACATGCCTATGGAACACACACGACCACAGTCTCCAGGTGAGTTTACCCTAGGCTATGGTCAAGGTATGAGAGTCAAGGCATGGGAACGCCGACAGATCGCGAAGGTAGAGGAAGCCAAGAGAGACGATCTAAAGCTTGCCGATGATAAGGGAGACGCAATCCAGCAAGAGGCGAGTGTGGTGAAACCTGCACAGGAGACTGAGAGAATATAATGGGCTCTACTTCAATACTAACTGGTCTTGGTCAGATGGGGAGCATGTACTCTGCGCCTATGAACCCTATGGCCCAGTTGGGTATGACGGGCTCGGAAGGTGACCAATATCTGGCTAATGCTTATGCAGCTAGTGTTGAAGCTGGTTCTCCTGCTAGCGTGTTCTCGTTGGTTGCTGGCATGAAGGCTGGTATGTCGAATGTCAAGGAATCGTTCACTGGCTTGATGCCAGGAATGTCAGGATTCAGTGGTGGTGAAAGTTTGCTGAAAGCCGGTACTGTTCAGCCGGCAGAATATAGAAAGTTCGGGGTGTTTTCTGGTTCTACACCTATCCCTGTTTGGGATCCAAGAACCCAGATTGTTCCGGTAGTTGCTACGACAACTGGTCTAGCTCCTAGGAACCGATGGGAGAGAATGGGAGCCCCGGCCGGTATCACATACAGAAACCCAGAGGATTGGGTTTGGGGAAAGAAGGACCCGCTAAGACCGCAGATATTTGGAAGACTTGGATCAACTCGATCAGGTACTCTTTTGCTGCACCCAGAATTGTACAAGCCTCTTCCTGGTGGACACCCATCGCAGCAGAAGTACGGTAGAGTGTCAAAGAGCTTGAGTTTGATTGATGCCCCTAAACAACCCGCCTACGGTACAGCCGAAGGTGTGAGATATCACGATATTCTTAGAAAAGAAGTCGCTGGTGCGAACATGCACTTCAACCCAACAACGGGACAATGGCAAACACGAAAAAGCATGTTGAAGCAGGATTACCAATCGCAAGCTAATGAAATGATCAACAAGCATATGATGAAGATGGCCATGAAGGGTAGATTCGTAGGCGAGCCGGTATTCACTGGGCATACAATAAACGAGGCTTGGAGAGCAAGACTAGGCCAAGGCAAGCCGGCGGAATCGATTACGGAGAAGCGATTGGAGCCAACGCTAATGACTGCCGAGACACAGAAGGCTCCGATTTTGCTAGGAGGAAAGCAGCAGATGGCTGCCTAGGGGAAGGCAATGATACTTTTTCTCGACGACGACCCTGCACGAGCTGCCCTAGCTTACCAAAGATGGAAGCCTAGCGATCGGGAGCAGGTAATATGGTGCATGACGGCAGAGGAAGCAATTATTACTCTGCAAGACTATAGAGATCGGCTGACTTATGTGTCATTGGGTCACGATCTAGGTGGCCTAAAGAACGTCCATACCGCAAGGGAAGATAGCGGTATGGAAATAGTCAGATACCTGGAAAGGCTAGCGAAAAAAGACTTGTTGGGCGGGCTGAAAAATGCTCGCTACAGAATTCATTCTTGGAATGCTCCTGCTGGGAATAAAATGTACAAAAGGTTAAAAGATATAAAACTAAAGGTAGAGTATGTCCCGTTCGGCCTCTGAAATCAAAGAATACCAAAAGAAATGGTATCAAGAAAATAAAGAAAGAATACGGGTCAAGTACTATGAATCCCAGAAAGATTACCGGCGAACAGTAGAAGGTTTTATTCATATCAGGCTTTCGAAGACCAAGCATAGATCTATAAAAGCTAATATAGAGTATAATCTAATTTTTAAATATATGTTAGATTTATGGAACAGACAAGAAGGCCTGTGCGCCTTGACGGGTATACCTATGACTATAAAAGTAGGAGAAGGAAGAAAACACACGGCTGCAAGTATAGACAAAATAGAACCAGAAAAAGGTTATGTCATGGGGAACGTAAGGTTTATTTGTCAAGCTGTAAATATGATGAGACAAGATTTTACAGATCAGGAACTTAGAGATTGGTGTAAACTAATCCTAAAAGGAAATATGTAGGAGTAAATTAATGGCAACTAATAAGCCAATGGGATCAGGTTGGAAGATCCGCCGAGGAGAACCTTCTCCTGGTGGAGAGCCTAAGAAACCACAGCTTGGTCAATGGGAAAAGCTTTCTTCTCCTGGTTCTAGATATGAGACTGTTGTGGCAAAGAAACCACCAATGGATAAATGGGAAAAGGTTTCAGGTAGCACAACAACAAAAACATCGGTAGCTAAAAGATCTCCATACGGAGGCCAGGAACTACAAATTGTAAACGGTAGAGTAGTAGGCCCGTCTGAACGAGCCCGTCAGCCAGAGAATTGGATGACAAGCAGGGCGGTTCCAGGTGTACGAGCCTCTAACGTAAGAAACTACACAGAACCATCAGAAGCTCCAAAGGCTCCAAAAGTCTCAACTACAGCTCGAATTCCAAAGGCTATGGGCACTTCACCACAGAGAATATCTGACTCCCAGGCCCAGGCATTCAGACAGGCTTATCCAAACGCCGGTGAGGGGTTTGACATAGCTGTAAGCAAGGAGGAGGACAGAAGAATTATGGGTGGCCCGGCTGCTAATGCTGGTGCTACATCGTATGGACAGGGAACAGCCGCTCCTGAAACACGAATGGTTACACCAACAACTACCGGCCTAGGTCTAACTCCTCCTAAACTAAAGGAACCCGGCACTGGTCTAGAGACGCCAATGAAGTGGGCTGCAACTGGTGCTGTGGCTTACGGCTCTTATAAAGGCACGAAAGCCGCAGGAAAGCAAGCTTGGAAGGGCGTCAGTGCTGTAACTGGACGAACAGCCCGGAAGGCTGCTGCTGCCAAAACATCAATTATATCTTCTAGACTAGGTGCCCTATCTGCACCGTCACCAGGACCACAAGCTGCCGGAGCTAGCCCAACGGGTCGTGCGCCTACGGTTCAGCCGAAGGGTGCTGCCAACACAGGTATGCCAGCCCGGTCTCCGGCCGCTGTTGCTGCAAATACAATCACAACTCCAGTTGAACCTACCCCACAACAGGGGCCACTAGGCGCTCTACTATCAAGCAGAGCCCGAGGCAGCGCTACTAGCAATCCACCCGCGGGAACCAGCATATCAGCCCCAAGCGCACAGCCATCAGCTAGTGCCGCTTCACCTCCTAACCCGGCTCCAGTAGCCGGTGCTACTGCTGCTGCCGGTGGAAGGAAAGGTAGAGGCAAGAAGCACCCGGCGGGTGTAACGATGCCGTCGCCTGCTGCAACTGCTGAATCGATTGCTAAAGGCGTTCAAGCTGAGAACCTAGCAAGCGAGCAGGCCGAAGCTACAGCACGAGCAGGAAAGGTGGCTGAAGCTGAAACATTAGCAAAGAATATCCAGGCCGAGAGTCGAGCGGCTCATCCTTCGGGAGTTACGATTCCAAAGCCTACCGCAGCACCAGCTCCGGTAGCTCCGGTAGGCAAGAAGGCAAAAGAATCTGCAAGCAAAGCACACGGTAAGCAGACACTAGAGAGATTCGGAGCAGAAGCCGGCGTAGAGGCTGTTTCAAAGCTCCGAGCAGAAGTACCTCATCGGGCTGCGGCTCCAGGCGTAACAAAAGCAGTATCCGCTGCTGATGTACAGCTACGATCAAGCATGGAAGCTATGGCAGGTAAGACTGTAAATGTTGCCCCTGGTGTTGATATAAAAACACCTACGACTACAAGTATGCCTAAGCCTAGTAAGTCGGCTGGGAAGATTCCTGCTGGTGTAGTTACACCAAAGCCACCAGAGACAACTCCGGAGGCCCCGCCTACACCTTCAAAGGCCGGCCATACAACCTTTTCACCAGAGCAACAGAGAACTGCTGACGATATGTACCGGGAGCTTTCTCGGCTGAAGAATGAATCATTCTCTGACCCAGAGAGTCTAGAGAAGAAGCAAGCCTACGAGGGGAAGCGGGCTGAAGCTAAGGATTGGGTTATCAAGCAGGGCGGAGTCCGTCTGGAAGCGGATGCTTCACTTCAACTACCTAAACCAAAGACAGTTACACCTCCTCGACCAATTAGTGATCTAGAGAGATCTCGTGCCGAAATGTATGTGTCTGCTGAAAAGAACCAGGAAGCTAGATCTGCCGAGAGAGCTAAAGCAAGAAGATTTGACCCGGCCTTTCCTTTCGAGACACCAGCCGGCTTCAAGCCTGGTGTAGAGACTGCTCCTGCTGATGAGCCAAAGATGAGCAATCAGCGGAAGAAGGAAGACAAGAGAATTAGAACAAGTGAAGCCGGTCGGGAAGCCAAGACAAGAGGTCTACTAGGTGAGCTTTACGACGTAGTTGCAAGCGATAAATTAGCAAGACGACAACAGCGAGCTGAGGCTGCTATGGATATCGAGGATCTATTAACTCGACCACGGCAGGCAGACAAGCCAATGGGCGTCGCAGCGCGACCTCTAGGTGCCGCAGCTAAACAGTTAACTGCACCATTCCCGGCTCCTAGAACTAGGATGGTTACTGCTGATACAATTCCATCAACCCCTCGGCCTTCGACATCAGCACCTTCTCTAGAATTCCTACATACTCCTGGTGTTCGGGCTGCCCAACTACAGGAAGAGTCAGGCAAGAAGAGAAGTCGAGCGGCACGAGCCCGAAAGGTAGAGATCGGCCGATTACAAGCTGAAGAAGCTCAACGGCAGGGCCTACCTCCACAACCATCGGCTGCTGAGCTTCGAGCAAAGCAGGCCGGTGAAATGGGCGGTATAAGCGAACAGTCACAAGCTGAACGAGATGCTCTAAAGGCGATAGGAGAGAGGGCCGAAAAGCTGCGGCAGACTCAAGTTGGTGGCTCTGCCATCGTGGAAACACCAGAGAAGGCGCAGGCAAGAGCAGCCCGAAAGGCACAGATTGAAGCCCACATGAAGACCAAAGGCTACACACGGATCGAGACTGGTCTGGGTGAAGCTCACGTAGTCGCTGGTGCTGAGCCAACAGTAACACGAGTAGCATCAGCTTCAACAAGCCCAACCCCAGAATCGGCACCTCCAAAGGCGCCGAAGGTAGGTAAGGGCAAGAAACTACCAACCGATCTAGAACTACCAAAACCATCGGCGGCTGCGCAGGCACAAGCACAGACTCCCGCCGACCCTCAGGCTGCCGGGGCAACTCCTGGTGAGGCCCCTCCGGTTGAGAAGAAGCCGGGTCGGTTCCGACTACCAAAAGAGCACGGCACAGGCAACACCAAAGGCAAAGGTAAGGGCAAGGGTAATATTATCCTAGGCGCTCTATTCGCTGCTGGTGCTGCCGCGGAGGCTGCTCAAGCGGCTGAACCTGGAAAAGTTGGACAGGACGCTTGGCAAGCAGCCAAGTCAGAGGCGTCTGGGATAGGAGCAGAGGCAGCCAAGATCTATGCTATGTCGAAGATCCCAGTAATCGGTGCCCCCGCAGCCGCGGGCTACATGGGTATTCAAGGTATCCGTGGTCTGCCTAGAATAAAAGTTGTAATTGGTCAATCTGCGACAGAAGGCGCCAAAGCACTGGGAGCTGTATGGGCAGCACACCGAGAACGACACGCTTCGGAAGCTAAGTGGGGCGAGTCTCAATATAGAGCCGCTATTTCAAAGCAAGCAGCTAAAGTATCAAAGAAAGCAAGGAGTCTACTATAATGCACGACAAGAAGAAGAAAGACAAGAAGGACGACAAAGGTAAGGACGGCAAGAAGCCCTTCTGGCTACGGTTCAAGAAGGGCAAGAAGAAGATGGGCAATAAGTAATGGCAGAAGTCAGCCAAGCCAAGGCCCGCGAAATAATGCGAGACGGTACAGTCCACGGAAAACCACTGACACAAAAACAGCGTGGATTTTTTGGAGCCCGTGCTGGGGGTGCTCCATTAAGAAAAAAGAAAGCCGGCAAAAAAATGGGTACTAGATAATGTTACAAATGCTATCTGGTCTAATGGGAGGGAAGAAGAAACCTGCTCCTATCATAGACAAGAACTCAAGAGCATATAAGCAATTCCAGTCTAACGTTGGCCGGATGCTTAAGGATGTAGACGCAAACTCTGAAAAGAGATTGCGAGCCCAATCCTTGAACCCTCCGATGGATATGGATTGGCGCAAGGATCCACAAGCTGTTGCTGGTCGAATGGCGTCTTCTTCTAAAGCTAGAAAGATGGGTACCCCGAGGGCTCCTGCTTCTATTACACAGCAAGGCGGGATGCAGACACTTAATGATGTGTGGGCTGAAGTAAAACCTCCTACTGGAAATGTTTCATCGGCTAATGATTCCCCTACCTATAGAGCAGGATTGGGCATTGGATACGCCGAGGAAGGCGAGTGGAAGAAGAGTCCGTTCTTCGGTGGCATGGACCCTAACCGACAGTTTGGTAGCTCAAAATGGGCCGATTACTCTCGTGGTAGTACGGTTGAATCTGCCCTTCGAGGAAACTTGACGGAAAACCTACGTCGGCGAGCAAGAGAAATGAAATCAGGCAAGGGGCCTGGTTTTAGAACACAATCAAAGTCCAACCCAGGTTGGGCTGGATATTCAAGAGGCTGGGCCGGTAGCGGCTGGTCATCAGGAGATGAATAATTATGTTAACTAGTAGAAATGAATCAGGTAAACAAGGCGTTGCCAATGCTCGTGAGAAGGGCGGAAAAGCTCATGCTTATGGCCTGTCCACAGCACCGGGAGGCAAAGTAAACCCAGCAAAGGGTGTTGAAGTATTACGACGGAAGGCTTTGGAACGAGGACGACTAGGTAGATAATGGCCGCAAGAAAACAACCTATTGGGTACGGCGATGCTCTTAATACCCCCGAACGAAGAGGCAGACTTGATTCGTTTTTGAATCAACTTGCCACTGGGTTAGGTGTTACCTCACAAGGCTATGCCAAGAAAAAGGTACACCCTTTTATTCAACTTCAGAACGACTTGTCTGCCAAGAGAGAAGCCGCCCACAGTAATATATTACAAAGAAAAGCTAGAATGCGACCTATAGGTAGCTGGAGAAAGTGGCAGCAAGCGGCAAACGAAACATTTAAGACAGGACAATAATATGGCAGTATTTGGTAATCCACGAAAACCGAAGAATGTTTCAGAGGGTCTAGGCTTGGAGACTGCGGGCGGTGTAAGACCGTCTGTAGCGCCTCCTATGGCTAACCAAGTAGCTGGCGGGATGATGGGCAGCTTAACAGATATGGCTATGGAGCGAAAGAAGGAAGTAGGCGGAATGCAGTCAGATCAATCTGCCTTGTTTACTGATGAGAAAAAGAAGAGGATGAAAAATGGATTCACCAATGCGCCAAGCGGCTTCGGGCCAGCTTAAGAAGCCAAAGAAGGGTCTTTTTGGCTTAATGAAAACAAGTGAAGTAGTAGATTTCTGGGGTAAGAAGTTTGGTGTTTCAAATGCTTCACAGAAAATTACAGCGCCAATACGAGGCGAAGGGAGCGGCTATAGCCAAGTTTCGCCTAAAGGTAGAATGCTGGCTCAGATTGAAGAGAGTCATCGACCAGCATCAAAGCGACCCGAGGCAACTCAATGGCCTACGGGCCAGGAGCCAAAAAAGCCCAAGGATATTATGGATAGTGTTTGGGCTAAGCACAGGGCTCGACTAACCAAATAATTTTGCCTGCCCTTCGGGGCATGGCGGGGATGTCAGAGTTCCTCCTCCCCTGACTCTGGCATCCCTCTTTTTTAAATTACTATGAAAATTTGTAATATCTGTAAAATAAACAAGCCCGAAGAGGACTTTAGCCGGCATAAGCTGACTAGAGATGGCCGAAGGGGTGACTGTAAGCCGTGTGATAATATAAGACGACGCAAGTGGCAGTATGGAATCGAAGAGATTTTAGATCGCTGCCAAGCCTGTGATTCTCGAAAAAATATAGACGTAGACCACTGCCACGCTACCGGGGAGGTCAGGGGTTTCCTTTGCCATGGCTGTAATGTTGCACTTGGCATGGTAGGAGATGATGCAGAAAGACTACGAAAGTTGGCGGATTATCTGGATAAAGTTGACAAAAGATCAAAAAGATCAGATAATTAAATGAGGACGATAGTGATTCATCTTCAAAGTTTTTGAAGATTGAGGCTCGTCCCACTCACAAGAATCGCTATATCACGGTAACACATCAACCGGAGAAATAAAGATGGCAGCAGCAACAGCTACGACAGGCGCGGAAGAAATGCTAGCGGAACTAGAACAGGCCGCTGGGGAGAAGCCGGCAGAGAGCGCCACTGGCAAACCTGAGAAGACAACAAAAACACCGGGAAAAGATGGGGACTGGGTTCCCAAAAGTCGTCTCAATGAAGTGATTTCGGCGAGAAATGAACGCGATCAAACTATCGCAACATTATCGTCAAAGATCGCCGAGTCGGATGCTTCCGTCGCGCGTCTCACAAAGATGCTCGAAGGTGCGCACTCGGCCCAGCAAACATTGAATGACCTACGAGCACTAGCCGGAGATCCGAAGCACCGACCACACGTCGAATATTTGCATAAGGTTCTCATTGGCGAGTCAGTAGAGGAAGAAGAGGAAACTCCGCTTCCAGTGGACGCAACCCCAAAACAGGTAGAAGATCATAAACTCGCTGAAATTGTAAAGGCCCAGCAGGCACTCCAGGCTTCGGTTCTGGACCAGCAGGCAGACGCAATAATTCAGCGGGCGGATCTAATCGCCGACAAGTGGCTAGAAGCACTTCCCGTTGAGTATACCGACGAAGACCGTAACGCGGTTGCACATTTGTGGACTGGTCGAGTAGACTGGAACGCTATCCAAGGCAATCCTAGTGGGTTGGAAAAATTCCTAGCAGATTCTTTCCAAGACACGTTAAATATATACGGTGTTCCTAGAGGATACATGTTTACCCAGGAACAGGTAGATGCTTTGAAGACTGAAACACAACAAAAGGAGCTAGAATCCGTTCTCACACCCGAGGCGGAACTAGAGCAGTTGTTTGCTTCTAAAAACTACAGTGGTTTGAAGGGCACAGGAAAGAAAACGACTGGCGGTGTCGAAATTATGCAACCAGAAATATCCGAAGAGGACTGGACAGCAGATTTGGCAAGAGCCATGAAGATTCAGAATAAAGCCCGAGGCAAGTAACTCAAGCTCCTAATCCCTAGGAGTAATCACGATGATTACATTTGAAACCCTGGGAGATATGTTACTACGACGGTATGTCGTAGACTTCATCGCACAGATGCAGCAGTTGAGTGCTCCGATCTATTCACAGCTTCGGGAAAACACTCGGTTCGTTCCATCTGGTGATGGTGCTTATTTCCCAATACGAATCGCAGGTAATGAGCAGGGCGGCGGTTGGAGATCAACCGACGACAACCAGCTACCCACAGCGGGTAATGAGCTGATTAAGCAAGCCCGGGTACGACCTAAGAAGTATTACCATGTAGTAACATTCTCAGGTCTATCAGAGGCGGTTTCGCAACGGGGTGGTGAGGACGCTTTTGCTAACAGCATTAGTGATGCTCTATCACAGGCCGTAAAGCGAACAGGCGCTAACTTCGAAAACAACTTCCTACGAAGTGACGGTACTGGCCGATTGACTTTGGTCAACGGTACCCAGACAGCCGACACGGTTATTGAAGTTGACGACGCTCGTCCGTTCCGACAGGGACAGATGGTCGAGTTCTTGAACACATCGACAGGTCTACGATCTGACGGTCCTGTTCGAGTTATGTCACGAGACGTAAGCGCAGCTACGATTACAGTTAGCTCGGCAGTAACATTGGTAGACAACGACGGTGTTTACATTTATGGCGAGCAGTCAGGTGCAGCGGCCCCGGTCGAAACAACTGCCCTTGGTCTACCAGCTATCGTGTCAGCAACCGGCACAATCTACAACATCAGCCGAACAACTTACCCTGTTCTACAGAGCAAGGTAATTTCAGTAACCAGCCAGGCTCTAGACGAGTCGCTCCTACGGCGACTACGAAAGAGACTACTAACAGAATCGGACATGGCAAGCACTGACGGTTACGTATTCGTCTCTAACTGGGACCAGTACGACCGATACACAGAGATTGCCCTTCCATTCAGACGGTTCAACGATAACCGACTGGAACTAGGCGCTCAGCAAGAGTTGACAACATTCGAAGGCAAGCCATGGCTAATCTCATGGGCTGCTGATCCGGCTGTTGTTTACATGCTGAACCTTGGTGCTATCGAGCGTGGCGTTGTACGACCATTGAGCGTTGATGAACGTGTAAATATGGCATGGGTACCTGGGCAGGATGCTTTTACAACAGCATTGAAATACTACGGTGAGAACGTAGCCCGTCTAATTAACCAGACTGCCAAGATAACTGGGTTGAGTACTCCAACATACTAATCCTTAGTGTAGTCTAGGTAAAGAATGAAACAAAGGGCTCCTCTCCAAAAGAGGGGAGCCCTTATTTCTGCATAGGGGAGATTATAAATGTGGAAATCTATTCCTTCATGTCCTGGATATGAAGCATCCGAAGACGGCAAGATTCGTTCAATACACCGAACCATTATGCGAAGTAATGGTAGACTTCACACGGTACCTGAAAGAGTATTATCGTTAGGTATTGACACGCAGGGCTATAACAACTTTCGCCCATGGATAAATAAAGAACATAAAAGTAAACTCGTTCACCGTGCGGTCTTTGAATCTTATGTGCGTCTTCTTAATCCAGGAGAAGAAATAGACCACATCGACAATAATCCCCTAAACAATCATATTTCTAATCTACAAGCCTTGAAACGTTCAGAGCATGGCCCTCTGACTCTTCAGAGGATCAAGGAAAAGGCATTCAATGATGGGTTCGAAGCTGGCTTCAAGGCAGCAATGAATTCAATAACCAAGGAGTAACAATATGGTGAGAATATTTCCGCAAACCGTAAGCGACCTACTGGACCTACGAAACGGTTCAGTATTCCAGGTCTTTACTGTACATCACACAACTGGTGCTGTCAGCTCGTTGCAGGTAGACCAGTCAGCATCAGGAGCTTGTGAGCTTCCAGCAACAATGACTGCTAGCTCGCCTGGCGTTTCGGCTGGTCTTATCAAGGAGACATCACCCTCGTCAGGCATTTCTGTAGCCGCTGCTTCAGGTGGCGAAAAAGCGATAACGGTCGCTTCAGACGTAGCTACAGGCACATACACAATCGTAGTCCGATTCTCAGGCAGTGGCGCTGGTATCGGCTCAAGCAAGTAAGGAAGGATAAACCATGTCTAGAGTATTTCCTGATTTTCAAACCTTCCTTGACCTAAGAAATGGCGACACTATTGGAGTCACAAGAGTAACATTGAATAGCGGCGACGCTCACTTCAATCTACCTGTGGCCGTAGACGCTAGAATCCTGGTTCCTGCGTTTGGTAACACACCACAGAACTTCTATCTAAATGCCAACCAAAACAGATTCTCTATCGACGGCACAATAGGTGATGTAGTAACTGTTGTCTCAAGACACAGAGGATGGCTAAACCACGGTGAGGAAGATGAGTAATATGTTCAAAAACTTTCTACTAAAAATGGCTAAGGGCGTTCTTTCTGAAGTAGTTGAGGAACTGCTAGAAGCAGTTGTTGACGAGGTTCAGGAAGAAGTAGCTAAGATGCCAAAGCTCACTGAAAAGGAACGAGCAGCAGCAAACATGGTTCTAGATTTGGTAGAAGAAAGAGCGGTTCATCTTCTAGATGAAAAGCTTGCAAGTCTATAAAGGAGACAAATAATGTCAAAGGTAATTACAACAGCATTTAAACTAAACCTGCCTCTTGGCAGTGGTCATAACGTGGATGGTTCAACAAGTAACGATAAAGTTATTGTTGGTGGACAGATCAACATTACGTCATACACAGCCAGCGGCGAGCCGCTAAGACCACATGATCTTGGTCTTAGCACAATCGACTTCATCGGTCTAGATGTTAGAAGCGTTGAAGACGCCGTAACAGAGCCGGTCTCGGGCGCTATACCAATGGCTGCTTACAGTGACGTTTTACAGGTTTTGGTCATCAACATTGACCACGGTGCCGACACGCCTGTAACAACAGGCGCAGATGCTAACGTTCGATTCTTGGCTGTCGGTTCAGCCCTAACAGCTAACCTAACATAATAAACCAAGCAGACTGGGGGGCTTCGGTCCCCCAGCTCTCTTTCATTATGTCTCAACCGTTTGTCTGTAAAAGTTGCGGAATCACAGTAAAGCCGGTTCGGCTATCAGGCCGAAAGCCGCAATATTGTGTATTTTGTAGAAAAGACAAACAAGAGCCATATAGAAAGAAAGCAAAGGAGAATAAGAAATGGCATCAGTAACATTAGCAAGCCTTGTAGAAGGTGTAGTTCAGCCTGGATCTACTGCAACCGGCAGCCAAAAAAGGTTTATAACTTCTCTTGGACCAATGAAGATCGAGTGGAATATCTTCCTAGTAGACTCAGATGCAGATGTGTTTACGGTTGATGATACATTTGTATCAAAACTAGTAACACCAATTGCAGCCGGAGTAATTCCGGTAAACTCAAACTTAGCAGGTACAGCCTTTGACGGTTCAGTAGAACTAAACACTGACCCAGCATCAGCAACATATAGAACTGTAACGCTGAGAAGCATTACAGAAACAGCAGTTGATGGTGTTCTAGTAGTAGTTATTGGTTTCTAAAGATCGGATTCTGGGGAGGGAATGATGCGAAAATGTATTCCTGGAATTTCTGTACCAGCTTGGTTTTTTCACGAAATCAAAGGCATTGATGATAAATTAGAGTTCGTATGGCATCAATTTCAGACGCTATACGACGATGTTATGAATATTTACACCGGCACCTACGAGGACAGCCGGCACAATATTCACAATGAATTAGGTCAGGAACTTTGGGGTTACCCTTTGAGCGATCATAAGGGTGCCCCGGTTCCTGACCTTCACTGGCATCTGTGGAGATACGCTTGGCCTCACGGTCATACACATGTGGCAAAACTTGAAAGTACTCAAGACGGTTATCTTGGAATACTTCTCTCTAGGCTTCACTTGCAGGCTCACGCCAAGAGTGCTCGTCACTACCAACGATTGAAGGCTGAAGCAGAAGAGAAACAAAGAGAAAAAACCCAAAAAGAAGCCGAATCTTTCAAGCGAGATATCGACGCAGAGAACGCACCGTTTTATAAGAGAGCCATGGATAACGCTTTGTCGGGACATTTGAACCCCACGCATCCTACTAAAGATCAAATAATAAGCTATCCAAATCAACGTAATCGTTCACGCATTATAAGACCACTTGATGATTCTGAAGGTGGTTTGGTGGTCCCTGACTACCTAAAGAGGTAGACAATGCCTAGTCAATTGGGAAACACTCTTGCTGATTATAGAACAAGAGTACGAAGATACCTCCAGGAAACCGACGCTACAGTCTCTCATTGGAGCAATAATTTTCTCGATCAAGTGCTCAACACATCATACCGAAAGAGATGTTCGGAATTGATTAGAGCCCATGAGGGTTATTTTACTCTTATAGGTACGAAGGATCTAGTTGCCAGCCAAGGCAGATACTCGTGGCCGTCAGGTTTCACGAGACTATTGAAAATTGAAATTGTAAGGTCGGACGGTAGCCGCATTCCCCTTCAGCGGGAAGAGCGCCACTACGGTAAGTATTATCCTGATTCTGTGTCAGGTTCTACTCAAGACGACTACACGCCAAACTTTCGGCCGGTTGGTTCAGGATTCGTTCTAGAGCCGCCTCCATCAATCGCCGTAACTAATGGCCTCTACATGGAATGGAACGGCGTCCCAGAAGAGCTAACAGCCGACGGCGATCAAGTACATTCCGACTTCCCACGCATACTTGATGAACTATTAGTTCTAGACACTGCTGTCTCTCTGTTTGATTCAGAGGGTATGCAAGAGTCTGGACAGATCCGAACCCTTCTCCGACTCCGAGCAGAGTGGGCAGAAGAATTTAATCAATTCGTACAATCACGAATGATACACTCACAACGAATCACGCCCTTCAGAGGCGCATACAGTGATGCCTAATGAGCGACCGGCCAAGACTACCGTATGTCGAACTGGTTGGTTTGACTGGGCTGGTAACGAAGTCAAGTCCTGAAGTAACAAAAGAGACTCAACTTCGAGTAGCCCAAAACTGTGATTTTTTTGAGGAATACGGGTCTATTGCAAAGATCAAGGGATCTAGCCGGGTCCTTTCATCGATATATCAAGAAAACTCTATAACAAAACCTATTTCATGGATCGGCTTCCACAAGGCAGCAGGACTTGATGGTTCGATTACGCGGCACGTTCTTGCCGCTACTGGTACCCGGCTCAGCCGAGTCGAATCGAATGGTAGCCTTACTACCCTCGCGACCGGGCGATTATCCGGCAGGTTCCATACGAGTGCTCGGCTGGGTCGCTTTACGTACATCTCCAACTACAACCCGGACCTAGTAGGAGATGGTGACGCCCTAAAGAAATATGACGGCGCTGTCATTTCAAACTGGGGTCTTACGCCTCCCGGCTCTCAAGAAATAATCAGAGATGATTTCAATAGCGCGTCTAGCTGGACTCAGACAAATGTTGCAGCTACAGACGAAGCTACCATTACCTGGGACGGCGATTCGCTTGACCTTGCCAAAACAAGTACGACTGGACGTATCTTCTCAATAGAGAAGGGTTTCGAGTTCTACGTTCAGGTAGATCATCTTGGTAACCAAGATAACCGAGGTAATGAAAACTCACCTACAAATAGAGTCAGCTTCTTTACGTTTATTCCCGTTGGTAAGTTAACTGCTTCGGACCAGGACACTAGTGGTTTTTTCACCAAGAGGAAGGAAGAAGCTGTCTCTGTTTGGGTGTCTCCTACAACATTTGAGCAGGACGCGTGGAAGTTCTATTACTCTATTGGTGATATGGTAGAGGGGTGGAACAAGCTCGATCTTAACTTCGCTGCTGATAGCTCTGCCATAAAGTTAGGCCACTTCTACCCAGAAGATCAGCAAGTCAAGCGGATGAAGTTCGAATACAGACTTCAGGACCTCGGCACTCAAATGACTGGCCTGAAGATTGATAAGCTGGTCAACTATGACCAGGGGACACCTATAGCTATACCTAGCGGTTCTGGTAGCTTGACTGGCGAGTACCAGTACGTGGTTTCTTTTGTTTCAAAGTACGGTTTTGTTTCAAACGCTGGACCCGCTAGCACCGCAGTAACAGCCTCATCTGATTCACAAATACTTTTGACAGATGTTCCTCTATCTAGTGATCCACAGGTCACAGGGAGAAGAATCTACAGGACTGTCGCGAACGGTTCGGTGTTCCTTTTCCTAGACGAAATCAATGATAATATAACAACTACTTACACAGATATAGTCGCGGACGGCAGCCTGGGAAGCGAGACACCTCCACTGGCCGGTGACTTCTCGCTTGACCACTCGCCTCCTCCGAGGGGCGGTATCATTCATAAGTGGAAGCGAACCGTCTTTGTTGCTGGTAACCCGCAGCGGCCAGAGAGCTTATATTTCTCTGATGACGACGAGCCAGAAGCATTTCCAGTTATAAATGAATTCGTTCTCGACTCAAAAATCACAGCCATCTATGAAACTTACTCTACGTTGGTTGTTGAGACTGAAGACGGAAAGTATCAGCTTACGGGCGATAACCCGGACTTCTCGCTAGCCAAGATAATCGACGGCATCGGCTGCGTCGGTCCACGGGCAGCCGGTATTGCTCGGCGAATTGGTTATACGATTGACCGAGACGGCATGAGAACTTACGACGGTAGCGAAGTAACAAAAATCTCAGAATTGATCAGAGACAAATATGATAATGATGTAGATAAAGTAAACATAGAGCTTACCCACACAGTACACAGCAAGAGACGAAACGCCATAGTCCAGTTTAACCCGGATGATACGGCTGTAACATTGTCTACTCCATACCCAACTTACGAGTCAGCCTTCGTATGGCAATACGCAGTTGACGAGGTAAACGCTGGAAACTGGAGCACTTTATCTTTCGGTAACTCTGTGAACATCTTAGATGCTGAAGAGGTAGAAGATGCTAACGGCGACTCTCACATATATGCGGGGGCCGCCGATGGCATGATCTACGAGCTATTCAATAATACTTCAAAGAATTTCGTCAATGCGAGTGGTACTTCTTCAGCTATTGATACAATAATTCAGACTGCCTATATCCGACCGACAGATCAGGAAGGCGTAGGCGATATGGAAGGAGCTTCAGGAAGAGTGGAGCCTAGATGGATGGAGGTTCGAGCCTTCGGGGACGCAGCAACTTGGACTGTAACAATTGAAACAGCGGACGGTCCATTGGAAACTACAGCAAGGTCAACAACGACTTTAAGTATGGCTTTTGCTTCGGGAGACTCGATCATGCGATACCCAGTACCGCCCTTGACACCGGCTAACTATCTCCGGTTCAAGTTCCAGAATGCACAAGCTAATGTATCGTCAAGACTGCTAGCTGCTAGATGTGAGTTCCATGTTCGGCCGCGTGAGGGCCAGAAGATAACATAGTGTCAGAAGTTAAGAAAATAAAGCCTAGCGAAGAGATAAGACTTCGTAAGTGGCCGCCAGGTAGGGTTCACCAATTGAAAATAATGGTGTCAAACCTGGAACAATCGGTTAATAGATCACTAGCCGGCCAGGTTTCGCAGTCAGGTAAGAGACGGTTCTCATCTTTTGTTCCCAAGATCCCATTTCAGGACATCACGGGCGAGGTAGAGTTCCGTGAGATACGAGTTCAGTTTGAGGTACCAAAAGGGTTGAAAAACCTTCTATTCTACGAGTTTCAAATCTCAAGAACGGCAGGCTTCTTTCAATTTCAGACCTACGACGGCCCCAATCCTAGCTGGGTATTTGGAGGGCTAGAAGACAACACACGGTATTATATTAGAATTCGGGTCGTAACAAACGACAACCTAGTAGGTCCATTCTCTGATAATTTAACAGCGGTAACTCCAACGGCTAAAGCGTCCGGGGCTTTAGACACTACCGAAGTGAGTTCAACAGTTTCATCTGCTATATTTAGCACTATTTACACGAAGACATTTAGTACTTTAGGTGGAAAACTTTACTATTCAATTCAATTCAATTGCCAAAACGCTGCCTCACCTGCCTTTGATGCTTTTCAATATTCAACTATAGAAATGCGTTGGCTTGAAAACGATATACAGCAAGGTCAGTTTTTTCTTGTCACAAACTATGCGTATGGTGGAGCGTCTGGGCCAAATCTTCTTTCTATATATGATGGAGAGGTAGCTACGGCTGGAAATCCTTTAACTACTACAACCGCTTTCACAACTAGAAAAAGAGGAACGCTAGTACAAAAATTTCATTCTATAGTTTCCCAAGAAGAACTAACTGTAAAGTTAGATGCTAGAGTAGTAAACTATCACACACTACCAAATGAGTTTCAATTCAACGCAGGAACATCTATAACAAATTTTGCACAATCTACTTCTATATCTGTCAAGAATTTTACCCGCTTCGAGGTGTTCACACAAGGATAAGCTATGGCTACAAAAGAAATAGAAATATTCGCCAAGCTATTCACAAATTTAACGAGAGGGCAACGGGAAGAATTAGAGCTGGCGTTCAAGGATCTACAGGATGTAGTTGACACTACCAGCTTGAGCACGTCGCTAGATCACTTGAAGAGGCGACCAAATCAAAATCTCCCAGTGCCATCAGTAACAGCCATATCGACAGTGCGAGGAGCCATCCTAGAATGGGATCCTCTTCCAGATCAAAGAGTATCGTTTTTCGAGATTGATATTTCAGATACGAACAACTTCGCAAGCTTTGTTACAACCACAACCCTAGGTCTAGTCGCGGTAGTCGATGGTTTGACTGCCACAAAGTTTGCACGAGTACGAGGAGTTCGGCGAGATGAAACGGTTACTCCATACTCTGATACCGTTCAAATAAGTCCAGAGGCGTTTGCGGTTACTACCCACACTGATGAGGACTTCTACATTCGTATTATAGGGAATGACGAAGTAACAGTCCTAGGCGGTATAGGTTCAGATATTGAATACACCCCTATCAACCCGGCCGGTGAGTCGATGGTATGGGGACAGATTTGCATGTACACCGACCCTGCCGTAGCGATGTGGGGGGTAGATAATGTTAACGTCCGGGTATACGCCCGGATCTTGGATGCAAACGGTAAGGTAGAGTCGGATACTGAAATGTGGAAAACTTCTTGCTCGGAGTTCTTCAATACATATTCGATTGGACCATTCACAGTGGACCACCCTGAATTAAACAAGAGCATCCAATTGAGAGTAACCGTTAAGGACGAGATACCAAACACAGGAGATTTCTGTCAAGTTCAGTGGGTTTCCATGAATGTTTTTGAGCTGGGAGTAGGATAATGGCTATTCGTAGGAGATCAAACATGAGAGCAAGGCTGAACAAGTTACAAGGTATGCCCATCGACGAGAAGATGATGCTTCTTCGGATGGGAGAAATTATCGACGGGGCGATCAACAACCGGGCTCCGACAAATCCTAACTCTGACCGAGGACGGCCTTCTACTAGTGTTCCTGTGCCTACAAACCTAGAAGCACTAATCAGTACAAGAGGTGCGGTTCTGTCATGGAACAAAGTGAGTTTTGATAGCCTTTTGAATTACCGGGTGAGAATTAGCCCTATAGGCGGGGAGGGCGAAGAGCTTATAGCCACATCATTTACGAACCAGTTTTTGTTCAAGGGCCGAGCCGGAACATATATTTTTGAGGTTCAAGTAATAACCAGAAGCGGCAAGGCCGGAGATTTTTCTTCTGCTATTAATTTTACTATATATGATACTCCTATGATTCTTGAAGGTAATAAGTTAGGGGTGGAAGAACTAGGCGCTCAGTTATTTGAAACCGTATTGACTCCGCTAAATTATACAGTATTTGCTTTTGCTTCAGTAATTCTAGACTCCCTAGCAGATCCAAATAATAATCCATCTGTAACTCTTGAGCTTCGTCGAGGTACAACATATAACAGTTCGGTATTTATTCAATCATTTGATTTATATCCAGAAAGCGAAGACTTGAGTAATTTTGACAATACAGTAGGTGTCACAAGGCCAGCAGGTACACCGACAAGAAGTGGAAACTTTCAAACTACTCAATCGGTAATGTTTACACCTTATCAGATACTTGAAGGGACAGGAATTGTAGATCAGAACACAACGTTTTGGATTACAGCTACAAACCATTCTAGCGACATTGTCGGAATGTCTTGTGCTGTATGGGTGGCTTCTGAGGGATTGTCGGAAGAAGCCAGCCCTGTGTCGGAGCCTCATACAAAATCTATTCAACTTCCTGCTGGAATAGCTGGCGATAATAACAGAGCCCTCGGAGCTTTGACAATCGATTGTAACGAAGCAACTATCATGCAAAGTACTGTTTGGACTTTTAGTGTATGGATAAAACCTCAAGACTTGAGTGGATCTATTAGAATAAAACATTTCTATGAAATATCGCCTATTTTCTTGACTCCACAAAATGAAAATCAAAGATATGTTTTGTGGATAGGGGGCACTGATACTTTAGAAATACGAGTAGAAGACGGGCCAGGCACTACCTTTATGTTGTGGGAACGCATTGGCTCAGGAACAGTGTGGCCGTTAGGGGTAGATAATTGGCATCTATTAACTGTTGCATTTAATGGAACAAGAGCAGGATCTAAGTTTGATGTTTATGTAAACGGAGCGGTAATATCTCCTACTTCTGACGATTCTGCCGCAAAAACGATAAGCGATCCGATATCTACAACAACTGTTTTTGGAGGGCTATCAATATGCGGTCGAGTCAATGCTGCACACACTGGAGTAACAGAACAAATAGCATCGCAGTTATTAACCGGAAGAATTCACCAGGCTGGATTTTGGAGTGTAGTTCTTTCTAGTGCCGCAGTATCCGCTATTTATAACGTGGGAAATGGGTCTGTAAGGGACTGGAGAGAAAGTTTTGGAGCTTACGGATCCCAGTTAGATTTGATACATTACTGGAGATTTGGGGCGCTTCTTAATGATAGAGACGGATCTACTGGAAACATATTAAATTGGGAAAACAGAGGCGGCGGTTTCGGGCTTCCTGGGAACGAGCCTACACTGGCAGATATTGCATTTAATATTGCAAACGATGTTGCCTTCGATTTAGGGACAGCACCAGCGTTCGATTATATGGATTTTACAAATAGAATCCAGATTCCTTCTACTGAAGGTTCGGACTTAAGGAGAGAATCTCTCGGAGGCGCGAGGACGCGCTCGGGAGGTATCAGCGAAACCGATCTGGTGGATTCAGGGGATATCGTAGATGACTTTCCATCGTAAATAGTTGAAATATTGAAGGAAAAATCAGATAATTAAATAGAGGTATATACATGGGGCTACTATCAAGCCTATCAGGTAAAAGGCGCGGGCTAAACCCCAAAGAGCTTTACCAGAAACAAAATCTACTATCAGCAGCCGCTATAGAGACGGTGGAAGCTGGAAAGGCTCGGGCAGAGTCAGCCGAAAAGGCTCGAATGAACCTTTTCTCGGCGCTGGGTCAGCCGGGTACCTACGGTACTCCGGGTACTCCTGGTGCGCCTGCCGTTAGCGTTCCTGGCGCTGTTGATTATTATGACCCGAATGATACATATGCTGAGGCTGGTTCGAAATTGGCCGAGGCACAGTTCAGAGGTGGCGGTAAGACCGCTGGCTTCGGAGCTTGGGAGTCTCGGGCGGGCATTCTAGACCCTGATAAATATGCAGAGGAAGTAAAGAAGACTTCTATGTTCCGGCAGGCCTCGCAGGCCATCGCCGAGAGTGAACAATTAATTAATCAAGAAGGCCCTCTGTGGAACAAGATACATAATAGTACATACGGTGTTCTCCTCCAGGGAACAGCTATGGCTAAGAAAGAAGACGCCCGAAGCCGTATGAGCGCGAGAAAGCGGGCGGGCGGTGGAGCTTCACAACCCGAGAGAGAAAGAGCTATAGAGTCACAGGCTAACGCTCGGCACAACTACGATCTAACCCAAAAAACTTTTCTAGCTAACATAGAATTGTTCAATCTTGTAAGAGACAATAGACAGAAGGCTCTTCAATATGCCGGGTATGTCTTTGAGTCATTGCCGGAGCTACGAGCCGGATTCCAAAATACAATGAGTGAGTTCGCCAAGTTACAAGCTGGAGTGGCCATTCCTATGGCTTCCGAGGCTCTTTCATCTGGTTATGTTGCATCCGACATGCAAGCCAAGCCAACCGCTCTTCAGCGAGTTCTAGGCGGTGTAATCGGTGCTATTGGGGGCTATTCAGGCGGTGGCGGTCTTACTGGTGCGGCTCTTGGTGGTTTGATGGGTGCTACCCCGGAGCTTGGTGAGACCGGTACGCAAGGTTTTGGTTCTGGTGCCTACGGCCAGACAGTAGGCGGGGCTGCAACAAACTGGTTTAATAATCTAAGGGAGAGAAACCAAACAAATTCTGAGTTCGAAAAATGGATGCAGAGGAACGGATAATGGCAGAACAAGCAGGAGCTACAGTACCAACAGGCGTACCGGGCCAGCAACTTCGGAACCCGGCTTCGGTAACCGATAGACGCCTAGAAGCTCAAGACCCTCGATTGAGAGGCCTAGTCACAGACCCAGAAGCTCAAAGAAGTATGGACTTGACGGATATTATGTATGCGTCTGCCGGAAAGATCTTCGGTGGAGGCGATCAAGCTATTGCCGGAGCTTGGCAGCAAAGAGGCAGAAATATAACAAGCGTCCTTCAGGAGCGATGGTTCCAGAAGGAAATGGAAACCTTTGAGCAGCAAGCCTTGAATCCTGCCCAGCAGAGATTGAAGGGGCTCGAAGACTCACTGATGGAACAAATCGGCCGGATAGACTCTGGTCAGTTGATGTCTCCAGATGGGACTGTTCAAGCTATCAATCCCAACTCAACAGACGCAGCCAGAATCAAGCAGCAGCTTCTTTACACTCACACCCATGAAATGGGACGAGTTATGGATGAAGTGTTCCAGTCAGCTACGCGGTATGGAACAGGCAACCCGTTAATAGCCAATCGGCTATTGGACATCATGTCAGCAGCTACCGACGGTGTATCTGCCGTTGTTAACCCAGCCATGGCTGAAAGTAACAAAGCATTCATGGAGCTGGACCGGATGCAGGCCGGTATCGGATTGACAGAAGCTCAGACAGATCAGGCTAGGGCAGCAGCAGAATACTCACGAGCGGCTGCAAAAGGTACTACTGAAAAGGACGACAAGCAGTTGAGTTTCCGAGACTTGGTAGGCAAGTATGGAATCGAAAGCACAACAGCCAAGGCTCTTGAAGGTAAGGTTCCGGCTCTTGAGCCATTCCGAGCACAGGAGCAAGCCCGAATGGAAGCTGACATCAAGAAGTTCGCTATGAGCGGCAAGGATCCAGAGTTCAGCGCACAAATGGGCGTTGCTTTCGATGAGGATGGCAACCCGGTTTCCCCAGTCAACGAAGACTCTATCAAGAGAGAGGCAACTACTCGAAACGTCGAGATCATGGAACGAGCTACAAAAGAGGCGTTCAAGTCATGGTACGGCGGCGATACGGAAGAGGACTTCCTGGTTCGGGGCTGGACCGAGAACCGATTCAAGCACCTTGACCAATCACCAGTAAATGCACCATCGCCAAAGTGGTCAGGCTTGGCAACTAAGGGCAGCACTGCATCAACAGCGCGAGCGGTTTGGGAAGGCGATAAATCACAACCTGGTTTAAAGAAGAGATTGGAAGAAGCTGTGGCTAAGGGTAAGATTAGATCACCGGAAGACATCCCGGCTTGGGCGGCAGAGCAAGCTGAAGCGGCTGCCCAGACTCTTATTAGCACAGAAGACCCTCAATCAAGAGAAACAGCCAAGGCTGTTGGTGAGAAAATTCTTGCCATAGTTTCAGAAGAGTGGAAGGACATTCCTCTATTGAAGGAAAGATTCAACGCATACAGTACGCGTGAGAGAGTTCAAAGAGGAATCTGGGAGAGCGGCCCATCGAAGTGGGCACGCAGCGGAGTAGGTCTACTAAACCCGGAAGATAGATAATGGCAGCAAGACAAGGATTACTTTCTACTGGAGAGGAAGAAGTAGAGCAACCGAAACTGGGACTTGTTCCTCCTACAACAGTAGAGGCAACCCAAGCGGCTATGCCTGCAACTTCCCCTGGTACCGCAACCGAGATGCGGCAGAAATCGCAGGCCGGTCTAAGTATCAGAGGTAACGCCGGTGCTCTATTGAGCACAGGTGATGGCCGGGCTGCGTCTAGGGAACTGATGCCCAAACAGTACATTCCTCGGACCTACACTCCTAGAGAACCCTACGATCCTGAACCAGAGAATCCTCTGGTATCAAAATTATCAACAATAGATGATTATGGTATAAAAGCTCACGACATCACTAACTTTCTATTCGGTAGCGAAATGGGAGTTGTTGGTGCCAAGTGGGATAGTAATGGTTTCTCTTGGGACTGGGAGAACGCCAAGCAGCAGTGGTCTGAACAACCACTGTGGCTGAATCTTCTAGCTACGACCAGCCTATTTGGAACTGCAATGTTCCCGGTCGGTAGAGCCGCCTACATGACTACGAAGGTAGGCAAGGTAGGTGAAGCTCTAGGCTTGACTGGTAGCCACGCAGATGAAGTGATGAGATGGAAGACTATGGGTTTGATGGATGCAGCCAAAACAACTGATCTGACTTACGATCAACGAGTTGGGATGAGGCTTTCAGAGCGAAACTACGACAAAGTATCAGCCCGGTTGGATCGGGTGGCTCGTGCTGAAAGAGGTGAGCCTCTTGGCGCCAAAGAGCGGATCATGTATGAGTTTGAAAAGCGATTTGCTAACAAGCACAATGAGCTTGGCAGAAGTATCGCCGCTCGGGCAAACTACGGCGCTCGGCTGGATGAGATATGGAAGAATGAAAACCTAGGCCGATTCCTACAAGACGTTCCAGATGACATTCATGGTCCAAATATGATGCAGCATTGGTTGCACTCGATGGACCCAACAAATGTTCCAAAGCCTACTGGTCTTGGTCCAAAGGAAATGGCATGGGCTGATAACCTAGCTGATGCTATGAGAAATCACAACGATGAGGCCTTCGCAGAGGGAGTAATTGACCAAGTAACCCACCAATCAATCCCTATGCACTTTCCTGCACAGTTCAAAGGCACACCGACACCTGACATGGGCATGGACCGAACCTTCATTCAGTCTGTTAAAACAAAGCAGATTCCAGGTGATGTAGTTCAAGGAATGACCCAGCGGAAGGGATTGGCCGGAGTTCTATTTGGTAGAGACAAACCTACTGCACAGGTAACAGGAACGAAGGACTACGTTGCGGTACACATCCAGAAGATACCGCGACTAGACTCGAAGACACTTGAGAGTAGAACAAAGAATCTTCCTGAAGTCTACAAGCGACTACAGGCAGGGCAGTTGATAACGTCCCCACGAGAGCTTACTGTTCGTGGATACATAATGGATAGGCTGCTGTTGAACAACTTTAAATTCGTCCGGGACGCTTCTATTGATCCTCGATACGCCGTGCCTCACATGGACGTGGCAATGAAGTTCACGAATGCCCAAGGTGTATTTGATCACGCCGCAGCCAAGGCAGCCGGCTACGTCTCTCTTGATTCTGTAGGAAGCAAACCAGTTGAGATACTTCAAAGAATGATTCAGAAGAAGGGCGGTAAGCTAGGAGCCAACGGAGAGCTTCCTTGGATTCGGAAGGAAATCTTTGACGAGGTATTCGGCGCTCATACTGGCACCTTCGCCCAGAGCCAGCAAGTAATAAATATGTTTGATATAATGTCTTCTTCGATGAAGACAATGAAGACGGTCTGGTCGATTCCAACGCATTTCAATAACATGGCCGGAACTTTGGCAATGGTTGCCCAGGGAGGAATGAATCCGTTCTCTCCTAGAGGCATGGCTATCCTCCAATCCTCTCACGGAGCCCTGGAGAAGCTGACTGCATCTTGGAAGGTTGCCAAGGCCGGAGGTATCGACAGCAAGGACATCTTCGCCAAAGGTACTTTCAACCTAGGCGAAACAGTTATCGATGGCAAGAAATATAATTTGAATGATGAGTTTTTGGATCCAACAGTTCGAGAGTTGTTCGAGGAGAACACTTTAGACGCTACTGAGGGTGCTTCACATTTGATTAAAATGTTCGAGCAGGCAAAGCAGGGATCTATTACCAAAGGTGTGCTTCGTGGCGTGATGGGCGTCAAGAACATAATGCAAGCTGGAGACAAAGTAAAGCTGTTTGACCGAATGACAAAAGCTTATACTTACGAAGATATGATCCCAAAAATGGGATATTACTTGCACATGAGATCGCAAGGCTACTCAAAGCTTGGAGCCGTACTTGAGACTGGTCGAAGATTGCCGATGTACAATAACGTAGGGTCAGCCATAGTAACAGGTCGAAAGGTTATGTTTCCTTGGGCTACCTTTACTACAGAAGCTACCAGAATCACAAAGAACAATTTGATGGACCACCCGCTGCGAATGATGCCTTGGCTGCAAGTTCCAGGTATCATGCAAGGGTTGGCTGCTGGTATGGAAGGCCGAAGCTACGAAGAGGTAGAAGGAGCTAAGAGAAGCCTACCTTTGTTCGCTCAGTCACCTACCACCTTGATTGCGGGTGCTGGCACCCAAAGACAAAGTGGAGCCACAGCTACCGGCGCTCTTTCAGGTGCGACTGCTGGGCTTCTACGAGGAGGCCCGCGAGCGGGCATGATCGGCGGTTTGGTTGGTGGAGCCGCGGGTTACCTAGGCGCAAAGAAGATTGCCGAGTGGGGGGGAGAAGGGACTGATGAGCTTCGGGGAGCTATGATGGAATGGCTGCCTCACGCTGCCTTCATGGTAACTACAAACAGCCCGGACTTCGAGTGGACAATGAGAACTGCCCTAGAGCAGATGCCATCACAGCCATTGGCTCTTGTAAAGCCAATAATGGACGTGGCAATTGGTCAGACAGCTTGGGGACAGGAGATCGGCAGCGAAGGCTTCGGAGACTCAATAGGTAAAGGTATTGCTGGCATGATTGGCCTGTTGGCCCCGCCAGTTATCCAGAAGTACGGCTTCAAAGTGACTACCCCAGACGTAGCTGTATCGGAATCTATGTTCCGAAAGCTAGGGGTCAAAGGTAAGATTCCAGGCGACATTACAAACTGGTCGAGGTTCCTAACAGACACAGGTATAGCCATCGACCCGGCTACGGGTAAACCAGGTAGCTTGACACAGGACTTCATCTTGAATAACTCAGCCCTTTGGAAGTCATACGCAGCCGGTCCAGCGACTAGGCTAGCTAACGAAGGCTTGGCTGATAAGAACCAGGAAAAGGTTCGAACTTACTTTGCAAAGAATCTTGATTATTACCTTGCAAATGGAATGGACGAGCCGGCCCTAGGTATTCTATCGAAGGTTCAGCGGTCATTCGCTAAACAGCACCTAGGCGATCCAACTGTGGCTCAAGAGAAGTATGAGGCTTGGCTGAAGAAACGATTGAAGAAGATTGGTCAGCACCCTCGATTGAGTAGTTGGAGCAATGAAGAGCTATCAGCTCGATTCCAAGCCGCCTCTGACTTCGCAAAGGAAGCAAGAGGCCAGGCCCGAGAAGAGCTTTTGAAGTTCATTAGAGATGAACAATCAATTCGACAGATGGAATCAGGTGGTGGCGAATTCCAAGAGTCTTGGGGTGGAGGGGAAGTAGGTAAGAAAGGGCATGGATTAAAGTAGGAGCAGAACGTGAAACATCCAACAATATTACTCCTTGCAATAATTCTTTCTATTGTTTTATGGGGCTTCTCCAATGCCTCTAGTGGAAATGAAATACACCACAAACCCGGACACCAGCTTCCACCGCCTGAGATTTGGGCAGTAGGGCGTCCTATCGACTGCGGGGCTGTAGACGATAGAATTCTTATACTCCGAAGGATATGGAACGTCGATAAGAAGATAATGGAAAAAGGTCTGATGCACCCAGTCTTTATAAAAGATTGGATGAATCTTCGATACTATGAAGAGATATTTTGGTTAATACTTTGTTCTCGTGCTTAGTCGTCGTCGCTCTCTACTTCGGGGTCAGATTCTTCTTCTGTCTCCTCGATTTCCTCTTTGAAGCCAACGAAATCAAAAGTTGACCCAGAGCAGGCGACACAGCGTAAACCATAAGTAGTTGTTCTCCCGCACTTGCATTTATAGATTATATTCATATTGAAGCCTTCTCAATTCTAGTGATACTGGAAAGTCTTCAATAGGTTTTTGCAGTATTGGCATCTCCTCCAGTAAATCCCATGGTACCAATTTCCCAGGATGATAAGTATGTTGTGTCTTTCGTTCTTGGCGCTTGAGCGCGTCGGATTCTTTCGATGATCGCAGAGCGTTATGGAAGTGAGTGCATACTGCTTGTGGTATGTGAATCTCATTCCTTGGATTCTGTTCAATTAGTGGAGCCTCGCCCGGGTGACCACCGGTAAAGGTTGCAAGGCGGTTATAGATTCGATGGTGGGTACGTAACCTCGTGTAAACCTTGGTCAAATCCGGGCTTACCTCTCTGCGATTTATAACTCCGTATAACTTCCCGGAGTTTGCAATAGCGTCCCAGGCATTGGCGATCTTTTGGTAATCTTCTGGATTATATACTTCATCTCCATCGAGTATAAAGTACCAATCCGTTCGGGCTTCGGCTATCATGCTGTTGCGAAACGCACCCTGAACGGATCTGGCTGGAACGTGATCGAAGTCCCTTATAAAATATTCAACATTGTCGTTGGAATCTATGAACCATTTTATGATGTTCTTCGTTCTGTCCGTACTACCTACATCATAGATGACGTAACGAGAGAACCAACCTCGGCTGGCTTCTAGTGCATAAGGTAGAAAATACTCATCATTTAAGACAAGTACACAGGCAGTCAGGTCATCACTGATTACAGACACGGAAAATGTACACCATTATTGCTTGGGGTAAAGAATCTAGAAACCGGAATTGTAATTTGAAAGTCGATAGTATCAAACTTTATCGTCTGTTGATTGTAATTCCAATTCTGTTGATCGTAATTCCAATTAGGAAGCGGCGTTATTTGACCTATAATATTGTTCAATTGAGTACAAGCTTCCTTCCAGTTTTCTGGAATTGAGGCAGTGAGTTTATCAAGTTCTTCTGATTTCTCGATCTTCTTCTTTGCCTTACCGATATAATCTTTTATCCAAGTTTTGCTTTGCATTTAGTTTTCCTATATTTTCTTGCCCTGGCGGCATCGCATGTTTTACATTGCCTGCTGCCATTAACGTCTACACGAGTATTGGCAATATTATACTCATGTCCGAACTTACATAGTTCTTTATTTTTATTAATGTTTCTACCTCTTCTGAGTTTATCTTGTTCGTTATCACTCTTTGTGCCTCCGTAGAGATGATTAGGATTACAGCAAGGAGGATTATCACAAGCATGAAGGACAAACAATCCGTGAAGAAGGTCCAAGGAAGTAAGCTTGTAGGCAAATGAATGTGCAAGATGTGGTTTGCCTTCGTACTGGAAGTTGCCATAACCTCCTTTGTTGCAATAAGCTAACCAAGGCCAGCATTCTTGCTCGTTTCCTATTTGGACCTTAGACCAAAATCTGCCAAGAAGATTTTCTTTCGGCCTACCCATTTATCACCTCAAGGATTTGGCTTACCCGGTGTTGCACGAGATGTTTCTCTTTTACTAAATTCAAAGCGCGTTCCGCCATATCTAGGGCTAAAGTATTTTCGCCGCCTATCTCAGATAGCGCCCAATCAAGCTGGGCGCCTAGTTCGACTTGATTATCAAAGCCGAGATAGTGTTCATTTTCATTAAACAGTTTAGATATTCCACTTCGCGGGTCCCTTTTGTTGATAAGCGGTCTCCCTACAAGCATAGATTCAAATATTCTTTGATTTAAGTCATGTTTTTGGCCGACGTTGAACAACACTTGGCATTGATTCATTGATCGTGAAGTCTCCGGCCATCGGTGCTTACCTGCCCGGCCGATCTCACGTATATCATAATTTATTAGACGAGGCTCACAGACTCGCTTCAAGTCATCTGTTCTATCCAGACCATCTTTCGATCCGAAGAAGCCTACAGGGTAGTCGTGCTTGAGCACTGCCTCTCTATTAAAAAATCTTTCATCGGTCGCATTAGGACACCAGTGAGCTGATGGGTGTGTTTCGAATAGATCCCTCTTGTCCCATACTGCGAAAAAGACGTGATTATATTTTTTGCCTAACCTTCGATGAAGAGTAGGATGGCCGTGGGTATCTACGTATCTGACCGCCGAAGGGAGGTTGACTCTATCCTTCCGAGACTGTTCTGCGTACTGAAAACGTAGATCTCCTTTGCTGTTTCGACCCTGTTCCACATCAATCCAGATGTCCCATGAGCGCCAAGCGTCTCCAATATTGTCAATATCAGAGAACATATGGCCTTCTCCGACTGGAAGGACTGTGTGACCGGCTTGCTTTAGATAGTAATGGAAGCTCCTGGCGTATGTTTCTACAGGAATACCTCTGTATTCTTCTTGTCTATAGCCTAAAATTACTTTCATGATAATATAAGCGGGTGATAGGTATAACCTGGCTTGCTTTTGATTGCGTTGAAAACGGCTTTGTTTGATTTGATCTGGGTCTTTGTTTTCTCTAATTCATTCCACCGCCCGCCTGTGGTGTCTCCTTCCTGAATAAATGTATCACGAATCTCCCGCACATCCCAATACTTCAAAGGATGAGGCACCAGCCCAGCCCTAATGACTCTCTCGCTCCACTCCCCGTGGGCGTACCCGGCTCCTATGAAGTTAGGATTGAACCCTCCCACTTCCTTGATCACGCGAGATGTAACGAATGTGAAATCCCCTCGTGGACTGGTACCGTAGACTGGCGTGTATCCTTTGGACGCCAGGAAGGTTGAAATCTCTGGAAATGTTTCATTTATAGCTTTGTTGTCGGCTATCCGGCAGAAGTGGTGGGTATCCGTCAAGGCAGCTACCTCCTCGTACTTCTCAAACCAACCAGGTTGTGTAGGAAATAAATCATCCTCTAAGATGGCTAAGTAGTGGCAGTCCTGCAAGGCCCACAGAGCCCTGTTCTTGTTGGCACCCACTCCCGAGTTCGGACCCCTCACTAATATCGTGTCCTGGGGCAGCACAGGCAGTCTATGGCTACCGTCATCACATACAACTACCCGGGTTCCAGACGGCACTGTATCCCGGACGGCTGAAATGAGCTTTGAGAGATTTTCTGGCCTGTCATAGTGGATTAGTGCTACGCCGCGTTTGGGCATTTATTTACCTCGATTTGGGCGACGGTAGGCAGTAGAGGCTGATAAATTATTTTCCAGCAAACATTTATCGCAAGGTAATCAAATTGATGGTTATTGTTCCGCGGAGGCCACGTAATCTGGCCTGTATTAGTGCTCACTTGCCCGGAAGTTGCTTCAACTTTTGCCATAGTACCTGTATTTTTATTTAAGATAATTAAATCACAAGGACCGTGAGCGCTTAGATTTCTATATACATAATAACCTTTTGACATTAAATCTAAAGAAACAAGCAATTCCGTGTAGGCCCCACTGTTACCATGGCCCAGGTCCGGTAAATCAATGAAAGAACTCTTGACTGGTCGTTTATATGCCTTCCTTCTACAAGGTTCGCCGCAATAAACAGCACCAGCGATTCTGTTTATTATATCTTTGCCACAAGTTTTACATTTGCGGTCAGCCATTGAAGATCTCCTGAACTATTTGGTCTAGGTCGTTAGCGTATTGCTCGCCATTAGAATATTTGAACGCTGTTTCGAACGCCCCCTTCGCTACTTTGCGCCGGAGGTCGATATCCAAGATCATCCTGTCTGTCGCCTCAATCAATCGGCGAATAGAACCTACGGGAGCAACCAGACAGTTCTGTTCGTTTTTGGCAAATTCAGCCCCGGTATCCGTAAGAACAACACCACAGCTAGCCGACATTGCCTCAAGGCTCATACGGCCAAGCCCCTCGGTATGTGAGAAATTAAGCCATATATCTGTTTGGGCCATAATGTTAGCCATAGACTCCCGGCTTGGTGACAATGCAAACTCACACCATGCCGGCTTCTCTTTGTCCCACGCAGCTTGTTCTCCTATAGTCATTATATACAACAGATTTCCATACTTTTTCTTGAGAACTTCCAGCACTTTCATAGCGTCCGGCGTACCTTTTAGCGGATAATGGTGAGCCAAAGTGCTTATTACAACAGGTTGTTCACCAACATTTGGTACTCTAAACGCTTTTTTATTAGGAGAACAAGCAAATAGTTCATGGTCGTAGTGATACCATCCCAGCCTCCGGGCCTGTGTTGGTAGGTAAGTCCAGCCCTCTTCCTTATTCGGCTTTGTACATATATCAGCCAGCCATTTTGTGCTGGTTATTATTTTATCCCATCTGAGCTTGAGGCTCTCGTCCTCTAGTTTCTGGAACCGCTTATTGTGGCTCAGCTTGAGCATGGCTTTCTTCTTGATTTGCTTCATACCAACGAATAGAGGGTTCTCTGGGTTATCTGAATTGCTTATTAATAGATCACAAGGCTTGATGTTCTTGTAGTCAACGTGAATAGGGACATTTAATTTATTTAGAAGTTCGGTGTTTAAATCTGAGTAGAGGGTATACATATCTACCTTATGCCCCTTACTAGCCAGTTTGTTGGCAATGTCCATGATAGTAGTAGGACCGCCGCGTTTTCGTAGGTGAGGCGTAACCACAGCTATGCTTCTAGAAACATGAGAAAGATTTAATGATTTCTCTAGCAGACCAATAAATTTATCGGTTGCATCTACTCGGTATTGATTAACTTTTACGGCCTCGCTCTTCATAGCAGTCAGCCGAGGTTTATCCTTCAAGAGAGAATAAATCTCTTCGGCAACTTTTTCAGGGGGAGTATCATTCGGGAAGACGAGAGAGTCATGAGTGTGAGTAGCGTACTCGTTTATTCCATGGTTGTTCCATAGAACAGGAACAACTCCACACGCCATAGCCTCTATGGATGGAAGCCCGTAAGTGTGTACGTAGCTAGGGTCTACGAATATATCTACTTCTGTTGACAGCAGGTTTGATAGATAATTTGGAGACACGGCCCCGACGCAAATTATATCAGAGACTTCGTGAATCTGCGTGGTCCCTATAGCCATGATCCGAAGATTATCGTTGGACATCCTAGATAATTTTGATAGGCGTCTAGCTATCCCAATACCTCTATCTGCCCCCTTGAAAGGATATGTCTTAAGTAATGACAATAAAACAGTTGGTCGGTCGTCTCCGGCTTCTCTGTTTCTAGGAAAATAAATATCATTGTCGTAGCCAGGTCGAACGAAACCAAGAGTCTTCTTTTTATAAGTATTTTGGATCTCATCATTCAACCATCCGGCGTTGGCAATAATATGTTGAACAGAACTATAAGCCTCTTCCATTAGTTTCTTCATTTCCGGGTCATTAGTTAGAAGAGGATCATGGCTCTGGGCGAACAATACTGATTTGAGGCTATCACTGCCAT
>ERZ1292644.354-Hain-H14-01um-R2-354-length-33191-cov-8_pt1 | contig 33191 bp, 49 predicted proteins | sample MGYA00564402_ERZ1292644 | MGnify/ENA primary metagenome ERZ1292644 (study PRJEB36523, sample SAMEA6512644) | groundwater metagenome | collected 2019-01-09 | study: AquaDiva: Metagenomics assemblies of 32 groundwater samples
CTTTAGCCCCGTGATGTAGGTCTTGGACGACAGGCCCATTACGGTCGTGTCGGCATGGTCCACCGTCGGCTAAAAGTCAACACCCGTGATGAACGCGCTGATGTTCCGGCTGGTGGGCACGGAATCCTCGATACTGAACTGCGCCTTACTGCCGTGGACAAAGGCCAAAGCGGCACCTCCGACTTAGCGTCGCGTTGGCGGCGCTGCATCCTGAGGCTCGTTGGCCTTCCCTATCTAATGGTGCTCTATGCGGGCAAGTGGCTACGTCCGGCCGAAGCTGACCTGAACCTGCGCCCCGTTCGTGGTCGCGTTGTTCGTCGCGCGCGTGTAGCGGTTGACCGTACCCGCCACAGTCGCACGTTCTGCTGTGCGCGTGGCGTTCGTGACCGTCGCAAACGTGATGAGATCGACCCACACCGAGTTGTCGGTCGAGTGCTGGATCTTCCAGACCGATGTGAGGCTTGAACCGCCACCGTCGGCCTGCAAGTAGCCGACGCCTCCGTTCGCGCTGGAGGCCGCATTGTCGATGCTGGCCGAGTTGACCGCCCCTACTTCGGCAGCAAGGGCGTGCTGCGACTTGATCCGCTCAACCCCACCGGTGACCTGGAACGAGGCCGACAGTTGCGAGACGTCGGCCACCGGGGTCGTGACCTTCATGCTGACCTCGTGCGCCAGGAAGCCATAGCCAATATTGCCAAGGGTGTTGTCTTGGGGGAACGATGTACCGACCAGCCCTGCGACAGCGGTGGCCACCAGGTCGGCGAACAGTCGGATGTCGTTGCCTGTGGTCGCGCCGTCCAAGAGACCTTCAAGCGAGACGCGCGCGTCATTCAGCCCGGTGATATAGGTCTTGCTCGACAGACCAAAGACGGTCGTGTCCGCGACATCGACGGACGGCTCAACATCAAGTCCCCGGGAGAAGCCAGTTAGGTTGAAGCCGTTCCACAGAATGACCTGCTTTGATCCGTGGACGAAGGTCACGGCATTTCCTCCGGCATCGTCTTGGGCTTACCGTCTACTGGCTCGATGTGACCTTGGGCTAGCAACCAACCGATACTCTCGACCGGGATGGCGTCGGTGACGTCGCCGACCTCGAAACGCTTACCAGGGACATTGAGTCCGGTCAACACCTTGAAAACACGCTTTGCCGCTGTCATGGTGCCATCTTTCCGAGAGACTTGAAGTACGCCGCAAGCCCATCAGCAACGCGCTTGGCCACGAACGGAACCTGGTATTCCATGGCGGGGACGAGATGGGGGCGCGCCTGCATGTTGCGAGATCCGAGTTCCAAAAAGACGGCGTACGGCGCGATTGCTGCATCCGACCCGACCTTGGCGATTTGCTGCGCCTCATCCAGTTCGATGTGGTAGCTGCGACGCAGGTTGCCGGTGCGCAGATGCGGCGGCTTGCCGGGAGCGGATGGGATGTAGCGACCCGCTTCGTCCTTCATCGAGATAGCGATGGAGTGCGGTCCGGCGCCCTTGATGTCCTGCTCGATGGCCGAGGCCGTCTGCTTCGCCGCATCCCAACAGACGCGCCGAACGACGGCCATGACCTCTGGCGTACGCATCTGAACCCTCACTACGATGCTCGACGGCACGCGAACCTCCGAGTCCTGGCCGTCGAGTGCGGCTCGGGCAGACCCTATGTCAAAGCCTAACGGTTGCGGACAAGTCCGACACGTAGGCACCTATAGTTCGGGCAGTGGATATGCCTGCACACCCTGTCGGGGAGCGGACGAGCACACTGTTTGTCCGTGCATTCCGTGCTCGGGTGCCCACATGCGGGGGCCATCTCAGTCATCAGGAATGTACGCTTGCGTAGACCTGCCCGGCGGGACCGATCAGTCGCTCGAACGTCTCGCGGGTGCGATGAGACTCACAGACCGTCTCACGGGTGTAGCCGTCGATGATGACCGACCACACCGACCGCTCGCGACATTCTTCTGCGGCCTCGCACAGTTGAATCGTCTTGTTCGCCTGCTGGTACGTCGAGCAGTGGACCTTCTGGTCGAGCCTGTATTCGCGATAGCAGTCCGATGCCCCAATCTCGGTGGAATGGCCGTCGTCGTGGTACTTCACGGCGAAGCGGTCGAAGCGATCGATCTCCATCGCCATCGCTTTCTCGCGCCAGACGTTCGAGCCCGGATACATGAGGTCCCAATTCCATGTCCGAGGATCAGCGCGGGATGCGCCAGCGCAGTAGCCGACGGCGTGAATGCGGTCGTCGTTGCGGCTAGTCATGTCCCATCGACCGTCGGACTTCCGTGGGCGCGGCTGGTCGTAGTTCATGGGACCTCGGCCTTCTGCGCCGCCTCTTCGGCGTTTGGTTCGGATCGTGCGAGCGCTACGGGCGTGGTCGGTGGCGTGGGGGCCATGGGCACGGCCTCTGGTCCAGGCGCAGCCGCACCCGGGGGCGCCATCCCCGGCGTCATCTGCGTGGCAGCCGGGAGGGGAGGCGGAGGTGGCGGAGCACGCAGGACGGCATTGAGCGCGTTCTTCCACTCGCCGATGAGATGCGCCAGCGCTTTCGCCTCTTCGGTGGATGTGATGGGCATGACCTGCGACGAACTGGTGATCTTGTCCATCGCCGGGTCTTCGAAACGCTCCTTGCCGATGAGGTCGCGGCCTTCGTTGCGAGTGAGGATGCCGAGCTGCACGCCGGACGACGCGATGGACAGGTTCAGCTCGGTCTCGTCCCAGTCAAGCGTTTGCAACTTCCACTTGAAGTCTTCGACGTCCATACCCTTCGGCCCGAAGAGCGTGTGCGCCAACTGATCCTCTAGGAGCGTCTGGTCGGGTTCGACCGTACCGACCTTGTACGATCTCAACATCTCCTTTGCCGCACTGCCGCCCAAAGCTCCGATCTCAGCCCAACCGATGCGGTACGGCGGCATGTTGTGAGCGATGAGCACTTCCTTGACGAGGTCCTCACGGCGCTTGATGAACTGTGCATCACGCCCGCCGATCGGCCCCTGCGGACCGTTCATCGGCTTCACGTCCACTTGCGACTGCGTGTTGCCATGAGTGACCACTGTGACGTGGCCGCGTCCGGCCGCGTCGCGCACGGTGTCATGGATCTTGAGCGCCAGCGTCGCCGCGGTCTCGTCGTTGTCGGCGGTGACGTGGATGATGCGGTCCACGGTGCCACCCGATTGGAAGAACGAGATGTTGAACTCGCGGATGGCTTGCAGTTCGGCGATGGACGGTAGCGCTCCGATCCATCCCGGAATCCCGTAGTAGGGCGAGCGCGGACTGTAGCGTTTGAACACGATGATCTCGCGCGCGGGCTCAAACTGCACCTTGTCGCCCCTGAGGTATCGCTGAAACATCTTGGCGTTGATGGGCTTGCCGGTGAGCGCATCGTAGGGTTCCTTGACGCCGAAGACCTTGAAGTAGCGGATCTGCACGTTCTTGATCTGGACCCAGACGTTCTCGTCCTGCGTGGCGCGTATGGTGTGCGATGGCATCGGGAACAGCGCAGCGACGGGCTCGTGACCGGTGTAGACGTCGTGCTCGCCAGCGCGGGCGACCTCCCACCCGCTCCAGCCGATAGCATCCTTCTCCCAGACCGCCTGGCGAAGCAGATCGCTGAAACTCATACCCGGAGTGATGAACTCCAACATACGGTCGAGGTCCTTCACCCGCTCGGGATCGGCGTCCTTGGATTGCGGTTCCCAAATCCATCCCCGGCCGACGGCGTCCGCCGCCTTAGCCGTGATGCAGGCCGAGTGGATGGCGCTGTTCTCAACGAGTTGGAGCATCCGATACGGGTCGAGCGGCGGGATGATCGCACCGCCATAGGTGTAGAGGTTCTCAAAGGGATCGACGATCTGGCGCGACTTCGGCGCGTCACCAGACCCCTTCTCCACCCAGCCAAGCAGTTCGGTGCCGTAACTGTCAGCCCTGGAGATGAGTTCGGAGCCGCGTCCATCATCGCCCAGATTGACGGTCGCGCCCCGAGGGTCGGTCAGCCCCTTACGGCGACGAGTCACGATGTTGTTCCTAGAATGAATCGTCATCCCAGTAGGAGACAAAGCCGCTTGCCTGGATGGCCGTGCCCAGGTTCATCACGAACGCTTCTCCGATATTCGTCGCAAGCAGGAATGACGGTGCAGCGGTGGCGATGTTCACGACGCTGTTCACCCCCAGGGCGATCGCACCGGTGAGATTGTTCCCGCCGCTCTTGAAGCGCACCGTCAACGCAAGGACGGTGTTCAGCATGATCGCATAGACTTTGATGCGCCTGCCGGGGACGGCTGCAATGATGGTCTGGTCGCCAGTGAGCGCGAAGTCGATCGGTGCCGACTTCAGCGTTTTGCCGAACAGGCTGAGAATGCGGTCGCTCATTGACCACCATGACCCTCTGGTCTAGTCCCAGGTGAGGCCGAGACGCACGCGGACCCCGTTCACGGTGTAGGTGGGGGCGCCGCCACGCGTGATGGTTCCGAAGAACACATCGCGCGATGCGGGCGCGGCCTTCAGGAGCAAATCCAGGTTCTCTCGCGTTGCCAGTCGCGAGGCTCCCACGTCGATGTAGTCGCCGGTCGCGATTTTGATGACGCCGAGCGCGTTGCGCATATCCGCGTCCGTGATGGTGGGCGCGGCATTCTTCGCACCAAGGCTGACATTCGTGGTGAAGAACACGAAGTCTAGGGCGACACCCTGGTCGTCTTCGTCGAGCAGCGCGATTGACCTCAGGCGTGCAGTCTTGCCGACCGCGCGGACCGCATTCGTGATAGTGGTCGTATCCGAGAGGACCTCGTCTGCCGCATAGATGGCTGTGTCAAGCGTGAGCGTGACGTCGAACACGTCCAACTCTGAGATGATGTCCACATCGCCGATGTTCGCCGTACCCGCCACGAGGGCAGGTAGCGTCAGAACATCGACATCACCAATGTTGGCGGTGCCCGCTACTAGCGCCGGGAGGGTCAGAACGTCCACATCGCCGATGTTGGCCGTACCTGCGACGAGAGCCGGAAGCGTCAGTACGTCAACATCGCCGATATTTGCCACACCGGCCGCAAGCTTGCCAATCTCGGCCGTCCCCGCACCGAGCACGACGGCCTCGCCGTCCAGCGTGACGGCTGCGTCGCCTGCGAGGTTGAGCCGCAATGGGTTGACGTTGCCTTCCGTGCGTGTCGGTGCCGCCGCGAGCGCCACGCCGGACAGAACACCGAGTTTCAGCGTCGGGTTCGCCGCGTTGTCCGCCGTCGGGCCGGTGACCGCACCGATGGTCGCTGAACCGGTTACCAGGGCGGGCAGGGTAACAACATCAACGTCCCCGATGTTCGCGTTACCGGCAGGGAGTGCTTCGGCTTGGGAAACGTGGAGTGACTGTGTGTTCGCATCGATCGCCTTGCTTGTTACGTCGGCAGCGGTGGTCGAGCCCTTGGCCCCCCCGCGAGCAATGGCCTTGGCCGTGCCGTCCGTGAGCGTCGCGAGGATCTTCTTCAGCCGACCGATGACCGTGAGCGCCGTATCGGCGTCGGTCGTCAGTCCCGTGCCGAAGTCCTTGGTCGCAACCGCGATGTCGGCCTCGACGATGGCCGTTCCAGCCGCCACCTTTGCACGCGTGTCGGTGGTAGCGTCCTTCAGTTCGACCGCGCCGAGCGCGATGTCGCCGGTGGTGACATCCACGTCTTGGAGGGCGACTGGCATGTCGGTGCGACGGCCCTTGGCCGTGATGGTGCCCGACGTGAACGCTGAGATGCGGCATCGCAGCGAGTCCAGACCGGCGAGCGGGACGTAAAAGAGGCCCGGAGCTGTGACAGTAGTGGCTCTGTCGCCATTGACGACGTTGACCCCTGGGACAGCGGACCACGTCGGCGTGACATGCGTCATCGACGCCTCGAAGGTGATGGTGCCTACGAAGGTGCCAGAGACCTCGACGAGGATGCCAGCCGACGCCTCGGCACGATGGACGCTACCGTTGGCGACCGCGGCGGCGGCGGCTTGGAACGAAATCAGGGCAAGTGTCACCGATAGCCTCCCGACGGGTTCTATCGGCGCTCAAAGCGCTCTAAGACAAAGGTACTCCTTCTTAGCAAGCGCCCTGTCAAGCAAGTGCGCCAGGATCCTAGAGCCTGCGGTGCTCCATCCGGTGCGCCTCGTGTAGCCGGTCATCGGCGACCTGCGGTTTGCCGGACGGCGTGAGCGGCCGGTCGGACCAGGGGGCCGAGCCGTGCGCGTCCGCCAGATGGTGTTCGGTGAGGTCGCGGTCCCGCGGCGAGAGCCGGTCGCCGCCCCACATTTCGGAGTGGAGGCGTCCGAGATCGGGATTCGTCGGCAAGTGGTGACCCACACCTCCGATAGCAGGTTCGTCGTAGACCAGGCCGCTCGGGCGGTATTCGTCCTCGGGATCGTCTGTTACGGTGGCCCCTTCGTGGCCGTGGCTCCGCTGGTCGTGATCGCCGTGCTTGGCGAGCATCGCGCGACCCTTGTCGGTCAGAGCGAGCGTGGACCTACCCTCCGGGCGGTACGCCAGACCCCCACGTAGCAGCGTCTGTGCGCCCTCAGCATCCAGTCGCCCAACGCGATCAACTGACCGCAGGTCCGAGCGCAGCATGGTCTGCTCATCGGCCACGCGGCCGAATGCGTCGTGGCCATGTGTCGCCTGGTCATGCGTGCCGTGCTTCTCAAGTTCACATGGAACGGTCACGAGGCCCAGCTTCGTCGGACGGCCGCGCTCTTCCTGGCCGCAGGTGAGGCAGCGTGGGTGGCCGTTCGGGAATGTCCACTCCGCAGGTCGGAAGTCGTGCGGGTAGGTCGCTTTCTCGCGGTTCTGCTTGATCTGCTCCGTCTCGGCATCGATCTCGCTGTGCTGGGCCGGTGTCAGCGCCTTCTCCAACGGCTTGCCCGTCTTCGGGTTGCCTGGCGACCCAAGGTCTCGGTTCGCCCAGCCCTCCGGCAAGACATATCCGAGCGGTCGCGCATCGACCTTGGGAATGAGCGTCATCGTTCCGCGCAAATCTCTGACCTGATAGGCCGGGATCTTCATTCGACCGCCGAACGTACCCTCACCGACGATCGTTCCTTGGATCGTGCGCATTGAAGTGTTGGCAATGTAATCGCCAACACGCAACTGGCCACTGAACAGTCGCTGCATGACCTCGCTGTGGGTCTCGCCCGTGACCTCGTTGCCGATGTCTCGACGAGCGCCGCCCCCGCGGTTGCCGTGCTCCTCTTGGTCATGCTGACCGTGCTTCGCGACGCCGAGCCAGTCGCCAGTCCAGGCATGCTTGCGCTGAGACACACGACCCCGCCGCAGATCAACGCTATCTTCGCCATCCTCGCCGTTCTCGTCGCCAGGGCTCAGCAGCCGCAGAAGCATCAATGCGTCAAGCACCGTCCGCGTCGCGCTGGCACGCCGCTCCAGCCAATCGCTGGTCCATGTCCGGCCGTCCGTCGCGTTTCTGATAAAACCGAACCCGGCCGCTGGCTGTTGCGGTTCGAACGCGCCGATCCGACTGACCTCTTGATTCGGCCGGAGCACTCGCGGTAGCCTCTTCGGACGATTGCCATCGGCGTCGAGCGAGTGGCCAGTCGTGGCGATAGGGTCGTACTGGATTTCTTCCTTCGATAGCGCGCGCCTCTCCAGCCCGAGCCAGTCGCCGTCCTGATGCGTGAACGTAGTCTTCCGTGCTGGCAATTTGCCACCACGGTCGGACTCGCTGAATTCCTCGCCGACGGTCTGAGGAATGTCAAGATTAGACCGACCTGCGGCTGCGGCACGCATGGCCCGCCTCTGGGCTTCACTGACCGGAGGCACGTGACACCTTCGGTGACTCAAGTTGTTCACGCAGCCAGAGAAATTCGGAGCCCCCAGGCAAGACCCGAACTCCACGTTCGTATTCCCAAAGCAACTGACAGTTGAGACATCGAATGTCTAGTCCATCACGCGCACCGCGTACTACCGCCCGATAGAGGTCACGGCCCGTTATGGCGTCGCCATCTGCTCTACCTGCAACATGATTGACGGACAAGACTAGAGGGCTACGCTCCCCGCATCCCGCGCAAACCCCACCCAACACAGCGATGGCCTTCAACTTTAGGTGCCAGTACGTCCGTCGCGCGTAATCCACATGCAGTTCCATGTTGGCTTGCTGTTGTCGCGTGACCCGGGCGATGTGGCGCTCCCTGCCATGGGGAGTGAGACGCTTATACCGGCCTAGCAGGCGGCATTTGTCGCATAGCCTGAAGCGAGGGCCTTGCTTTTCCGCTGGACTGAGTACGAGCGTGCGACAGATACGGCATGGAGCCGTCTTCACAATGCTCTTGCGTCCCATGGCCCTAGAACCGGAGCGTTAGCGACTTGGTCGTCGGCCTGCTGAGGATGCCCTTCAGTTCCCCCTTTAGCCGCTGCGCCTCGGGTCCGCGGAACGTGGACGCGTTCGACAGGAAGTATGCGACGACCGAACGCGCCGAGTCAGCTCCGTAGGTGTCTCTGATGTCTGCCAGGTCAGCCATCGCTTCGAGGTACGGCCTTGCTGCGTAGTTCACGCCACCCGACTGCTTCTTCCATGCGGTCGCGACGTCGTTGGCGATGTCGTAGAGCGGACGGTGGCCCGATGCTGTCGGCTTCGGTGCCGGGCCTTCCAATCCCTCAGGGCTCGTGACGAACACATGCTTGTCATCGCGGTCTGCCGTGCTGAGCGTCTGTGATGGCGCCAGTATCGTTCGTGGTTGTCCGATCGGGCGCTCCGCATCCTGGTAGCGATCAATGGCTCTATCCATCCCGCCGGGTTTCGTCACACCATCGAACGCATCGCCGGTGCTCTCATCATGGCCATGGGTGCTCTGGTCGTGCTGGCCGTGCTTCGCCACATCAAGCCAGTTCGCCGTCAGCGACTTGGCGGCCGGGTCGATGCGACGCATCGGGGTCTTCGCATTATCGGGAAGGAAGTCCCCGCTATCGACGCGCGCCTGCACGGTCGCGATAGCCTGGCTCGGACTGTCGGCATAGAACACGCCGCCCGCGCCGTTGCCACGGTACGAATATGATCCATCGCTATGCTGCATCAATCGAACGTCGTGCTTGCCGCTGCGCGACGCCCAACCCGCAATGGGCTTCGTGGTGCCGGTATCTAGGCCACCGTCGGCGGCTCCGCTTGACTCGTCATTGCCGTGAGTCTTCTGGTCGTGAGCACCGTGCTTCTCAACCCCGAGCCAGTCACCCGTAGTGAACGGGGACGGGTCGCCTGCGTGGACGCCGTCCAGCGGCGGAGGTGGCTCGGTGACGGGAGCGACCCAGGATGGGACATCCTTCATGATCGGCGCGGTCGAAACGTCCTGCTTTTCGTCGTTGATCCAGTCATCGCCCGAAGTGGTGATGCTGATGGCGCCTGGGCGGTACTTCTGCCAGCCGCCAGTGCCATTGGTCCAGTCCTTCTTGCGGTCGCCGCGCCGGACCTCGGTGTTCTCGCCCTCGTCCTCGGTCGCGTTGGGGGCCTCGTTCAGGGTCGTAGGACCACTGACGATGATGGGGAAAACGGAGTCAAATGGGAGGTCGTCACGGGTCGCCTCAGGGCCGACGTGGAAATACTCAACGTCGGCGATCTCCTTCTTAGCGACGGGGTTCTGGCCTCCCAGGAACGGATCCTGTTTGCGGTAGGAACCAGCGACAGCGCTCATAGATAAAGCGTAGCGGGAACGGTCTAGTGGGCCGGGCGACGGCTCCGAGCAAGGGTCACGCGGCAGAAGCGCTTATGGCTCTTGTACGGTCGTCGGGCTGCGTTCGGATCGCCGCCACCCCGGATAAGGGACGAGTGGCAGCACAGACAGCACTTCGTGGTCATAACCATCTCGTCGTTGCACAGACCGCAGTTTGGGCATTGGAACTGCTCGAACCATTCGCTCATTGTGAATTTGCCGCCGTGTTCATCCGCTGTGTGTCCGTTCCACGATGTCGCCGAGAACGTCTGCCGTGCGCTCCAGCTCACAGAGGATGCAGACCTGTGCGTCCTCGGGAATGTAGAGCCGATGGGTCGGACACCAGCGACGCTGCTGTAATCGTCGCGTGCGCCCCGCAGCGGTACGACGCTTACTCCATGGCGAACCTGCGGTCATTCGGCCCTCAGCTTACTGCCTCACTGGTTGCCTTGACCTTGATCGGAAGGAACGCCCGCTTGATCGGATTCCACTCCGCGTGGATGTCGATGCGCCGCGACCCATTTCCAACGTCCTCGGCACGGACCTCTTCGTAGGCCTTGTGACATGCCACCGCGAAGCCATCCGGATTCTGGTCAACGGTGTACTCGTCCCACGCGACCAGCAACTCCGGACTCGTCTCGCCCTCGCGCCAGAACCACAGCGTCTTGATCATCACGCGCTCAGTCATTGGTTCTTCGTCGCTCATCGTTCGTCATCTCCGGGCAGCGCGCCGCCAGGCGCATTGTAGCGGGCATCCAGTTCTGCCCAGGTCTCAGGAAACATGAGACGTAGCCGCGCGGCGTTGAATGTGTCGGCCCTCCGCATCGCGGCTTGGATAATTGCGTAAAAAGGCGGGTCGTTCGCGGCGATCCGGCGCCCCTCGTCGAATTCGTGGCGACTCATGGTTGTTCCTCCTTGTACCTCTTCGGGTCAAAGCGCCGATACCAGTCCTGGGCGAACATGTGGACCATCTGGTGTGGAGACCCAACCCGCCCGATACCATCGAGACACTGACCGATGAGCCAGCGGGCCTCATTCTCGCGGTCACCCGGCTTGAACGCCGCCCAGCAGTTCTCGCCGGGTCGGAAGCCCATCTCCATGAACGCGCCGAGGATGACTTGCTGACGCGGCATTGATGTGACGGCGACGTCGCCAATGGATCCCTCCACGCGCACGAACCAGTCAATGAGCGCACCCAGGTCTGTTGGGTCAAGAAGCGGCAACTCCTCGATCAGCGCGTCGGTCTGCACAATCTCGCGCTCGATCTCGGTGGCCCGCTTCCGCTGCTGCTCTGCGTACTCTGGCGAGCGGCGGTATTCCTTCGCCAACCGGTCCATCTCACGCTGCCACTCGGCGACGAGCCGTACGGGATCGCTCTCCTTCGTCGCCACGACGGTGACGCCGTTGAAGTCCATCTTCGTCGGTGCGCCGTTCTTGTGCGCGGTCGCGATCAAGTGCCGAACAGCATCAAAGATGTGGGCGCCTATGAGTGCGCGGTAAACGAGTTCTGTCACCGTATTCTCCCGCTAGCGTAGGCAATGGCCACCGACAGATCGTGCGCTGACCGCTCTTCACAGTCTGCGTGCTGGTCGGTATGGTGGAACTCGTATTGAAGCACTGTCTCGTAGATGTAGCGGCTCATGGCATCGTACAGCAACGCCCGGTCACCAACCAACTCACGGAAGAGGGTACTGGCACGCAGATCAGCGGCGTGGGCTCGATACATCAGTTCGCCTTCCGGTGGTCGGCCAGTCGCGATGGACCAGCGTCCATTCCTGCCCACGTTTGTCCGTTCTTGATGTGGTAGATGAGCGCAAGCGATACCCCGTGTTCGGCAGCAAGGACCTTGCACGGCTCGCCCGCAACGATGCGCTGGCGAATGCTCGCGGCATCAGTCTGGCTCAACTTCGTGCCGTATCGAACGCGACGATTCGCAGCCCTGCGAATGTAGCGGTATACGGCGCGCGTGTTCACATGCAGCGCGGCGCTGATGTCTCTGGGGGTCAAACCATCTGCCACCATCTGACGTGCGCGCTCGGCCCGAGCAGCAGACGCTGTCCAAAGAGGGTTCGTAGGCCAGTTCCGACCAACCATCCAGGCGAACCAGCACACCCTCCGACAAAAGCGTCGATTACGAGTCGGATTGCCACAGTTCTCACAAGCACGCATAGGCCGCGGCGTGCGCGGCGGGCTCGGCGATCTAACAACCCGACGACAGCGCGAAGAGTGATAGGGGCGTGTGACCCCGGCCCGCGACTTGGCACGCTGGAGCGATAAACCACACCCGGCGCACGTGAGCGCAACCCGGCCATACGGCAACCACGCCAGCGCAGCGTCTGCCTTCACGCGTTTTCGTGCCAACGCCACCGGGCTGGCTGCGTACATCTCCAGCAGCGCTGATTGCGCACTACGCCCAGTCACGCTTACTACATAGATATTCCTGACCCGATACACACGGGGACGACCACCGCGAAACGTATGACGAGCCAAGTAGTCTGCCGCTGCACGCATGGCGGACTCCGAACCACAGAAACTCAACTCGGGAGTCGGCCCACTACCAGCGTTGTGCCATGAAATCGACCCATCACCATCCATAAGCCCTAGCCAGAAAGATGGACGGTCGGCAAGTTCCAGCGGCGGCGCAACGTTCGCCCATGTCTTGCGGGGGACCACGCCTAGTCGTGCGAGATCGGTAGCGATTTGCGCGGACTGAATGCGCACCTCAACGCCCGTAGGACCGTTGCGGTACAAGGGTCGTGCCGAGCAGCCAGCGAACGCGGCAAATCTCCTCACGTGGTCGGCATCCGACTTCGTAAGCCCAAGACGAACCCCATTGCTATCCACGCAGCCATCTGCCCAGAGCAGTCCTACCCAGTACGCCATCTCGTCGGTCAACGTGGCAAAGGCATCGTCACGAACTGCGTAGACGCGCGCTCGCCCCTTGCGAGATGCGGGAGCACCCCTTTTTCCGCCAATGTCCGAAGCCGCGCCGCTATCCAGCATAGGATGGAATGGTACTCCTCGCTCTGATGGTTATTCCACCCCTTATTGTGCCCTACTCCGCCAAGGTTCGGGTCGTGCGCGAACTCATGCGTGAGCAGCGCATCCGTATCCTCTTGTGTGGCGTTGTCGAACCACGCCTTGCCGAGCCGACCGTAGTTGAACCGCAGGCTACCGGGGCTGTACGCCGCAGCCCAGTTCTCGGTCGGGGCAGAGTCAAAGTGGATGACAGGCGCGCGCAGTTGCAGCGTCTGCGCCATCGCCATTGAGTAGCGCGCGACCGCGCGCATGCCGTCCGTCCACTTGTCCGGATCGAGCGACGGCTTACCCTCGGCACTCGTCTCGATCATGCGCGGGCTCGGGGTGACCTGCCCAGCGGGCCGGAGGAGGTCCGGCGTTCTGTCCCGAACGTTCGCCCATGCCGCTGCCGAGAGCGAACGACCGCCAACGACCTCATAGCCGCGCTGTGCCGCGATGACGCTGCCCTCCTTATCGCTCGGATCAAAGGCGACCGCCTTCTCGCCGAACTTGCCGACGATGATGGCATGGATGGCCTCGGGCGTTGTGCGCGAGTCCTCCAGGGCTTCCTTTGTCCACGTCGCAGTGGCGTCGTCGGGCGTAATCTGATCGGCCGTGGCATTGGCGACCTCGACGTAGATGCGCCGCAGGTACGCGGGCGGCACGTTGTCGCGGTCGAGCGTCAGCGGCACCTTCTGGCCCACGCTCACGCTCCAGCGTCCGTCAATCTCCACGACGGGAATGCCCATCTCGTACAGGTACGCTTGACCATTGACGATTTCCGCGTGCCCGCATCCAGATGAGCAGTCCTTTGCCTCAATCCAACGCGAGTCCTTCGCCGCATACAGCGAGAGGGTCGTGTTGCGCTGTGTGGTGCGCCAGCCGTCCGGTCCTTGGAGCACGGTCGGCAGCGCCCGCGCCGCCACCGTCAGGTCGGGGGCGCGGTACGGGATGGACTCGCCGTTCAGCGTCGTCGTTAGGTGCGCTGGCGGCAGCACGCGACGGAAGCCCGTAATGGCCTGCTCCGCGCCTGACTTTGTGAGCCTGACGATGGCGGCAATGCGCGTGCCGCGCTCTGTACGCCCAAGATGCGACAGGTTCTCGCTGCGCGTGCCGTCGGGGTTGAATGACACCGAGCCACTGGTAGTCGTCACTGTTGCCGACTCCGCAAGTGCCAGCACCAGTTTTTCGCCAACGTTGAACCGTCCACGCTTCTCGGCATGCTCGCGCTTGTAGCTGCGAGCGAACAGACGGTACGCATCCTTCAAGTCACGGAACCCACCCGGTACGTCGTCCTGCGCCGTAAGCAGATATCGTCCACGTGCGTCTGGCACGAGGCCCAATGTGGCGCTGGTCGCACCGTCCTCGTCCGCGATGTTCTGGAACAGTTCGTAGAGCAGCGACGCGGGGTCGGCGTTCTCGCGCAGTTCGCTCAGCCCCTGCCTATCGACCGTGAACCACTCAGATGCGGTCTTAGTCATCGTCGTCCCCCTCCTCATCCGTGTAGATCGCGTCGTAACTGGCCCTGCTTACCCGCAGGGCAGTACGGCATGCCTCATCCGCACAGGTTGCCATTTGCTGCGCGTCGAAATACCACTCTCGATCGGTGTGCTCCTTCGCGTGAATGCGCAACTGCGCCGTCATCGCGCGCATCTCCTTCCTCTCGATGGCCGCACCGCCAGGGTTGGCGTGGTTCCTGCGCAGGTCTCGGTCTGCCTTTGCGTACGACGCGAACGGCCCGTACTGGTCGTACTCGGGCCAGTCGCCGTATGGCCAGCACTGGAGTTTGTAGAACCACTGCCCGTCATCGGTTTCCCAGAAGCGACAGTCGGCACCCGTGCTCACGCCGCATCTCCCTTCCCGCGCTCGATGTGGGCGTCCCACACGGCCTGCGGGAGCTGGTCGCAGTAGACGCCCTCGCGCTCGAACACTGTGTGGCCCGAGCGGACCATGAGCGTCCGTACGGTGTAGGTGTCGTCGGGGTCAAGGTCGATGCGCACGTAGCGGTGTCCGCGGCTGATGGTGAAGGTGAGCGCCTCGCCCACCATCTTGAGACGTCGGGCGCCGACTGCGCCGAGCGTCATATGGCCGATCTGTGCCAGCGCCACCTTCGGGTCCATTACTCCACCAGCCTTTCCTCTTGCTCAGCGACGGCGAAGGCGATTGCCCGCTGGATGAGTGCGCCGTAGGCGCTGGTGTGCTCGATTGAGCGGAAGCCCATCGACTGCCAGTTGACCGTCGCGGGGTCCGACTTCGTGGTGCTTGCCCACGACGAGCGCCACGGCAGGTCAACGGTCACGGTGTCGCGGTCGCTGTAGGAGCCATCAGCGCGGGGCTGGCCGACGAACCCCTCGAACTCAACGTACTGATCGTCAAGCGAGTCGCGCCGCTGGATGCGCCCGTAGAAGCCGTCGCCCTCGTACTCGACCACGACTTCCCTCATTGCAGCACCGCCTGTCCGACGGTATTGCCGTTCTTGTCGGTGAGCGCGTAGGAGTCGGGCGAAAGCCCGTCCTCTTCCAGGCGCTCCGCGAACTTGCGGAGGATGCGCGCTGCTTCATACGGCGCGTTGCCACCAGCGAACGGCGCACCGTTGCTCTCGATGGTCAGGATAATCTTCACCGCCACTTCTCCTTATCCTCTCTGGACGTTCCCCGTCCTGCTATCAGTATAGCACACTCACAAAATGGCCGTGGATACGGCCTCGTCCACGGTCACGACTAGCACCTATCGCTCCGAACGTTCATGGCCGTTTCCTACGCGGGAGTGGTCGGTAATTCCAGATCGGCTGGAAACTTTGGACCGGCAGGAAACTCCTGCCAAGGATGTGCCCTTGCCTGTACAACCGTCGCAGGATGATCGCCACTTGCCGACGCGGGATGGTGTCGCCCAGTTCGTACCAGACCGCCCACGACGGGACATCTAGATCGTTGTCCTTGACCCGCGTGCGCAGGGCCGCAAGAACGCGCCGCTCCTCATTCTTCTGCACGGCCGTTGTGGTTCCCTCGTCCCTCTTTGTCACGATATCAGTATAGCACGGCGTCAGATGGCCGTGACAGGCATCCGGTCATCGACTGGCCGTGTCGCCCGCAAGCCCCGCCAGCGCACCATGACCCGCTCATAACGTGCCCACACAGGTGCCCGTAGCGCGTCTAGGCGGTCGCTGGGAGCCTTTCCGCGCTTGGCCAGCCCATAGAGCCTCGCCCGCCTCAGCACCGCCTCGTAGACGTTCTGGGCGGCGCGGCGGATGCGCGACTCCCGCTGGCTGGCCCACCTACGCAACGGCTGCCCGTAGAAACGTTCGAAGCACATTTGGCACTGCACAGGGTACTGCTCCCATTGGCCGCGCTTCATCAGTCGCCCACGGCCCTCGCATGTACCACAGTCCACATAGGCGGTGAACGATTCGCGAGCGCGTCGCCAACTCGGCGCGTGTGGCGGGTAGGACAGTAGGAGTGCGCCGTCAAGCGTGTACGTACCTTGTATGTACGACGGTTTGCGCTCACAGCCGTAGCACAGACCCGTGTACGTCCCGGCATATAGCTCAGCAGGGTGTCCGCCGTCGGCGTTCAGCGTCTTGCCACAGCCGAGGCACTGCCAGCCAGCTGGAAAGAGCCCGGTCGCCGGGTCCATATCGCGGAAGACCTCGCGGAGCGCGTCCTTCATGCGGAGAATCCTGAGATCATGACGAACCCGCGTCCTGCAAAGTCGTCGGCATCGGGTCCGTCAAGGCCCATGGTCTTCGGCGTGATGACGCGCCACAGACTGAGCGCTTCGCCGAGCGCGAACAGGCGCAACGCCAACTCTTGTGATCCGAGCGTGGCGCCGACCTCAATGTACGACGGACCGTGCCGCAGTCGGTCAAGGTCGGGATACTCAGCCTTGATCGCACTCACGACATCATCGCGATGCTGCTTGGCGTGCGGCGCGATGCCGACGTGGAAGAAGTGAACGTCGATGGTGACCTTGTCGGGCGGGATCGGCGGGTAGCCCCAGATCTCCACAACGCCTTCGAGTCCTTCGTCCTTTGCGACCTTGGCCGCATCCGCAATGGTCGCTTGCGCGAACGCGTGGCCAGCGCCCACAGGACGACCGTTGACGGTCATGCCGAATCCTTTGCGGTACGGCGTCGTCAGTTCTGTGATGTGCTCCGTGAGCGAATGCTGTCCGGTCATCAGAAACCTCCCTCTCCGCAGTTTCCTACCGCAGCCGCCACACCGAAGTGCCGACGGGCGAACTCCACTCAACGCACGCCCGCTCCCATGCGCTCCCGGTATCGCCGATAGGGATGCGCGCTATCGCAAGACCATTCCAGTGATCGCAGTACCGCGGCTGGGTCGTGCTCCACCAGCCGCCAATCATGGCAGCGAGCAAGACCAGCGCCACCGTTCGTTTCATGTCCACCACACCTCGTTACCGCGTTCATTGATCGACACGCACACACCATCGTGTCCGGCGACCAGTAAGCACTGAGCGACCCTGCCACCGTAGTACGGATCATCGATTTGCGCGCAGCGCTTCTCGTAGCCGTTGTCGTGAGCGCAAGCGTACGCACAGACGTCGCGGCCGCTCGCCTTGTAGCAGAACGGGCACATCGAGCACTTCTCGCCGTCGTCGCAGTCGTGCGTGTTCATCGGCACAACACCCAAAGAAGGCCCAACCGATCAGCGACAAGAAGTGCGATTGCGAAGCCGATGGCTGACTGCAGGACCCGCACGATGAAGTCGGCGATCATCGTTCGTGCTCCGCCGCGAAGTGGTCCCACATCGGGTGCCGGTAGCGACCGTCCGGCGTCTGTTCCTGGTACTGGACCACGAGCCGCCGACCGACGAACGACAGCGGGTCGCGCTCGATCATGCGCAACGTAGCGTTGTCGAGCGTCTTGACGGGGACCGGCGTACCCTTCGCGTCCACACCGACCGTCGTGCTATACGGGCCACTCTTGCCCTTTTCCCAGCCCGTGATGGTCACGACCACATGGCGCAGGCCCTTCGCCTTCACCCAGTCCGGCGAACGGACGCCGGGACGGTACGGCGCATTGCGACGCTTGATGATCGCGCCTTCGCCACCGCGAGCCCAGATGGCCTTGACCGTCTTGACCGAGGGCGCGAACTGCTCGGTGAGGCGAACGCCGCCGCGCTCGACCGCCGCTTCAACCGCGACTTCCAGCAGCGCGCGCCGTTCGTCCTGTGTCCGCCGCGTCGTGTCCTGTCCGAGCGCTTCCAGCAGGTCGAACAGCACCAACGCTTCCCTGCCCGTGTTCACGCCCGCAGTGACGTCGTATGACTTCATCCCCGGCACAATCAACTCGCCGTCATACACACCGACCGGCAGGAGCCGCATCGCATCGGCAATGTGATTGGGCAGCGTGCGCTTGTTCCCGAGGCGCGACCATGCCACCGCGTCGCCGCCGTTCTTGCGCACGATCAGGCGATGGCCGTCGAACTTCTCCTCCATCACATACGCAGCCGCGTCGTAGCGGTCAGCGTCCCAACCGTCCGGCATCTTGCTCGCAAGCATGGGTGAGATGAAACCGCCATTGTCCGACTTCTTGTCGGGGAGCGGCGCGGGTGCTGGACCCACCCGCGCGCTCACCCCTGTGGCGGACCCGACAACGAACATCTGCTCGTCACGCTCCACAAGCGCCAGCCCTTCCTGGTCGGCGATCTTCTGCGCATGCTTGCAATGGCGCGGCTTGCCCATCCGCTTGTTGCGCCACGCCGGGCAAGAGCAACTGAGCAGGTCTGTGGTCGAATTGACCATGATCGTGTACGGCTCGGGCGCCGAACCCTGGACGCTCCACGCGCGATTTGCAGAGGTCATCGGGGACCGCCGAAGGTCCGCATCCAGTAGCCGAGGACTTCGCCAGCCTGCTTCTTGGTCAGGTCCGGGAAAGCCACCTCGACATAGCGCCCCGCGCCGTACATGTTGGTCACACCCGACTGACGCAAGTCGTCCAAGTAGGTCAGCTGCTCGTCGGTCACGAATGGTGGCCTGCTCCTAGTCATGCTGGCCCCCACTGATGCCGAGCCGCGCGTAGAACTCGCCATCGGGCACGAACCGCCTAGCGACGCGCTCCATCGCCGCGACCGTCTCAGACGATGAGTCGCGGATGGCCGACCAGTCATAGCCCATAACGCCGTAATCGCTCATGGGCCAGATGATGCGTGCCGCCACATCATCATGAACGGCCAGGCTGATGCGCACGAGCGGTAGGCAACCCGCGAAGCGATACCACGTCACTCCGCCGTCCGAAGACATCTCACCGTAGACGTGGTCAGGCGACGATGGCTGCGGACCGAGAACCGCGAGCGCGGGGTCCTCGCCGCGCCTGACGTTGCGGTAGAGGGTCGTCAGGGAATCGCGCCTCATCGGAGTCCCATTGAGCGAAGTTCGCGTGGGCTGAACAGCCCCAGGTCGTAGCCGTATCCGCTGGCATTCATCAGGCCCGCCTCAGCATCGTTGGCCCAATGTCCGTCAGCAAAGCCGCCGACATTGCAGCACCACAGGTGCCCGATCTCGTGGACGACGACCGTGATACCGTACTTTTGGACGGCAGCCGATCCGACCGAGATGACGACGGCCCTCTGGCGGGCGTTGATCCGCCACGACATGTTCTGGCCGTCGCCGGGCAGCAGCATGATGACGACGTTGGCCTCGTCTGGGGAGGCCACCACGTGAAGCGAGCCGAGTCCAGCCGTGGCGCGTCGCCAGGCATCGGGCAGAGCCGTGGTAGGTTCGAGCGTCCCAAGAGGGTTCAGGACGTGTACGCGCACGCTGTGAGCGTCCACCGTCGGCGAGGCGATAAAGGTGATGACGGCAGCGGCGGCGGTGCCGATGATGAGAGCAGAGATGAGTAGCCTAGCGAGGTTGCCACTCATGCGAACATCGCCACGGACAACCGCACCGGCTTCTCCAACTCTCCGCTCCTGACGAGCACCGTCCCGTTGGTGCCGATGCTAACAACGAAGCCCCTGATGACCTTCGTACCGAGCTTGAACACAACAGCGGCACCGGGGGTCAGTGTCATTCGGAAGCCCCTTTCCTTGTAGGACGTTCTCTGTCCTAGCACGGATATCAGTATAGCATGTCCAGCGGGCCGTCAAATGCCCGATATTTGGCCTATTTCTGGCCCTTTCCGGGCCACTCATCGGTCGAGCCACATGACCATTGACGTTACTGATATCGTTACCCGTTAGGCAGCCATGCTGCTGAGAATGAACGAACGAAGGATGTGACCCCATGCCAGCGCGTACGATTACCAAGCCCACCCACAAACCTGTCACAAAGCGTCCTGTTGCCCGACGCGGACAACATCCCCCGAAGAGGCAGCCCACAAAGCCTCTCGCGCCACCCACCATCGCTGTCGTGCTGGACGAGACCGGCTCGATGTTGGTCGTGAAGGCGGCGACGATCAGTTCGTACAACGAGTACGTCCGCAATCTCCGGGCCGACAAGAACAACGCGGGCTCACGCTTCGCGCTGACGCGCTTCAACACCGCGCGGACGGCGACCGAAGGTCCTGTGGACCTGGGCGTCGCACCACTCCTGACCGATGCCAGTTACCAGCCAGCGTCGATGACCGACCTCTACGACGCCATCGGCAAGACCATCATGCGGCTCGACGCCGAGGCACCGAGCGGCCCGGTCATCGTCGTTATCCTGACGGACGGCGAGGAGAACAGCTCGAAGGAATACACCCGCGAGGCGATCCAGAAGCTCATCACCGAGCGTGAGGCTACGGGCCGCTGGACGTTCGTGTACCTCGGCGCGAACCAGAACGCGTGGCAAGTCGGCGCGGCCATCGGCGTCAAGGGAGGCAACGCGATGACCTACGCGGGCACTGCCCTCGGCACGATGGTAGCCATGAGGTCTGCGGCCGCGGCGACCAGCGGCATCACTGGGACGTATCACCGCAGTCGTGGCACCGTGACCGGATCCGCAACCGCATTCGGGGATGCCGGTATCGACAAGTGCCTCGGTTGTGGCGGCAAGCTCATCCTCGGCCAGTTGCACGTCTGCTATTCCGGCAGCGCCAGATGACAAACTGGCCCCAGACAGGGGTCGGCGCATGCGGATGGTGTGGTAACAACCACACCGGCCAGTGCCCGAGGGTCCAGGAGATCGAGTACCATCCCAACGGCACCGTGAAGCGCGTGGTCCTCCATAAGTTCGTGCAGGGCTACGACCTACGTTCGCCCCACGACCACCGTGGGCAGTGCTGCCGTGGGCAATGCCGATGAGTACCCGTCTACCAGACTTCCCACGTCACTGGCTCGCCGTGAGGTCCGCAGACGGCGACACCCCGGCCGAACCTCATGACCACGACCTTTGCGAACAGATCGAGGCCGCGATCACATGCCTCATGACCGGTGGCTATCGCTTCACGGGCGTCGCCGGGGCGGTCACGGCGGTCACGACGGTCGCGGACGACGCACGGGGAATGGAGCGTGGACGATGAGGAACATCAAGGTCACGTACCGCACCATCGAGCCTGGTCTGGATGTCAACGGTCAGCCGAGCACACGGATGATCGTGAAGACTGCGAGTTTCATGGGCACGGGTTCGACGGGTTCGCGCGATACTCGTGTGATGGACGGTCGCACGGTAGATGTTCGTACCAGCGATAGCGGACCGCAGAACGCTGGCTACCAGATCGACGGGCCGTTCCTACGAGCGTACGGTGGCGGCAAGACGCTGCTCGTCCAAAAGGCCGAGGTGCTGGAGGTCGTGGCCGACGAGTAGGGTTGGACCGTGGGAGTTGACAGTGTGTGTGCGGTGTCGTACAGTCCGCTGGACGCGCCTGACGGAGGAACGGGTTACTTCTCTTGAAAAGAGGAGGAGCGGGTTCGACTCCCGCCCCCGAAGCGAAAGCCGAGGGGTGGTGTACCGGTAGCACGTCACGTACCTGGGCCGATTGATGCGGCGCGTCAAACCATAGCGAACTCGGCGGACCGGGCCTGACGGAGCCAGGCGGGTACTTCGGTGAACAGGGCCGAAAGGCTTTGGAGCGAGGATCGATACCTCGCAACCGACGCAAGTCGGTAGTCCCGCGGGCGAATGATGCGGCCCGGACCGCAAATGGGAGGAAGGCGAGATGGCGGCGACGAACGTCAAGGCGCGCATCGAGTACGGCGAAACGCATGAGGGCGCGCAAGCCGCGCCAGCGAGTGGCGCGTTCTCCATCACGCCCGCCGATCAGCTGCTCCGCCAGGTCGCCACATGCCTTCTCTGGGAGCCGACGTTCTACGAGACCGGCGAGGACATCGCCGACGGCATTCGCAAGAGTGCTCTCGCCTGCGATGTGGCCACGATCGCCCGGGTCGCCATTTCCCGTGGCAGATGCGTCGGGGACTCACGCGCGCGTTCCGCAAGTTCGATGCGTACAGTCTGGCCAAGTGGGATGAGAGCGAGAAGGCCGTCAAGTTGCGAGACGTCTTGTTCCTCATCCACGCCGCCCCGCACCCGAAGCCCTGCTCATGCGTCACCGGCGGCGAGCGCTGCCTGTGGGGTCGTCTCATCGACGGCACGCTGGAGGCGCCGGACACGTGGGAGGTCGCGCTCTCGGCTGGTAAGGACAAGAAGGAGACATGGGAGCGTCTGCTACGCGAGCGCAAAATCGGCGACATGGCCGTCCTGATGAACCTGCGCAACATGCAGAAGGCCGAGGTCGATCGTTCGCTCATCAAGGAACGTCTGCGCTCGTGGAGCCCGAACTCGGTCGCGCTGCCGTTCCGCTTCATCGCCGCCGCGAAGGCCGCGCCGGACTTCGAGGACGACCTCGGGGTCGCAATGGGCGCCGCACTGAAGCAGGCCACTCGTCTCCCGGGTCGCACGCTGTACGTCGTGGACGTCAGCGGATCGATGCAGGCAATGTTGTCAGCCAAGTCCACGATGGACCGCATCAACGCGGCAGCGGGACTGGCCATGTTGCTGCGCGAGGTCTCGGACGACGTGACCATCTACGCCACCGCCGGTGACGACCGCACGTGCATCCACGCGACCGAGAAGGTCGCTCCACGGCATCTGTTCGCCCTGCGCGACGCCATCAAGCAGACGATGAGCAGACTTGGCGGCGGCGGCATCTTCGCCTACCAGGCCCTCACGTACATCGAGGAGCATGAGCGCGAGCCATTCGACCGTGTCATCGTACTGACCGACGAGCAGGACTGCGATAACAACCCGGCTCGCACGCTGGCGAAGTCGCCGCGGCTCGCGCCGAACATGTATCTGCTCAACGTCGCGCCGTACTCGCCTGGGCTCGTCACCGAGGGCGGGTGGACGCGAGTCAACGGCTGGAGCCAGCGCGTCGTGGACTACATAGCGTTCGCCGAAACCGGGCGCATCCTGAGCGCCGAGGACCATGAATGACGAACCTGCAAGCCGCGCTCATCGCTGCGACCATATACCTTGCCAACGACCCAGGTGCCGACGCCGCCAAGATCGAACGGCTCGCATTGCACTGGCACGAATGGCTCGGCACACAAGATGGCACCAGAGACATTGAAGTCGCGGCGCGTCGTCTGCGAGAACGTGAGAACAGATGACCAAGCCTCGCGTCATCGCCGCATTCTGGCCTGGCGAGAACGGCGAGCCGGACAACTGGTACTTGGCCAGACCACCCGACGATGAGTCGCCTGCGCCGCGCCCTCTAACAGAGGCGGACGTCCGCTACATCGTGCGCTGCGTCGAGGCACACGATGGCCTAGAACGCGTCCTAGTGGCCGCTGGGGCGCTGCGAGAGGCTAAGCGCGCCTACTACGCCCATCCGGGCGATGAAGCCGCAGCGCGGGCCATAGGGGCGGCGACCTTCGCACTGGATGAGGCACTCGCCGCGACCAAGACATGAGTCGTCAAAGGGCAGACGGCATCAGCGCAAGGATCGGCTACGGACTGGTGGTCATCAGCGGCACCATTGCCATCGCAGCCGTCGGATTGCCCGACACGGGCGTCGTGGGCGCCACAGTTGCGACGTGGTTGACCTTCTGCATGGTGTTGTACGCCCTCACAGACTGGGAACGATGACCGAAACGAGGATCATCCAGTTCCGGGCCCGTCCCGACGACCAGAAACGTCTCGCCGAGATTCAGCGCAAGCTGCTGCGTCTCGGTGTCTCAGCAACGGTCACTGACGCCATCCGCTACTCCATACAGATTGCGGCTCGCGGGCTGGCGCTGCGACCGTGAGCGAAACGCGGAAATTGCCACCACCCAACCCTCGGCTCGTCCACTACGTCAATACTGGATATGGATCAGGATCGAGCTGCGTTGTGCCGATTGTGATGGTCTTCGCTATGATCGCGGTTCGGTGTGCCCCGGGATGATCGGTTGGCTGCGCCACTTCGCTGACCTATTCCCGTCCGCTGACTTCTACCACAACGACCGCGATGCCATCGAGTCGGACTGGCGCGCAGTCGGCGACGACATGCAGGACGCGATGAACACCGTGCGCTCCGAGCCCGACTTCCATTCATGGGCGATCCCGCCGCTCACGCCGGACGTTGTGCGTGGCGCGTACGAGCAGGCAGGTGTAGAGCCACCGTGGGAACGACGCAGGCGCATCAAGGAACGACTGCTCAACGGCACGGCTGACCCCGGCATGTACCCAGACATCGCCGAAGAGATCGGGATGATGCAGCGCCCCGTTCGCGCCGTGGCTCGGGAGGGAGAGGAAGAATGACGTTCACGACCGGATGGGTGTACTCGAATAGCCAGGCGTTCGGGCTGTCGCGCTTCTTCGAGCAGGTCATCGCGCGCGAGTTGCGCTTCGGCGGAGGAGAGCGCTGGCAGAGCGACATGAAACCAACGACTGAGCGCCTGGCCACATTAGGTAAGAGCATCGTCGTGTGGACCGGCCATGATGGTGAGGCACTCGTGTCGGTCGGGCGTGGCCTAGCGCTGATCACCTGGACGCCCGGGAGCACGAACATGTACGCATGGATCGCTGCGCCGACGCTGGAGGACGCGAATAGCACGCGAGCTGCGGTCCGCGATGCGTTCCCCGATACCACGATGGAGGAGGGCCAGGTCGAGGCCGACTTTTGGTTCCACACGCCGAACGGGCCGCAGAACGTCAGTCGCAAGATCGACGTGCCGTTGTGGAACGACATCCAAGGCAACTACGGCCGGGATGTTCGGGCCGAACTGGAACGAGTGATGTTCCATTGGCAGCCGGGCAACGGCGGAAGACTACTGTTATGGACAGGGCAGGTTGGGACTGGAAAGACGTTCGCCCTACGTGCGCTCGCTTGCGAGTGGCGTAGTTGGTGTCGCCTCAGTTACATCACCGATCCCGAAGAGTTCTTCGGTAAGGCGAGTTACATGATGGCCGCGCTGCTGAGTGAGAACAGTCGCGAGACTCCGGTCACCAGGCCGGTCACCACGGCAGAACCCGTTGGGACCCCCAAGTGGAACCTCGTGGTATTGGAGGACTGCGGCGAAATGCTGTCGCGCGACGCCAAAGAGCGCGTCGGCCCGAGCCTCGGACGCCTCCTGAACCTCACGGACGGGCTGATCGGACAGGGACTTCGCGTCTTGGTACTCATCACCACGAATGAAGAGAGCGGAGCCCTCCATGATGCCGTCGTTCGCCCCGGACGATGTGCCTCGCAGGCCATATTCAAGCCACTTGACATGAAGGACGCGCGTCAGTGGCGCGAGGCGCACGGAATCGATGTTGGCGATGGACTTGGCATCCGCAGTGGGGCAACGCTCGCCCAACTTTTCGCTGAGGTAGAGGGGTGGCAGCGACCACGCGAGAAGGTGGTCGGGTTCAGACAGTGAGCGCGGGACAACGGCCACCTGGAACACAATTGGCATCGATGACCGCTCTCTCTGACTCTCTCACCGACTCCGAACGGTCATTACCTGCCGAGCACGGCGACGGCGACACGAATCGCGAAGGTGCTCCGAGCCGACGCCGAGTCCTACTTGTCGGCGCTCGGCTGGCACAATTGTCCACGCTGCGGGCATTCGCACCGGAGGGATCGCCGATGACCCTCCGACCCTCCACGCTCGACCTCGATACGTTGGAGCGCGACCTAGATGAGTTCGACATGTGTGACTACTGTGGTCTCGGTCTGGACAACCCTCTGCACGACCGTTGGTGCGACGAGGTTAGTTACCGTGAATCGAGAACGCAGGACGAGTATGACTGCGAGAAGTGATGCCGATGACCGATAGCGACCACCTCATCCGACAGGCGCGGCGCATCTGCGACGAAATCGCCTACGACGCCGATGGTCACGGCCTACCGACGCCGCGCCCGCTGCTCCGCGCCCTCGCTGACCGGCTAGAGACAGCGGAGGGGGAGCGGGACAACAACAGGGCTACCGCCCAGGCGATGCACGACGCATGGCAACTCGCTGAAGCCCGCCTCAACGCCGCGAGCGGGGACGACCTCGCGGAGAGACTGGCGAAGATGAAGGCATATCCGCTCGGACTTGCTGGGCAAGACCCGCTGGTCGGTATCACACGGGATGATCTCGCCATTGTCCGCGTCGCTGCCGACCGCATCCGCATGGACGCGAGGGTGCGCGACCTTCTCAGCGAAGGTGTCCGCTACGTCAACGCCTCCTCGTTCCCGACTGAAGTGGCGGGCATGGCGGGCGGCTGGTGTGATCGGGTGGAGCGGGCCCTCGCCCAGCACAAGGAGAGCACTGATGGGTAGTGCCGTTCCGCGATCGGATCTGAAGGAAGCCGCCGAGGCTGTCGAGCGACGGCTGCGCCTTGGCGAACCCTTGTGGTCGTTCACCGATGTCGATATCCAGACCTTGTTGGAATGGCGGAAGGTCGTGCTTGCTGAGACAAGGCTGCCCAAGGAGAGCACCGAATGAGTGAGGCCACACCGCAACCGGACATTATCGAGCGGTTGGCCGAACTAGAGCACGAACAGTGGCAGGCGTGGGCGACCGCCGTGTGGCCCGACGTGACCGACGCAAGGCGAGCGCGGTGGGCGGCGATCATCTCCGCGCCGTACTCGGCGCTGACCGACGAGATGAAGGAACAAGACCGCGTGTGGGCGCGGAAGGTGTACGCGGCTCTCGCTGGTCGGCTAGAGGCGCAGCAGGCCGTGGTGGATGCGGCAGGCAGGAGCGACCTCGCGGAGAGGCTGGATGAATGGGCCGACGTTCGTACTGGCGACCAAGTGGAGCCGCTATTCCAAGTCGAACACGACCAGATGCTCGCTGATCTCCGCGCCGACGATGAGTGCGCCGGTGTGAATGCAGGCTGCCGCTCGGTGGATGAGTTGGTCATCACACAGGCGCGATTCGCCACCGCCCTCGCTCGCGTGGAGGAAGTGAAGTGAGCGACACCGAAGCCTCCGCGCTCGACATTGATAGGATCGAACGCGAGTCGCGTTACCTGCTTGTCGAGGATCATCCCGACCAGCAAACGCGCCTCGACAACGAGACCATCCTCGCCCTCGTCGCCGAAGTCCGTTCCCTCCGGTCCATGCTTCGGACGCAGCGGGATCAGCAGGAAGAACTGAACGACGAGACCACGATCGCGAGGCTTACCGCTCACGCCGAACGCGCCGAGGCAGAGCGGGACCAGTTGAAGCGTGATGTTCCCGGATGGTCAGAGGAGGTGCGTCTGACCCGCGTGGCTCTGCAACGTGCCGAGGCAGAGCGGGATGAGGCAAGGGATGCACTGATACTCGCGCATGGAAGCGTGAAACGGCTAGGAGATGCTCTCGACCTAACCGCAACCGAGCGCGACGAGGCTCTAAGACTGCTGAGTCCCTTTGCGGATCCAGCCTCTTATAGCGGAGAAGGAACGACCGCAGACCGACGTGTCCATGTCGGCGTGACGCGCGATCAATTCGACGCCGCTCGTGCCTTCCTCGACAAGTGACGCATAACTGGAGCGGCTGGCCCGGAGCGTACTGCCAAATGTGCGGCTGCGACGACCCGGCCGAATGGTGCGTAGCGAACCACAGCCACGACATGCCCCACCCATCCGATGGCTGTCCCGAAGATCACGACCACGATCGCCTCGCGCCGTGCTCCATCACGAACGTAGCGACCATATGCCCGTCGGACTACCGGCACGGGGACGTTGTGTGAGCCGCAGAACTACTGACAAGCCTCGCACTCCCAGCGTGAAGACCACCGAAATGCTACGGATCGTGGACCGTCTGTGGCACGACCACACGCAGTTCGAGCACTGGTCACATCAGCGACCGCGCACCGACTGCTACCTCTGCCGCGGCTTCTTGGAGCTGCTTGGCCTCATCGAGGCACGCGGCGGCCGGGGCTCGATGGATGAGGCGTTCGACCGCAAGTGATCCTCTATCGCTGGATATGCTGGCTGCGAACGATCTGGTACGTCATGTGGCACCTACCTACGCTAACGGGTCCGTACGCCGCTGCGTTTGTGAGCGGCCACTCGTTCGTAACAACGGATGACATGAACGTGCTCGCACGGGTGGACGTGCTTCGCTGCGAGGACTGCGACACCACCAGCGTCGGCTGGAAGCGCGTCGATCGGGGTTCGGGCAACCCCGCCCTCTAAGAGGAGATCCCACGCGTCTTGGAGATCGGAGCCGCGGTTACGTCGCCGTGTTAGACCCTCGGATCGCTTGTGGGGGAAGTTGTCGCCCCACTGTTCCAACTGCTCGAAGGTCCACGTCTGGAACTTGCGTAGTCCCGATCCTCTGGCCACCTATCAGGTAGCCGAGGATTGACCTCCACAACCAGAGCGGCAGAAGCAAAGTCGTCATCGCCACTGCATGGTACTTCACGGTGTTCGGCAGCAGGCATCGAGACACTTGTCGCTTACGTCTAGCGGCGGCTTATCGAGTGCGCGCCTGAACCATTCGATCTGCTCGCGCAGACGCTCGATCTGCGACGGCGACTCGTTTGCCTCGGCAAACACGCCCGCCTCCGACCACCCGAACGGACCTGCGTCCTCGGTGGTCTCGTCGTCGTAGTAGACCTCGACGATCTCCATTGAGCCGTCGCGGTGTCTGACGACGCGGTGGTTCCACGACATACGAGCCTCGTATCCTAGCCGACGGTTGCAATGTCACGCGCGGCGTTCTGCTTCGCCCACTCAGTCGTGCAACGCGTAAAGTGCTTCGGCAGCTTGCCGCCACAGTCGTGGCAGCCACGCGATGGAGCGGACCGGTGCGGCCATGACGAGATCAGGCCACCGTTCGGTTTGCGGACCAGGACGTCAGTGCCGGTGAGCCAACGCTGACCATCGGCACTCGCCAGCCACGCCCACCACTCCCACGGCCACAGATCGGCCTTCATATTGTTACACCGGGGGCACGCTTCGACCGTGATCGGGGGCAGCCATATCCCGACAAGACGCAGCGCTCGCGCACGCGACTTCGGGACGACGTGGTCGAACGTCAGCGGCCCCTCGGCCCCGCACCAGTGGCAGGTGCCGTGGTGCCGTGAGTTGACGTGACCCGAGAAGAACAGTGCGGTCATGCGCTCATTATCCCAGAAAGCCGCCTTTCTGGGTATGACGTGTCCGAAGAATGAGTACAGACTTCGGACCGGTGCTGTTCCGTGGTAGTGAGAAGCATGGCAAGATTCCGTTCGGGCAGCCGCCCCAGTGACGGTCCACGGCTCCGGCACCCATGTTACCCATCTTGGTCACATCTGTACCCGAGTTCGGTGCCATCGGTCGCCAGTGAACGACGCGTACGAATGAGCTGGGATGCTGTCGCGGAGAGTGGTGACGATCCACCCCGGCGCTCTCATGAGAAGCACCTCGGCCCGGCCGCACCGCGCTGTAGGGCGTTTCGGAATCGAACCGAATTGTGACCGATTTATAAGACCGGCTCTCACGACCAGCGAGAACTACGCCCTGTGCTTGACGCGCTCCCGGTTGTGCTAGAACTCGCGCTCGCCGTTGTGCTTCGTTCGGGTAGCGCACACGGCCAGTCTATCTGCTCAGGCGGATGGACTCGAACCACCGATACAGGGGCCAGAACCCTGCGCCTTACCACTTGGCCACACCTGAATGAGGACCGCTCGGGGCGGGGATCGCTGTCGGGGAGGGCAGACTTGAACTGCCGACCTCACGCTCCCGAAGCGTGCGCCCTACCAAACTGGGCTACACCCCGAAGTTGACGCCGCGGCGGTCCTTTCGCCTACCACGCCTTTAGGACAACGACGCGGGTTCCTGCGACGTCGGTCCCTGCGGCGTGATTCGAACACGCACTTTCCGCGCCTTGAACGCGGTCCTCTGCCAATTGGGGTACGCAGGGATGATGCTCCCACAGATGACACTCTCATCAGTGAGACTGTGCGCGAGCCGAGACTCGGACTCGGAGCGGCCTTTCGACCATCAGGCCCTTGACCTGACGCGGCTGCCAATTTCGCCACTCGCGCATGAACGGGGTCACGGCCGGAGTCGAACCGGCGCTCCGCGATGTTGTCCGCGCGGACCATCGCGTAAGGCTCCGAGCATCATCACGTTCCCCACGGTGCCCGTCGAGAGACTTGAACTCTCACATCGCACGGTTTAGACGTGCTGCGTCTGCATTGCGCCAGACGGGCATGAGGTCCAGCCATGGTCCCCACGGGGCGACGCTGGACCCTGTCGGTGTGCTCGGACTCGAACCGAGACAGCCCTTTTGAGGCTCTGCGTCCTAAGCGCAGTGCGTCTCAACCATTGCGCCACACACCGATGAGAACGATCGCAGATAGCCGATGACGTTTACACGCAATGCCGGTCTCGCCCCGTTAGTGGCTCACGGCTGTACGCTAACGACTGCGCATCCTCGATTGGTCACGAGGCGTACGCCAAAGGCTGTCTGCGCTCGTTCCTGTTGCTAGGGACGGACTCGAACCGCCGATCTTCAGGTTATGAGCCTGACGAGATGCCGCTTCTCTACCCAGCTGCGCCCCCGACGGAGAATCGAACCCGCCTCAACGGCTTGACAAGCCGCCTGCCTCGCCAGATGCATCCGAGGGCATGTGTATCGCATCACATCGCATCGTACCTGCTCCACCCCAGGGATTCGAACCCCGAATAAGCGGTTCAACAAACCGCCGTCCTACCTTTGAACGAGGGTGGAATGGTTCGCGCGGAGAGACCCGCGGTGGACATGCGAGTGGGAAGGGGACCGGATGTCGGCGCCTAGCCCCGTCCGCTCGTCCTTGCGGACGATCCTGCCCAGCCGACCTGAGCGACGAGGAGCGAGTTCCGGTGCAAACACCACTTCCGCTGCGCGCCACGCCCGTCGGCGACAGGCACGCTATCCGGTCCGCGGGTCTCCGCGCTGCTAGGGCGGCAGGATTCGAACCTGCGCATACGTGGGCCAAAACCACGCGCCTTACCGCTTGGCTACACCCCAGTAGGAACGGCGGGGATCGAACCCGCTGTCTCAGCCTTGAGAGGGCTGCGCCTCATCCAGTTCGGCCTCGCTCCCATGAAGGACGCGGATACGTGCTTCGCGGTAGAAGGCTCAGTCGCGCTCGCGTCCCTGTCAGTCTGGCCCGGTTCGAACGGGCGACCCTCGCGACCCCATCGCGATGCTCTACCTGGCTGAGCCACAGACTGATGTGCGATCACGCCCTACTACGCAGTCGGTCTGACTTACCTTCTGTTTCGGGCTCTTGCGGTCCTCCATTGTGCGTGCAGGCTCAAAGGTCTGCTCGTCAGTTGACGCATCTGAGGCGCACCGTTCGCCGGATCGCGCGGCGTCGTCGGTCAGCGTGAGAGGGATCGAACCTCTGACCCCTCGCTCCCAGGGCGAGTGCGCTTCCGCTGCGCTACACGCTGATGCCGGGGCATCCTCGTCGCGTGGCATACCGCTGACCAGCGGCTCATCCACACGACGGGGCCGGACAAGCCCCGTAGAAAGTTCCTCCGGCTTTACCCGCAGACCCTCGGCGTGGTCAACGCCTACTACTGCGTCCTGCGAGTCCGCGGGGAGTCGAACCCCGATGTAGGAGGGTAAGAACCTCCCTCGGCTGCCTTTGCGATACGGACCCATGTCCCGCTTACCGTATACGGGGCGCATCTTTCAGCGCGGCGCGGCCCTCTACCTAACTACTTCACGCGGGGATGACGCGATGTGACCAGCGCTCCTGCTGACGCAGACGTGTGTCATCGCCCTGCTTCGCCTTGACCTCAGACATCGAAGCGAAACACTCCGGGCACAACTCGGCGCCAGGAGCTGCCCAGCGGTGGTCGCAGGTCGCGGGATCGCGCCTCACCACACCGCCTCCTTTTCATGCGAGTGCGAGGAGATTCGAACTCCTATGACTGGGAGGGTAAAAACCTCCTGGCACACCATTGGCCGACGCACCCGTGAATCGCTTGGTCCTGTACTCCCGCAGGGACTCGAACCCTGTCCGCAGCCTTGAAAGAGCCGCACCTTACCTATCGGCTTCGGGAGCAAGTGCCCGGTTCACAGGCTGCCGGGCGTCACTGAGAGTCCTGCACTGTGGGACACCAGGGAGTCGAACCCCGCGGGGAGCTTTCGCCCCACCTGATCTACAGTCAGGTCCGGCGCCCTACCGGTCTAGCGGCCCAAGTAGTCCGGCTGTGCGACCCGCCGGTCGCTGACGTTGTACACCGTCAGGCTCATCACCCATTGCTCGGACCCAGAACCTTCGGCGGGATTCGAACCCGCGTATTACTGCGTTCGAAGCGCAGTGCCTTGATCCACTTGGCTACGAAGGCATGTAACGAGCACGCAGTTTACGACTATGCTCAGTATTGGCAGCTGTACACCTCTCACAACGGCACCCTACACGCTCATAGGTGCTGCGCGAATGCGCTCGGTGCCTCTCGCCCGCTCCGCTATTGCACCTCAGGTGCGAGAACGCGATGTTGGCGAGGTTCCAGAACTGTTCAGGCGTGCGCCACTGAACTTTGTGCTCGATGCTTAGGTCTTCAACTCGCTTGATCTCTTGATCGCAACGGAAGCATGTAAACTTCTGACCGAAGTTCGCCGCGCGATCCGTGAGCACCGCGAACAAGATCATCTTACGTAGTCGATGCTGTGCCGTTCCATACCCAAAATCGCATTCTTGTCCATCTCTGTCCTCCGACTTGATGAATCGAGTTACTGCACCCCCACGCCGAATTGAACGGCGGTTTCAGCCTTCGCAGGGCCGCGCTCTATCCGCTGAGCTATGGGGGCCGTGAGAACAGAGCACCAGGCGAGAATCGGACTCGCTCACCAGCCTTGGCAAGGCCGTGTCATGCCGGTAGACCACTGGTGCAAGGCGGCGCCGTCAAACTCGAATGCTGGCATCGTCGCGCCGAATGTCTCGATGGACAGCCGCTTAGTAGTGGGCGAGCTTGCGGAGCGCGGTCTTGTCGCGCTCGATGGCCTTCGTCACGGCGCGCTTCACCGACGGCGAGATGCGGCGTGCTACCTCGCGCACGGTCTGGGCCGTGGCGGGGGCGTGGAGCAGAGCGCGGTCCTTGCCCGTCATGTCCATCAGACTACACGGCATCCGAAACGGAGGGGCGTCCGGGGCTCGAACCCGGCCTGAAGGCTTCACAGGCCTCGGTGCTACCACTACACCATCGTCCCAAGTGACCC
>ERZ1292644.358-Hain-H14-01um-R2-358-length-32823-cov-23_pt1 | contig 32823 bp, 43 predicted proteins | sample MGYA00564402_ERZ1292644 | MGnify/ENA primary metagenome ERZ1292644 (study PRJEB36523, sample SAMEA6512644) | groundwater metagenome | collected 2019-01-09 | study: AquaDiva: Metagenomics assemblies of 32 groundwater samples
AGAGGTAGAACCGATCACCAGGCTGGAGGGCTGTAATAGCTAGGCTCTCTGCTCGGCCATTGACAGTAGCACCATCGTTGGTCACTAGGAGAGTAGCCCGCCAGACCTCGGTGGGAAACGTTCCCCCCTGCCGTGCCAGTGTCGCAGATGCTCCTGCATCCCAACTTGTCGTATCAACTTCCCAGTTTGGGTTTGTGACCAACGATAAGGGGAAGCGTGCCCACTGGGAGCAGATCGAGGTCAGGGCTTCATCACGTAATCGGTCAACATCGTCGGGGTCAATCCCCTGCCGCCAGATTTCGTAGCGGGCGGCTGTAGTCGGTGCAACATCCCAGAGCGGACTGACGTAGAGGTCGCCAAGGTCAGGGTCTAGGTAGTCAACAAAGGTCTGATAGCCCGCAGCGACGCCACCTGTCGTAGATATGCGAACCTGGCAACCGTTGAAGGCGGTCGAGGGGAGAGCGGCAGCGCCTACGAGACGGGTAGCGTCACGAAGGCGAGAGGTGGTGCCTGTAGCTGTAGGTGCACCAAGGACGCGGATGAGACCGTACTTCTTCAGCTCGGTCCTTATCGCCTCACCTGTACTGGTAGGCATTTCCGCCTCCTAGCTTATTGCACTGAGAGGTAGTTCGGCCCAAATAGCTTGGCCGAATCCAGTAGTTGAAACTGAGCCTCCCCAATACCCGATAAGCGTTGAAGGCCCTACGAGGAATGGAGACTCAGTTGGTTCATATACTAGTAAACCTTTGTTCCAGTGAGCGTTTGCAGCAGCTCCCTGAATATCACCAATTGCAACGATCCTTGCCAGTTCCAGGTCTAATGTTGGAGCCGTGCTATTTGCTGAATAAGCACTCCGAGCAGTCACAGCCGATGTCCGTGGGTTGTCCGTCCGCATGTTGAAGACAACTTCAGCCGTCGCTGTTCCGTTAACGATTGTCTGTGTCCGATCTGCCGCAAATAGGATTTCTCGCTCGTCGCTATCAAAGTCTATGAAGGGCATCAGCATCTGGGCCGACACACGGAATGGGATAAGGACTTGGTTAGCAGGCATAGCAATCGTAAACTCAGGCTGGTCGAGATCAATGACCCCCCCGTCCCCAACCGGAGTAGAGAAGGCCCCTACAGTGATATGGAAAACCCGCCCCTCAAGGGTTAGCGCCAGCTTCCAGGGGAAGATGATCGGAGCGCCGTCGCGTGTTGCCCTTAGTTGAGCCCATTGATCGTCGGAAGTCCGTAGTACAGTTACTTGATCGGTAAGAACGTGCGCCTTGGTCTCAAGCTGTCCTGCGTCTTCGCTAATCTTCTCAATATTCATTAGCTTATCGCACTGAAGGGCAGCTCAGCCCAGACAGCTTGTGCAAATCCCGTAGTTGCAACCGTACCACCCCAGAATCCACAGAGGGTTGCCGGACCCACGATAAACGGAGGCTCGGCAGGTTCATAGACCAGATCGAGCATGTTCCACATTGCGTTTGCAGGAACCCCCTGAACATCACCGACGCTGATCGCACGTGCTAGTTCTAGGCCCAGTACAGCTGATGTAGCATCTCCAGTGTAGAGACTTCGAGCGGTAGTGCCCGATGTTCGCGGGCTATCCGTCCTCATGTTGAAGACTGTCTCTAATGTGGCCGAGCCATCAGTGATTGCTTGAGTCCGGTCTGCCGCGATTAGGATTTCGCTTTCATCCTGATCTGTGGCCAGCAGGGGTAGCTGCGCTTGTGCTGATACGCGAAGGGGAAGAAGGACTTGACCAGTAGGTATGGCAACTGTAAACCTAGGGCGAACTAGGGAGATGACCGCTGTGGCACCACCACCTGCCACAGGGGTCGAGAAGTCTCCTACAGTGATATGGAAGGCCAAACCCTCAAGGACAAGGGACATCTTCCAGGGGAGAACGATAGGAGCCCCATCACGTGTTGCACGGAGGGCCTGCCACGTTCCATCAGAACTACGCGTCACGTTCTGCTGGTCAGCGAAAACCTGTAACTGTATTTGAAGCGATCCCGCGTCTGGATCAATCTTCTCAATGTTCATAGGCTCTCCTTTTAGAACGGACGGGATGTATTTCCGCTCGTCCTGCGGTCTAGCTCTTGTGTAACTGGAGCCCCATGCTGATTGCGCTGGTCTTCAGTATCCGTCAGTCGCATGTGCCTAGATTCACCAGGAGTAGGTATCTGCATTCCGCCCCAGTGAAGACGGGCGTTTCGTGTAGCCCCTGAGCCTGCTGCTGGCAGCGTAACGAAGCGAAGCTGGAGGTCAGTGTAGTCAGTGATCCGTGACGCTTCATCATTAGTGCAGCGATACCTGAAGTACGTGTCTACAGTATCAGGGATGGAAGTGCAGACGAAGCTGGCAATGAGGGAACCCTGGTTTATGTCGAGGACATCGACACCAGAATTGTGTATGGCCCCTGCTGTACCGCCTGTCCCACGGGTGACGGTAAGGTCGTTGGTAGCGATGGACGTGATGATCATCTCCTCGCCGTCAATCCTGATCACATCGCCTGCGGCAAAGAGCGATCCATCAGTAACTGTGACTACGACCTCAGTAGCATCTAGGTCTTCGTTTAGGTTCGCAGTGCTGTCAGCAACGGCTGTCTCGCTGTTGTACCCCTGCCGAAGCTCACAGCGCATCCGCACTTCTTTGCCACCTGAGGTGTTCTTGGACATCGAGCAGGCAACGATGTGGTTGTAGTCTGTAGTAGGCGTCTCGGTTGGGCTGCCAAGCTCTACGACTAGGACATCACCGACTGATCCTGCCTGACACTGGGTGTAGTCGGCACCAACAGGTCCAACCTTATCCATGCAGCCGTGCATCGTCGTCTGCCCAACGACGCTCGGAACACTGTGTCCAGCAGGTGGCGTCCGTGTTGTTGATCCGTTCGGCCTAAGTACTTCTGGCATACTCGATACTCCTCTACCTACTAGTCAGTGCCGTCAAGCCGGAAGCAGAGCGTCCGATCAACCGCCGGTGTTGTAAGGGCTGTCGGATCGAGCGTAGTAGGCGCAGCCCCACCTGTAATAGTCAGGACTCCTTCTATATCAGGCTCGCCTGTCCCACCTGCGTTGAAAGGGCCGTTAGTCGTTGTCCAATGGCTCGTCAGTGGAGACGTTGTACCAGACGAGAGGCAGTCAAAGATGTAATAGATTCCTGGAAAGATAAGCACAGATGGTGATATCGTTATCGTTCGCAGACCCGAAGCAGCCCCAACCGCATCCGTGATATTGAAGAGCTGTGTAGCCCCATCGACGGAGAAGAGAACAAAACGTTCGACCGCATTTGCTGACCCTACGGTTCCGACATTATAGGTAAAAACATTAGCTTCAATAGCACAAGGAATTAATACTGCGCCCACGTTGGCTTCAATAGCACTAGGTCCTTGTGAGGTAAACGCGCCCGTTGTAGGTTCAAAAGGTAGGGGAATCAGCATACGTGCCTTTTCTATTCCCGTATACTTAAATGCTCCCAGACCACTCTCCCACATAGGGGCTGTGCGAGCACTTTCTGGTGCTGACCTGGGGTACCATACGTTTGGCATAGTCTACGACCTTCGAGTTTCTACTTTATGAGTCATCTTACTTTGATCAATCCTTCCCCTCTCCTGCTCGTCGCGGCTGAACGCGCCACGCAGCTCATCATACACCCTATTCGGTGGATAGCTGGTCTTCTTCATCGCCTTCTCTAACTGATGGTAGACTTCTGGATCGCCCTCTGGGGGCATTGCGCCAGCTCCCATCTTCATCGTCTGACGATACACGCTACGACGTTTCGTATCTGCGCCGCACGCGCATGTCATCACTTCCGTAAAGCTAGTAATCGCATCAAAGGTATGGCCCTCGGTGCAATCGTAGGTATAGTTGGGCATTAGCGGAACCCCCGAGGGATTAGCGAATGCCAAAACGACCGACGAGGCGGTGGCTCATAGGCCATGCTTAGTTCCTGAAGTACAGGCTTTCCTTTATCATCGGTCCACCAGGTTAATTCAGCATCTTCCTTACGATCTCCTGGCTGCCGAAAGGCGTCTCCACCACAAATGCAGCGGATACGCGCACGGGGAGCACGACTAGAGCAAGCCTGGTCCTTCTGCGCCCCACATACGGAGCAGCTAAACCGTAGATACGGTGGAAGGATTGGCCTTGCGTCTAGCTCCCTTGGTGTCTTTTCTGCTTCTACCATTTTCTACAATCCTCCTCCTTTATTTTTCCATCGGGGTGAACCAGCGGCTAGCTCACCCCACCTACAATCTATCGTAAATATCCTAGGTGAACGCGCTTTCAGGAAGCTCGGCCCACTGGAGCGATGCCCAGCCCGTACCAGAAGTGGTCTGGACAACCGACACACAGAGCGCGGATGCATCGAGAGCAACAGGAGCGTACCCGTTGGTCCCATAGCTCCACGTGTACCCAGGGTCAATACCGATTGCCGCGTCCAAGTCGAACGTGGTGACAAACCTGAACAGGAACACCTCAGTGCCCGTCACGTGGTCAACCTCGCTGTCAGCGGTGTGAGCCGCTGTAGCACCAGACGTAACCGGAGCATCGATCCGTAGGTTACGGATGACACAAGCGGTTTCGGTACCACCAGTGCCCAATAGGGTAGCAGTCACGAACGCGTAGGCGTGCGCGACAGCCCCACCCGACACCTGAACACGAGCCTCAACGTTGAGAGGAATCGCAGCGGTGCCGTCAGGAATGTCCGCGTACAGCGTCTCGTCGTCGTCACCGAACGAGGCCAACGCCAGGAGCGTCATACCTGTAGTCGTTCGGGTTGCGGCCTCAGGACCGATGATGCTGAAGACACGACCTTCGAGAACTAGAGCCTGGACCCACGGCATAACAATCGGAGAACCGTCACGAGTAGCACGCAGTGCGAGCCACGTACCATCAACGCCTCGACCAACGTTTTGCTGTTGAGCCCTTACATATAGATCAGCCATTTGTTGTTCTCCTTTCTGATCCCGTTTCGCCTTACTGGTTACTAAGGATCGCCTGTCCGCTCATCAGGGAATCTCTGATGCAGGCAGGTTACTAGAGTTCACTCCTTTCCTGACGTGCATGGATGTAGTCTAGTTTGACCTCTGCCGAACCCTCGGTAGCAAACCAGATGGAGAGGGCCGCATCACGGCGGGCAGAGGATCGATTGACGCCCGCGAAGGTACCGTTGATCCAGAAGCGGGCTTCGTTCTGTTCGTTAAGAGCAATCGTAAAGCTCAGCCAGGTACCCGACTCTATTATAGATGGACCGGACTGCGCCACGAGAGCTGCCGTACCCCGCCCACTACGGGCAACGAGATCAGTACTTGTGTCAATGGCCGCGTCACGGACAAGGACTGCGAAGTCACTGTAATGCGGTACTATCGTCGGTGTGGCTCCCTTGGTTTGAACAATACGCTCTGTATCGGAGATATGACCGCTGGTCTCGTCAGCAAAGCCAAACTCGAACCGAGAACCTCCTACTGTACTGAAGAACATACGTCCCTGTAGAAGACACCGCCTACCTGGGTCCCAGGTGCTGTACTTACTCATAAGAGCTAGGCGTGGACCGTTGCCCGCTGTGCCTACGAGAACACCGTTCCATTCGGGATGCCAGACGAACCCACGTCCGCCTGATGTATCATCACGTCGGCCAAAATCACCTGGAAGGTTCGGCTCGGACGATGATACGTTGGGGATACGAACTGAGGGCCGGTTAGGGTCAAGGTTTGTAGTATCCCTGCCCTCTCCCCTATCCGCATCCTTGGGCTCCGCTATCGTAGGCGGTGGTCCATCTTGGACCCATACGCGATCATCGAAGCCCCTGTCGAAATCATCTCGTAGAACATAGACGCTGTCCGTAGCTAGCTGCTCCAACAGGGCAAACAGGGCGTCATCTTTCCCCGCCAACGACCGCCGGAGCAGCTTACGGGTTAGGTAATCACCTACCGGTGTAGCCGGATACGCAACTGCATCTGCCATATTATTGTACTCCTAGGTCGAGGAGTAGACCCTACGTTCGGACACGATCTTCACATAGTCAACATCGAGAGTACGGGCCGTGCTGGACCGAGCAAAGATGCCAATGAACGGCCCAATCGCTGTCGCATCGGCAGGTCCGCCGGTCCGGTTCACAGCACTGAAGATACCGTTTACCCAGGCATACGCCTCGTTTATCTCATTGATAGCGACGGCGAACGTAGCGTAGGTGCTAAGTACCCAGGTGTAGGCAGGATCAAAGTCAGTTACGTTAACAGCCGCAGCCGCCCGCGCTACTGCTAGCGAGGTCTCCGTACCATCAGTCGTGTCCCTGACGATGACCGCAAAGTCCACACCGTTGGCACTAGGAGTCGCCTTGACGTTTACCTGACCCGCCGCCTGGTCCGCAGCCGCGAAGCCGACCTCAAACTTGCTCGTGGTGATTAGCGTCCCTGGCGCAACACGGGCAAGCATCAGTGGTCGGGCGTCGGTTGACCAGACTCGGTTGTTCGTAGGTAGAAGCCTCTCGGACGCAGGGTCCGCAGCTTCAGTCGTCCCTCGGACGACGCCGCCTAGGGTATCGGCAAGGTTGGCAAAGGGTGTACCCGTACCTGTTTCCGCTGTGGCCCAGAAGGGAGTCACAAGGTCTGTAGTGAAGTCATCTTCGAAGTTGATAACGTCTTCAATACACAGGGTCTCTAGCAGATGCCAGAGGGGGTTATCGGGACCGATTGCGTCCCTCATCAAGCGCCTTCGGAATATTGTCGAGTGCGCTCGCTGGCGGGTACTATAGGGCCGGACCATTCCTACCGGAATATTGAATTCAGGCATTTCTCACTCTCCTTTCGAGAGGGCACCAGGGTTAATCCACCTGGCTGGTCTATGACTACAATATATCGTAGTCCGTAGTTATTATACCTTATCGTCGTCCTCATCGGAAGGGAGGGCTGACATTTGGTCGGCTCGGATAGCCATCCTGCCGATTTGTGGCAGGCCCTGTTCACGGATAAGTAGAGCTGCTTCCTTTCGTGGATAGCCGTGCTTCTGTCGTAGATGAAGGAGGAAATCCACGCTGACTGTCTTGTCTCCTTCTAAGCCCCATTCGTTCCAATTGCACTCCTCACACTCGGCAAGGATTTCCGTACCCTTAATCTTCTCATACTCAGGAAATAGTAGCCCAGGAAGCGGAGGCTTAACATGCCACTTATAGGCGAGCACTTGAGTCGCCGGAAACTCCTTGGCACCCCCGCGTTCGAGGAGCCAAAGCATATCGTTGCCCACGTTCGGTACGGGGGCTGGACCATAGGCAGTGATAGGAAGGAAGCCCTTCCCCTGATAGTGGGCATACTGCTCGACTGCCCTCCGGCCCGCAAACTTGCCAGCAGCAGCCGTTCCACCTGGGGCAATGACGATCCAATTGGACATAGGATCATCCTGGCGTACAGGCCGACGGTAATACTGCCAGGGGTAGCCAGAGATACCAGAGTCCGCCATCTCGCCATCAGCGGTGCTTTGACGGACAGTATTTAGCTCTTTCTTAAGCTCCGCCACCTGCGCCTGTACCTGTGCTAGAGCTGCGGCATAGGCCGACTCAGTGTCACCAGACGTAACAGTAGGTACCTCCTTCTTTGGCCGACCACGTGGTCGAGATTCTGTTGTAGGATTCTCTCCTTCCGGTTGGTCTGTTGGGATAAACTGATCGATCTCCTGATCGACTGAGGGCATTACTTTTCTCCTTCTATAGTATTATTGACTACAAAGTTAACTGGATTCTTTTCTGCCTTTTCTCTTGCATAGCGTTCATACTTCGACCGAAGCATTTCTACTTTGGTTGTGGGGCACCAGAAGATGCCGACGATACGGTATTCGACCCAGCCCTTCGAATCCTCCAATGACGTTGCCCGCTTCCTAGGCAGAGGATTACCATCAACCGTTTGGACCTTCTGCCGTTCTGCATTCCAGTCAACATCGAAGTACGCCAGGGGCTGTCCATCGACATCGGACGTGACCCACTTTGGATTCGGGAGGCGGGGGTCTTTATAGAGAATGTTGCCGCGCAGCTCCATGTCGCGCACAAACTTGTCGCGCATCTCGTTGAGCGTTTTCTCTAGCTCCGGTCCCCGCATCCCATATTCCAGGTCAATAGACCCAACAAGCGGGGCCAAGCCCATCTTCAAGTCGTCTTTGCTATTGACCAATACCATAATATCGTAGTCCTATTAGCTTGTAGTCGTTCCACCGCCGCCGGTCTGAGCACCGCCGCCCCTTGTCGGCTTCGGCGCGCTAGACCTACGCCCACCACCAAGGCCGCTCAGTGGGCTCCTGCTAGTACCAGCGTTGCCCTTCTGTGCCTGAGCCTGGATGTTGGCTGCCGGACGTGGGAAATGGGCCTGAGTCGTCGCCGTATCGCTAAGACCACGGCTCCCCTTACCACCCTTTCGTCCACCCTGGCGACTAATCGGACTACCTACTCCTGGATTTCCCTTTGTTCCCATTTTTACCATCTCCTTTCGCTAATATCGTAGTCTACGCACCTCGGATGAGGACTGCACCCGTGTCACTCAAGGACTCCGACCCAGGCGCTTCTGCGGGCTGCTCAGCCTCGGCAACCGCGTAGAGGTCGAACATGAGAAGACCCTCTGCGTTGTAGCGCATGAGGTACGAAGTCTTCGGGGTGGGCTCAATCTGGCGGATCAGAATCGTTGACGTCTTGTGAAGCAGAGCCCCCTCGCGCTGTCCCGCTGCAGGACTTCGTAGCAGGTTGGAGGTGTACGCTGGGAAGCTTAGAATTTGCGGCAACGTCGCGTTCTCAATGGCAGACACGCCAACGAAGTCTTTGCTCGTCAGCTTGTCCGAAGAGAACAGGTCAGATGCCATCGCCGGACTTAGCACAAACGCGGCATCCGTGGCAAACCCGCCGTCAGCAAGATACTGCCAGGCTCGCAGAAGCAGTGCCATGTCAATGGATGCGCCTAGCGTACCTACGATCTGCGAGAGGCTCTGGAAGAGAGCCGCAATCGACACTTCCATGCCTCGCATGAGCGTGTAGCCCATCGCGTTCGATAGGGCCTGCCTGTCGCTGTAGCCCGACTGGGCTTCAACAACAGCGTTGAGCAGGATAGCCGAGTACTCGTAGGTACTGACGGTAATATCCTGGTTCGTCTGGGTAATCGCCTCGAAGACAATGGTATTAGCGATACCCTCTGTCTTCGTCTGGGTCGTTAGGTTCGAGCGGTGGGGGATGTGCAAAATCCGCCCAATGCTCATGTCGCTCTCAAACTTCGTATTGACGAGCTTTGAGAGCACTTCGGCGAACTGCATGGCGTCCTGGGTGTCTGTCGCCCAACTTTCTGGTAGGAACGCCACATGCGTAGTCGTGGTCATCTCCGCATCAGAGACCATCGTTTATTCTCCTTTCATCATATTGTTGGTAGGGCTGGGACTCGCTGCATGGCCGCAAAACTATTCACATAGTCCTGCGCCTTTTGCGTGTCCGTAGCCTTCAGTTGACGATAATATTCCCTATTGAACGTGCCTCCGGCTGGGCCGGTTGACGTTGGTATGTTACCCGGCGTTGCCGGTAAAGGCTTGTCCTTTGCAATCTTCGCAGTCGCAGCCTTGATCGCGTTACTCTTCGCAATCTTCTCTGCCGCCGTAGATTGGTTAGCTGCCCGTTCGCGCTCCATAAGCATTCCCGTCTCTACCGCACGGTCGAACAGGAAGCTCATACTAGCACCCACAAAGAATGCCTTCGCGTCCTTGCGCTGCTTGGGATCGCCCTCCATACGTTGAGCGGTCTGGACGATTCCAAGAAACTCTTGGGCTTGTGTATCCGTAAGCTCCGGTAGACGCTGTGTCAGCGTATACTCGATAGCACCTTGGATAGCCCCGTCATACCTTCCGGCCACTTCAGCTACGATAGCCTGTCCGTAGTCTGAGAGGTGTCCCATGAAGGCGCTGGGTTCGAACACTTTGGTATCGAACTCTTCGCCAGCAGTGGCTTTATCGAGTTCAGCCTTAGCATTCTGTGCAAGCGTCGTCAAGCCCGTAACTGCCCGCCTGCCCCGCTCGATGAGGTTCGCCACCTCGCCCTGGGTCTCCATAGACCGTGTGCGCTCGGTGACTTGCTGCGTAACTTGATCCTGGACAGCACGGCTGATCCGCTCCTGTAGCTTCTTAGAGCTAAAGAGCTTATCACCATACGCTTCAACGAGGGCATCAGCCGTCTCGTCGTCCAGGTCATCAGGGGCCTCTGTGCCTTCTTCCGCTACCTGTGCCGGTTCCTCGCCTTCTGGTAAGGCCGGAATTTCCTCGGTGCTTACCTCCGGGACGAGTTCGGTGACGGGCGCGACTTTTGGCTCAGGGCCAGCAGCCGGTACCTGTACATCTTCGGAAACCACTGGGGCTTCCGTTGCGGTTTGAGTAACCATAACTCTCCTTCTACAATACTAGCGAACTATGACCTTTACGTCAAGGTTAGGGATTCTCGATTCCTGCTCGTCGTTGAGCGCCAATGGCCCTACGACTTGCCTCACTGTACCCCCAGTCAAACGCGAGACCTACCAGTTCTGGATACTCGCGCTCCCACCGCCTCCGTAGGCGGTCATAGTAAAGACCCTCAATGCGGAGATACCTATTGTGGCCCACTTTGCTCGCAGCCTCCATATCACCAAGCCCTTGTCCCTTAAAGTAGACCAGAAGTTCCCGCTCAAAGTTGTTCCTATCATCGGGTAGGTCCTCCTGAGAGAACCGTTCCAATACCTCGGTCCAGGCTTCGTCGTGTAGGTCAAAGAAGCCGGAATTGACAAGGTTGCGTTTCGCATCTCGGAGTTCGCCGACCAGCGGAACGTCGGCGCGGTTTGCACCTAGGTTTGTATCAAGCTGCTCCTCCTCTTGAGGGTTAAGCGCGCCACGGAAGCGATCCAGTTCGTCGAACATGTCGTTCCTGCTGTCAAGATCGAAGTCCGCATTAGGATACCTTCGGAAGATAGCAGCGTAGTCCCACAATATCTGGCGAGAACGAACCATTGGGTCGTTGCGGTTGCCGGTGGGCCTATCCTGCTGGTCAAGGTCCATCTGGTCGAAGATGGCGCGCTTTTTGATGTCCTGCCCCTTAACGAACTCCTTAAACTCCTCTTGTGACATCCTGCCATCCCGTACCAAGGCTTCCGCCTTCTGAAGGTCCGCTACGTCCTTGTCGAGAACGTCTTGTACAGTGGAATCACTCCTTTCTTCGATGCGGCGTGTTGTTGTACCTGACAAAGCCTTGTCTACCAGGCGCTTGTGCTCAGGATCGAGGTCCTTGTAGTCATTGTCGAACATCTCCTGGGCCGTATCGTTTCGCTCATCAAAGGCCGATTCAGGGAAGGATCGTAGTCCAGTGGTTGCAGCAGGAACAGCCTTTAGCTCGTGGAGCACGTCCTCCTTGGCTTGACCAGGCTCCCCTTCTATGAGCTTCTCAAGGCCTACCTGTGCAGCCTCCTGCCCACCGAACGGCAGCAGCTTGCTTCCTGCGTAGGAGAGCATGTCATCCATGCTCTTGATGTTAAGCTCATCTCCCATGAAGGTCTCCTGCGTAATGATGTCAGTAAGTATTGTAACGAGAGGCGAAGCCTTGCCGCGAGCAAACTTTGCAACAATGTCATGAGCCTTTTCAGGGTCCTTGGCGATCTTACCCAGGAGTACCATTACCTGCTGTAGCGGTCCACCAACACCAGCCTTTACGCCGCCGAACTCCAGCGTAAGGAACTTCCCAGTCTTGCGTGGGTCCAGATTGATCTCCTGACCAGTAGCCCAGGCAGTAAGCGCATATAGCCCAACGCCTATCCCAAGCCAACCCGCAACTGCCCGCCGTGCTAGATTTCCTTCGAGGCCACTTCGAGTTAGTGATGCTAGCAGCTTTCCGTGGGCAAGCCAGTAGCGACCGGCGAAGGGAAGTGCTCCGATAAGGTGCTTTTGAGCGGTGCCGAGCTTCGCTGATTCGGGGACAGACAATCGGCCTGTCATGTGAGCAATCGTCCTGCCAAGCTGTTTCCTTGCAGTTGCCTGTGTAGCAATGCCAGGAATGAAGTCAAAGGCGGTGACAGCAGCTTTGCTGTAGATAGATTCACCTACGTTATCAATGATCGGCCTATGCATACTATAGAGTTCTGTAGAGATGATATTGAGTGCGCGGTTCCAGGCGTCGTTACCGATCTTGAATGGGCCACGCGAATGGATAGCTCGCTCTACCGCCGCAAATTTGTAGCCGAGCTTCTCCCTTCCTGGTGCAACCACACTAGGCTTCCGAATAGCATTCCGCAGATCATAGAGGATGTCTGTACCACCATTCCAGGGAGCGCCATCAGCGATCATATCCTGAATGAGAGTACGCTTCCGCGCTGCATAGCCATAGTATGACTGTGGGTCAATGAGAGATCGAAGCACGTAGTAGTTCATCTTCGCCCAGCCAGCAGGGTTAACGAGGGCTGAAGCAAGCGTCTGAAGGGCCATGTAGGAGAAGTCTATTGTGGCCCACAGAGGCTTGAGTACCTGGTTGAAACGCTCGATGGTACGGGCACTTGCCTCAAGCGGGTCATGGGTTGGTATCTGAAGGGAGCGTTCGATAACCTGTGCGTAATCCTCATCGGTAAAACGGCCACCTGCCAACGGAGCATTGATATACCGCTCACCAGGACCAGGCTTACCGAGAGCTTTTCGTGCCTGTGCTGCGGAGGCCCTCGCATCTTTCGTCGTCTCTTGGGCTGCCACAAGACGTTCTTGAGCATCTGCTAGTAGCCCAGTCTCCTTATCCACTAATTTCTGTTGGTGTACTTTCTTTGCCGCACTTAGCGTTGCCCTATGTGTCTTCACCTCCGTCTCTATCTTCTTCTGTGTCGAGAATGCCTTCTTTACATCCTTACCGAAGTGGGTAGGCACCCGTTCAGAGGTTGTCCTCGTCACCTGTTTGATCTGAGCATCCCTGACAAACTCTGCATCTGCAACCTGACGCATGGCTTCCTTGTGGTAAATCTCTGCTGTAGCCGCCGGATCATTGAAGTATTTCACTCGGTCGTCTACGTCTACGAGTTCGCGTGTACGAGGGCGGGTAAAGCCCTGCTTTGCACCAGGAGTCTTGCGGATACCGATCCGTACTTCCTTACCATCAATAGCCTCAACCAGACGGCGAACGTAGTTCTCGTCCAACTTCTTAATAATGCCCACCCTGAACAACTCACGTGTCGGCACAAGAAGAATCTTCTTGTAAGCAAACATGGCAGAGGTCAGCTTTTGACTCATATCGTAGTTCTCAGGGTGCTCGACGACATGCCGCCAGTTCGTAGATAGTCCTGGCTTCTTTGGCTTGACGAGGTGTGCAATATCACCGTTGGTCTTCTTCAACGCCTTTGCGCTAAGGCCCACCGGATCGAGAAGTCCCTTAGCCGCCTCATACATAGCAGACGCCTGGGAGTTCGCTGTCTCTAGTGTCGTCTGCCGTGCTGTACCTGCTGCGTGAGCCAGCTCATTGTATTCGTGAAGAGGGGGTAGGTCCTTTGTAGCCGACGGTGCCACACCTGGCGCGGCCCCGCGCACAGGAGGGATATACTGCTCCGCGTCGAGCACTGCATCATCAGCCGAGTCTACGACAGATCGTCCCTGGACTTTACGGTTCTTTGGCTTCGGACCTAGCTGTAGCTGACCACCTTCCCGCCTCATTTCTTTCCAGAGGGCTGTGAGCCCAGATTCCTTAGTCTCTTCGAGGACTGCCTTCTGCCCTGCCGGAGTCTCAGGTTTCCTCATAGCTGACGGCGGAGCTACTCCCTCTGGCGTTGTACGGAAGACTCCCTCTGCAAGCTCTTCTAACGTACTTTGTCCTGGCTCTAGCTCTTTTGTCGATGTAGCAATACGGTAGAAGGTCGTCGTATCGGCCAGTTCTGGGTTAGCACGGACTATAGTAGCTGCTGCCTGAGAAATGGCGTTACGGCTATTAGCGTCTAGCGCGATGGTGGGCTCTGGTAGGTCTGTTTGGTTGGCGATACGGACCAGGCCCATATCGAGAGCTTCATTGGTCCCGCCCTCAATATCGTCGACCTTGTATATCCCACTGTCACCCAAACCGAGTTCACGGGCTAGGCGAACATGGATCGCTGTACCTGCGCCACCAGGTACTTCAGGCTTGCTAGCAATGCGCCCGTCGGGAAGCATATATGACGACCCAAGTGGTAGATCGTCACCAAACCGTACAGCATTTTTCAGTCCGATCTGTACGTGACGCTCGATCTCCGCAGGGTCGGTACGGCCTATTCGCAGTGCACCCTCCTCACTACCGAACTCCTTGAGCTTGTTCAATAGCCTAATCCGTATACTCTCCAGCTTGTTAGCTTTAGCAGGCGGAAGGGCTTTGTCTGCGAGGACAGTATCTAGCTCATCGATGGCATCCTGGATTTGCGCCCTGGTCGGTTCTTGTTCTGGAACAGCCTCGACTGCTTTAGCTCCACGTCCAGGTTTTGTAGTCGGCGGTGCTAGCTCCCGTGCTACAGTCCCCTCAGTATCCTCAATCAGACTCCGCAACGACTCTGCATAGGCCCGCGCCTTTGGCTGTATACGCGGCCTGTCAATGTACGTAGTCAGGGCATCTGCGCCCTCATCGGCGATCTTGTCAATCCGCTTGACGATGGTTGGCGAAAGTCCCTGAGGAACAGTGGCCCTTGCAACAGCAGGAGCTACCTCTTCAGCGGTCTCCGCCACCCGTGCGGCAGTCCCAGCAATCCTTGCCGCTTTTGCCGCCTTTGCTCCTTTGCCCGTCCAACCAATAACACCCGTGCCAGGAAGTATAGTTGATGGTACTGCAAGACCTGCGCCCAGCGTAGTAAGGGCCTCCGTTGAAGCCTCAATTGCAGCCTGCCGCTCAGGACGATCCTTACCACCAAGTTCCGGCGGTAGGCCACCAGGCTCCTGTAGTAGGCCAACCGTAGAGATCGCCCGTGCAACAGGTTCAACAACAGGTTCAATAAAAGGCCTCGTATGAGGGCTAACTGCCTTATACTCTTCCTCAAATAACTGTAACGGACCGGCAACAGCAGCACGCCCCGCCTCATACCCAACGTCCGGTAGCCTACCTCCAGCGGTTTTAAGTCCACCCAGCAGCGTTGGTCCTGGCTCCTCTGGTCGGAGATCAAGCCGAGGTTCCGGTGTTGCTATTGGCGACGGAGCCCGCCTTGGAGATACGCCTGCTGGAGGGGGAGACTTTGGCGGCTCATCCATCTCCTCTGGAACAAGGTCTCGATCACCCACATCGACCAACCCTCGTAGCACACGATTGGCCTTGCGGCGATCCGCCGGAGAGTATCCGTAGACTCCCTTCCCCCCACGACGGGTCTCGGCTAGTATCTCTTGGAAGATTCGAGAGTCCATGTCCTCCTTATGTAGACCAGCAGCCAGTGGGCCCAGCGTCTCCTGCTCCTGTGGACTCATCTTTGACAGCGTCCGGCCAAACTCTATTGCATTTCGCTGTCCCTCTTCCCTCCGCGCCATGTCCCACAATTCGCTCGCTGGCAGGTCATGGTATCGTGGGTTAAAGGCTAGGGCCTGGACAGTAACCGCGTCGGCCCTATTCGGAGCAAAGGACTCAGCAAGTGTATTCAGATGAGATTGATGATAGTCGGCAGCCCGCTCAGATTCCGCAGCCCGCGACTCCTGCATCGCAGCCATCGCCTCCAGCCGAGCTTTCCGTTCTGCATCCCACTCCGCCCGCTGTCGCTCCAGTGCGCCCACCGTCTCGGAGTACGCGCCGTGCTCCATCTGTCGAGCCATCTGACGGACACGATCCCCGGGCGTGGGGGTATAGACCGGAGGCGGGGGTGGCGCTAGTCGCGGGGATGGTGTGGGCCTCGGAGGTGGAGGCTGGGGCGTGGGGGCGCGTTCTAAGGCACGACGGGTGACAATTGGGATCGTAGGTTGCCTACGTCGCGTCCATCCGCGCCTGTCAGTCAGTGCCATTGTCGGCTACCTACGACGAGTGGGCTTCCATCCACGCTTTGCGGCGTTTCGAGCATTCGCGCTCCGCTGTGCCTTAGCATGGCTGGTGGACGTGCCAACGACTTTGCCTGTCTTCTTTTCGACGATTTTATTGCCGCGTACTACGACCGGCATTAGGTTTACTCCTATCAACGATCTCCACCCTCTGTACCGGATGTTCCAGCTCATCAATCTGATCAAGGAAAGGTAGAAGCCCCTCTGAGGCAGTCTCACGTTGCTTATCCCAGTTCGCTCGTTCGGACATGTCCGCCACAGCCGAGCTACGTCCGTAGTGTGCAGTACCTACAATACGGTTCTCCCACTGATCAATGACAAAGTACCGGCCTTTTAATTTGTGAACGTTATATCGTGGAATGGGCATCTAGTAGAGTGACCTCGGCCTAAATGCTTCAGCAGTGAAGGTCTGTTCTTCAGGACGATAGCCTACACTCTGTCGTAGACCCATGAGAGCCTGTTGGATTACCGGACTGGTATATCGATAGAACGCGGGCATAATCTCGTTCTCAAGCGGTGCATATCCCCTTCGTAGACGGGCGAGACCTTCGGGAGTGATGAACGGGTTGCCAGCGAGCGCGGGGCCGAGTAGACGAGCAGCGTTTGCTACGTACTGATTAGGGTTGGGAGTTGTTCCATCATCACCGAGGGGGATACCGCCGGAGGTCATGGTCGGCTCACCACCTGGGTACTGCGGAGACGGAGCACCTCCAGGAGGCGGAATGATCTGAGGGCCAAATCCGCCACCTTGCTGGACATTGATATTGCTACCTACTGGTGTAGGATTACCACCAGCTCCCGCCTGGGCAATGAATTGTTGATACCTATCGATCAGTCCGGCCAGGGGCGATCCAGGCGCATAAGCACTCGGTGGCGAGTTGCTAAGGTATCGCTGATAGGTATTGGCTAGCGCACCAGTATTCTGCACCGCGTTCGGGTCTCCAGGCATACCTCCTGTATATCCTAGCCGCCAGCCTTGTGGTGCAAGTTCCGTGTGTATACCAGGACTGACGAACTGGTGTCGTGCATAATTGGCCGCACTTGTGATAGCGCGTGTCCCTGCTTGCCCGGGCCCCATCCATCCGCCTGGTGGAGCACCTACTCGTAGTCCAAGATCAAGGGCTTGTGCATAGCGGCTCGGCGAGTTGAGCCTTGAGTCGGCAGCAAGACCCTTATCGTATAGCTCTTGCAGAGACATATTTGCAGCAGCAGCCCGTCCTGCTCTATTTTGCGGAACTGCACGCGATCCAAACGCACGACGGAATCCACGCTCTGTTTCTGCTAATTCCCTTGCATTCTGCTCAGCTTCATGCCGAGGGTCGCCTGATATATAGAGATAATCCCTAGGATTACGTGGGCGAAAGACTCCCCTTTGCTCGTCCATCTCCTGTCGGGTGGGGTACGTGATAGCAGTACCACCCGTTGCCATAGCTACTGGCGGCGCTCCCCATAGACTGGGCCACTCACCCTGCTGACCTAACGACGCGGGCTTCGGCGATCCAACCTGCGAGCCCACAGCAAGCGCCTGTCGGATCGTATATGGCAAGTTCCGCGCATACGGATCATTTTGCTGAAACATCGTAGGCTGCGCTGCGCTGTTCTTACTCTTAGGCTTAACACGGCCAGACGAGAAGTTCATGTTCGGTAGAGGAAACAGCCTTGCATTATTAGTAGCCACTGGGCAACATCTCCATACCCCGCTTCCGGCGCTTTGCCGCTTGCGGACTTGCCGTATAGCTTTGCAGCGCGTCAAGGATAGCTTGTATACGCGTACTGGCTTCCTGCTGTCCACGCATTTGCTGTTGCCGTTGAAGCCGTTGCTGTCCTATTTGACGCTCAGCCGTTGCTAGAGGGTCTCCTGGCCTTGCAGAGCGAGCAAAGACATCTGCTAGAGACTGCCGTCCTTGAGCTGCCGGTGTTCCAAAGGCTGGAGCACCAAAGCCGGAGATGCCAGAAAGGGGTAAAGCTGCTGGACGGGCAGAGCTAATGTTAGAGGAACTACCACGGTTGCCACCAAAGGGCGGAGCGCCATAGCCAGGAATCTCTTTAGCAATCGGTACGGACGTTCTATCACGTTGGACACCAAGCCCTAACTTCCCCCGACTGCCTATCCCATGACCAGGCGTTGCACCTGTACGGAAGGAGGTGCCCGTACCAACAGTAGCACCCGTACTAGGGCTTACACTTACGCTACCGCCATGCGCCATAGGCGTAACCCTCATCTTCTCAGGCCCCTTCTCGCCAAGGAGGAACCGCGCAAGTCCTGAGTATGCACCAACGCCCAACATCGGCTCATCACTAACTACGGTGCCGCCTCCTGCATAGGAGGGAACCTTCGCACCCGTCTTAGGATCGATGGTGTAGGTAGGGGTTGGCTCTGGCTCTGGCAACGGTCCACCTGTCAGGTCCATAGGTGGCCGCGGCGGTGCGTTAGGGTTGATCGGGTTTCCATAACTGTCATACTCTGGAATGCCATATGCAGGGTTAATCGGATTCGGCTCCGTCAATGGCGTATCACCGTATGGGGTAGTGTCGCTGAAACCGCCTACCGGTGGCTGGATTGGCTCATAGCCACCTGGGGGCGGGTTCCATGTCCCAGTCACAGGAGGATTTGCTCCCCCCGTAAACTGTGCCAGGGAGTCGATCAGCTTCTGGGCAATATCTCCGTAGGGAGACTGCTGGATTGCGCCACCACCGGCTGCAAGGGCCGCGTGGGGAGCCAGCGTACCACCACCTGCGCCTCCATACAATTGCAGCGCAGGGACGATACTGAACGGATCGCGCTGGGTATCCATGATCTGCTCTAGGAAGCCTGAACCCAATTGCTGACGGGCCAGTTCTGCCTGCTGTGCGGCGATGATTGACTGGAGGTTCAGAGTCGCCCAGTCAAGGCCACCACCCGCATTCATGTCTTCCTCTGGTGGCGTATCGTAAAACTCGCCATAGCCTCCTGGACCCTGGTAGGGGAAAGGCCCCGTACCTACATCGGGAATGACATCCGATGCCGGATTGTGAAGATCAGTATAGATATTCTGATAGACCGTCTGCGGGTCCCCGCTCAGGATTTCCTTCCCCAGTGCATTCAGCCCAACCGACGCTGCCATGTACGCAAGCGTTTGCGGATTGGTCATTAGGCTGCCAAACTGCGTAATCACCTTCTCTAGGAAGGCGATCTGCTCTGGTGTATAAGGCTCGCCGGTGTAGCTGTAGTGGCTCATTCTATTATTGTCCCATCTGCCTCATTTGCTCTACTTGACCGACTATATCACTGCCAATTTGCCCCTGTGTCGGCGGTGCAGCTAGCTGACCAGGGTTAAATTGCGTGTGTTGGACCTCGAAACCCTGGAACGGGAGCCCGTAGCGTTGAGACACCTCCGATAGAGGGCCTCCAGGCTCCTGTCCAGGGGCATACTGCTGATTCGGAGATATTAGCGATGGCAAAAGCGCCCTTTTCTCCTGGAACGCTGACAATCGACGGGCATCTGCTAGTTGACTACCTCGTAGATAAGCATCCACAGCGTTGGAAGCAGCTTCGAGCGCCCTTTGCTTACGATCTTCCGCCTCCCGCTCCTTGGCAGCCCTGATTGACTCAGCGAGAGTCTGCCGTTCTATCTGCGTCCGCTCTCGGTCGATCCCCAACCGCTGTTTGTCGATTCCAATGTTTGCCCAGTCAACTTCAACGCCTTTCAGACCAAGCATCTCCTGGACATCGTAGCCCCGCATAGATGCTTGAAGGTCAAGGTCTTGACCACGGTTCTGGGAGGCAATCTGCGCCCAGTCAACGGCCAATTCTTCGGCTGTAGGCCCTTGTCGGCCACCACCACCACCACCGAATTGCTGTGATGGGTCGTCGGCGGGCAGCCAGCCCCACTCACCATACTCATTCGGCTCAAATACCCACTGTCGTCCTACACCAGGAGGAAACGGTGGAGGATTACGAGGATCATTGTAGGTAGCTTCACCCGCAGGCGGAGCGCCGCTTGGGGGATAGGCACCCCCTGGTCTATGCCCAGTAGTACCGAAGTCGTGAGGCATCTACAATTTCACTCCTACCTACAATATTACCGAATTTCTTACCTTTACGTCAACGTCAGACTTGGGGTAAAAATTTATCGTCTACGGTCTCCTGGCCTTCCAGAGCCGCCCCAACCTGCTCAGCCAGTTGGCGCTCGATCTTCGCTGTCATCGGACCCTCGAATGGGAAATAGCCTGATGCCAGCACCCCATCATCAATCAAGTGATCCATAATCCCTTCCAGCCTATCAAGGACATGCTCAACGCGGTCATTGATCCAAGGCGCGGATAGTAGGGGCCAGGCTTTAGTAGCCACGTGGAACGCCTCCCTGTTCGAAAGGCTCTGGTGCACCTTGGCCTGGTCCACTCTGTACAGTTTGCACGGTTGGCATATTAACGCCTGGAACGCGAACCATATCTTCAGGGTTAACTGGACCGACTGGACCTCCGCCACCGGCAAGTCCAGTCTCAGGCGGAAGGCCCATCTCCATGCCCTGAGCTTCAAGTCCTGCTTCAGGTTCAGGCTCGGGTGGGAACATCTTATTCTGGATGTAGTCCATCATCGACTTGACCATCAATGGTATAGCCTGTTCCATCGTAGCCTTGAGCAGCTTACCTTCGAAGACACGGCTGATTTCGTCTTCGGGATTCTCCACGTCCGACTGTTCGAAGACCGTTTGGTACCCTACCGTCCCCGCCTCTTCCCTGTCTCGTAGACTCTGGTACTTGGCGTATTTCGTTACAGGGGTCTCAGCACCGAGCGTTACGAGCAGTTCGAAAGTGAGGTCTGCCATTTCCGGCGTCAGCTTCGCGTGTTCCGAAACACGTAGACCACCCTTGTTTGATCCCCTTGGCCCACCAGGTATCGTAGGTATATAGATGGTCAGTCCGTGTGAGCGGACGGCGTAGAGGATTCCCTTCAAGAGCTCAGTCAGAGCCTTAGCGCGAGCATTCTGGTAAGGAACCATCTGCAAGTCCGCTTGTCCAACCTGGATAGCCAATCGGTGTCCCGTAGCCTCAGACTGGGCACCGCCTTCAAGGACATCACGGAAGACATTAGGAGCAACATCATCAGTTAGTCGTTTGTCAATGTGCTCCAGGTCCTCAGTAGGCGACTCGATGCGCTTGATCTCCCCAGGTATCGCAGGTATCTGACGACCAGTGCGTGCTTCGCTAGTCTTGTCCTCCTCGGAGGGGGTCATGGGCATATCAGGTGTCTGCTTGAGGTATGGCGGAGCAAACGCACCTTCCAGCGCCGCTGACAAGCGCGCCGTTGTAAGCACGTTCTGGGGCTGAGCTACGCTAAGAGCCGCAAGTATAGGGGGCTGATAGGCATCTTCGGGGGCCGTCTCCGTCGTTACGTCACCAGGAACGAGAGCATAGCCCGTTGTATAGGGACCAAAGGGATTCGGAAATCGTAGTACGACGCCACGATCTGTCTTGTCCTTCTTCCCGACCTCCTCCTTAATTTTCGGGTGCTCAAGCAAGATTGCGATCTCATACCGCGTTCGAATTTCTGTGTATCCAATAGCATGTTCTGTACCACCAGCACCACCAGACCAAGCAGCATCACCACGGTCCCAACCCCCCGATGCTACCCCTCCAGCAGACCTTGGCACAGTAGCCCCGCCCAAAGCTGGTAGTCCACCAGGATCAAGCACTAGGCGTGTACCATCTCCGTCCAATTTTAGTCCATATGAGCTAAATGCCGTAAGCAATGGATTGAGGAGCTTTGTTCCTACTTCAGCAATGACAGCAATCCGCCCATCATCATCATCGAACCAATAGCATGAGAGAGGGTCAGGCGCTAACAGACGGAAAGGAGGAAGCTCTTTCTTCAGCATTGCTTCGGTAATATCACCGTATGCCTTCGCTTCCGCATTGTCCTTGCCCTCATATTTCTCTAGGGCAGTCCGGTACTCGCCTCGCGCTTTGTTCCTACGCCCCTTCTGACCATCCTCATCATCCTCCTCATCTTCGTCATCCTTTACTAGGTCATCAATATCGTAGTCCCTAAGCACGTCACCGTGGCCCGGCATGTATTCTATTTTGCCAACTCCTAGCCCATCGCCCTGTTGAAACTGCGTAACCTTCCAATCCCACGCCACCTTCCCTTCATTCATCCATCGATAGGTGCCCTTGACGCCATCCTCTAGGTCTTGTCCGAGGCGTTGTGTAGCGGGGTCATCAGCGTAGATAACCACCTCAAACCTTGGGGGGTTAGCTACGAGCCTCTTTGTCCGCTTATGAGCCTCTTGATTAGGCGCTTCCGTCTGGAACACCAGAAGGGCCGTGTCTGCAAGGAGGGGATTAAGAGGGAGGGCCTTAAGTTGGGCCTCCATTTTGCGATAGCGAATTTTGCGACGGTTGGCCCAGATTCTATCCCGTTCGCTAAATGGCTTTTTTAGAGAGTCAACGAGCTTCCATAGCTCGGTATCAGTGCCGAATCTAAGAGGCAATAGCTTTCTCCACTTATAGTCTATCGTTTTCCAGCCGTAACTACAATACCCTTGTTGGTCAGCCGAACGATCTGTCCTCGACCAGGCCGCGAGCCGCCTTCGAAGGCGTGCCGCAGCCCATATCGTAGCGCATCCGCACAGTGGTCTTCGCCCTTTGTATTCACGTCCTCCAGATTATTCTTGTCCACGATCAGTAGTGGAAGGGTACGGACTGTATTGCGGCATGTATTGAAGAAAAATAGCCTGGGCGGTAACAACATCTCGCCGTCAGGCCGCTCGGTCCAATCCAGCATCTCCCGCATTAGCCGCCAACCAGGGATTCTATCGTTGTTGCCTGCAATCACGTTGGCGAACTTCTCCCGCCAGTGGTCGGCCATTGGACGGACACGATCCCCCTTAACGTTAACCTTAGCGAACATACTGGGGTCAAGGACAACAGCCCTGGGCTTTACGCCTGTATCGTCGGTTGACTGCTGAGCCAGGTATATCTGTTCGTCTAACTGTACTCCCTTTCCGTACTGCTCCTTATAGACAAAAGCTGTCTGGGTATTCGGCGGTCGAGCGAACCATAGAACAGCACGAGGCGCGTTAAACCCGTAGTCTACGCAAATGAAATGATCCCAGTCGATAGGAATGTCGAAGGGCTCCACGACATGTACCCTATCCCGCCAGCGGGTAAAGAACTGGTCGGTCGATACGTTCCAGTCACCGAGGGCACGAGCACGATACTCTTCTGGAGACAGAGCATTCAGCATCTCTAGATAGTCGGGGTCAGTCTTCATCAGTGTTGGATTATCGGTGAACTTGGCCGGAATGAACTGTCGCGTCAATCCACCCTCTGAGACGGGAGCTGTCCATATCTCATTCGGCCTGACACCATCGACCCAGCGATTCTTGACCCATTCGTGGCCTATGCCAAGGGGCATCCCCCCAGCACGTATCCTCCGCCCAGGCCACCACGGTTTGACACTCCGACAGCGGGTGATGATATTGACATACTGGTACTGTGTAAACTCGGTGATCTCATCGAACAGGATGGCGTCATATTCCGCTGTGAAGTACGTTCGGACATCTTCGTCACGTTCGCAGTAGCGGAACTGGTAAACAGAGCCATTATGGAAGATGAGACTGTGCGTACCAGAGGAGTACATCGCTATCGATTCAGGCACCTCGACCTGTATCCTCTGGATGTGTGTGTCCTCTAGTTCACGATATTTCTGTCGGAAGAGAACGATCTGCGCTCCTGGGTAGACCATACAGTAGGTCACGCCCCAGGCACGCAATGCAAAGGACTTTCCACCACCCATTGCGCCACCATATAGTATCTCTTGGGCCTGGGACATCATGAAATCCGTCTGTGGCCCCTCGTGGACGGTGTACAATACCTGTCGGTCGGTGGGGGCACCCTGACGGAGTGCCTTCTGTTGGGCCGATGTCCTAGGCCGTGCCACTAGCTAGGCACCTCCAATTTAGGCTCAGGAACCAGGGTTGCCGGTAGGCCATATTCCAGACTCCACAACCCTCGAAATAGCTGAAGTAGTAGATCACATATATGACCACCCGTACCGTCGTAGGCTACGGCCTGGTCAATAATCCAAGCCTCCTTTTCGTAAACATCGATCTCAACAGTCAGTGTCTCAGGCTCATCTTCAAAACGGAGGATCGCATCATTGATCTTCCGTCGAAGATACAGCATGTCGCGCTGCTGTTCGACTGTCGCTGTCGTAGCAAGAGGCTTTACGGCCTGTTGAATAGCCCATGCACTCATGCGTGTTAGGCTAAGGGTAAAGGTTGGGTAATCCATGGTGTTGCCTCCCAAAGCACCTGCCAGCGAGTTACAAGGGCTCGTTGAATAGCCCAGGGCAGAGCCGTAAGATCGAGCCTTAGATAGTGGAGTCCTGGTAAATAGGAATCTTGTCTAATCTGCGTAGGCTCCCACTCTTTATAGTCAGCTACCCACTCATTATGCTTCTCTCGCCAGTTGTCATCAAAGCGCCATAGCCAGCCCTCATTCCAGTGGAAGCCATTAATTCGGGACAGCTCCCGATCCATCGCATATTGGAACCCCTGGATACGGTTACGGGCATCCTCATCGGTAATCGCTAACTTCGTAGGTACCGCTGTCATGACCTTGGACTTATCCCAGAACCACTGACAGGCTTCTTCTGCGGTCAGTGCAATACTATCCGCCAGAGCCTGTGACATCTCCTGGTATTCCAGCTTCATGCGAAAGTGGATACGGACGTGCTGGTTAGTACCAATGGTATCACGTGTCCAATCTGCGAGGAGAGGCCGACCTGGGGGAAGGAGCTTCGTTACCCATACAAGAAGAAGGTTCACATCTTGCAGGTCTTGGAAGTTTGGCCGTGCCACGTGATCCGTGGTAGCAAGCAACGGTGCGCCATAGCGTCGAGTTAAAAGGACGTAGGGATCAGTGGGATTGTCACCGAGAATATTTTTGACAGACTGACATAGACGGCAGTTGTCGAGAAGCACGAAGCCCCCTAACTGGGTCGCGTTCGCCAGCCACCATCCTGACGCTGGTCGGGACAAAGGCGCTCAGGATGGTAATACCGCTCTGGGTCCTCAGATGGCATGACCGGAGCACGAGTCGGAGCGTCAACTTTTACCGGTGCTGTTGGCATGACATTACTCCTTCTACCTACAACGTATCTGAGGATCGTGGATTTGTCAAGCACGAACCCTCCTAATATGGTAGATGGCGCTGACGAAGTGTAGAATGGCAGCGCCTAGATGTAATAGCGCCCAGGTGAACTGGAAGCCAGGACCACGAGAATTCTCACGCCACCACACCTAGTTCCTCCGTGGAGCCTTGAACCTAGCCTTCGCCGCGAGACTCGTCTTCTTGTTGTCCCGCTTCGTCTGCTCCCTCTCCGCTCGCCTTTTCTGCTTTGCGGCTTTCTTCTTTGCGGGCATTACTCCTCATCTCCTGCCGGTTCAGTATTGGCCTCCTCGATAGGAATGTCTTCAACCCTCGTCGCATGGCCTTCAATAACCTCCGGTCCGTCTGGCTGTTTAAGCATTCCAGCGGGCATCCAGGGCAGGATTTCCATGGGTCCGCCTGCTTGACCTGTGACTTCGTGTCGTTGAGGCAGACTACCCAGTCCACGGTTTACGAGATACTCAAGGGCGGTGCGGTCGGGAGGGACCATATAGATTTTTGGCCCATCCTTCGTTTCCTTAGACAGCAACACACCCATAGCTAGGGCATGAATCTTTCGCAGATATTGCGGTAAGCGTTTAACGATGTACAGCTCAGCCTTTTCCATTGCCTCCGCACGGCTAATGACCTTGGCAACTTTAGGCTTACCATCTACGACGATGATTTGATTCCTGGAACCCCTCTTTTTAGGCATATAGCAATGCAACGACGGCAACGACCAGGGCGGCAACACCCGTTAGTCCGCCCAAGACCGTCGCAATCGTATTGATAAACACCATCCGTGGCGTCCAGTAATCCCGATGGTCGCTAGGCATCGGAGTCCCTCTTTCTGTTACTTGCCCTTCTTAACTGGGCCGACAGCGCGCCTTGTGCCTGGACTTGTGTTCCGACCGATTGCGGGTCCACCGACCCTTCTACCACGGCGGTAAAGCATCTGCTGATTAGTCGGTGGGGCGTTGTTAGACGACCCAGTGGAAATACTACCACCGTGAGCCATACGACGGACCCCCCCAGGACCATACACAGGAGCCCGCGATCCGCTGCGATTCGTTGGCCTTGTCGAACCCCCACCCCTTGATGCAGAACCTGTTCGTGCTCGTGCCATAAACTTTCTCCCCTTCCTTTATTTAGCTGCGCTGTAAGATGCGCCTCCTTTATTAATGGTGCCGAGGGTCCAAAGAGGAGGTGGCTTCAGACCCTCGGAGATGGTAGCGTCGCGCTACCTCCTACTTCACCATTTATACTATAGCTACGGCACCCAACGTGTGTCAAGTATATCCTTGATAACATCCTTCGACTGTCCTAGGGGTTCCTGAACTATCTTAGTCGGCAGCCCTGGATTATTTATGCCCCACAGACCACGAAAGATTTGCAGGAGAAGATTCACTCCATCGTTGGTCTCTACGGGAAGGTTCTGATCGAGCAGCCACGCTTCCTCTGGCGTGATCTCAATATCCACATTCGCCGTCTCAGGCTCATCCTCAAACCGTAGAATGGTATTGTTGATTTTCTCTCGTAGCAGGTGAGCCTGTTGCTGCCAGAGGTAGACGGGCGTGCCGGACATCTGGTCCCCCAACGGCACCCCAGGTCTAATGGTCTGTTGGACCATCCAGGCCCCTGTACGTGTGAGTGTGATCGGAAAGGTTGTCATGCTCGTACAACTCCCTCTGGCAATGGTAGCATAATTTCTTCGTCCTTCCAATGCCACCGCTCTCCATGACCGGCGGTATAATGTCGGTCAGTCTTCATCCCCGCCTCTTCGTAGAAGCAAACGCGATAGTGATCCTTGAGCGTGGCGTAGATCAAGCAGGCTCCTGGATAGGGGCCTCCCTGGTGTGCCCGTTCCCAGTATTCGCCGGTGTGGGAGTGGGGGTTGTGGGCACCAGGACACTTGAAGTTCGAGTTTTCGTTGGCCTCTGGACAGCGATCTCCCAGACCATCAGAGTGCGCCATGAACGCTTTCCATGCACCCTTCTTGGTCTTTGCACGCCTGAGAACCACAGCATAGAGACGGTTTAGAGGATCGTAGGACAGGCTGCGACCACCATCCCGTGTTGCGTTATGTTTCCTCTGAGCAGTAATCTTTGAACAGTATCCACAACAGTAGAGGCGTGGCACTCCAGTATTCTTCGACCGTGGGACCAAGTTAGGACATCGCCGATTCTTGCAGACATGGGTTAGCCCGTCAGAATGGATATACTCATCGCCGATACCTTGAGGTCGTGGGCTGATGCGTTGAGCCTGATTGGGTGCACTCTTTCGGTCAAGTTCAACAATGACGTACCATGTGCCGTCTACTTCAAACGTTTCTCCAACTGGTAGGTGGTGCACGTCTCCTCCTTGGGGGTAGGTAGAATTGCCTATAGTATATGATTGGGGTATAAAGACTTTAAGTTTGTAAACTACGTCTTTGTATCTAGACCCCCCTCTTCACTATAATAGTATTATCGCGCGCGCGTAGACGCATATCGAGTATACCCCAATCATATAGTATCTCCAACCCCTACTCGTAGGGATTAGATAATCTGCTTAGACGCTTATTGTGATACCCTCTTTTGGCCTCGGCTGACAGTTGGGACAGTACTTCTCATTCTGTAAGGTTAGGTTAGGACAATTAGGATGATGGCACACATGCTTCTTACCATCATCATGGGTATATTCCGGTCCAGCTTCGTTAGGCTGGGGCCGCAGAGCTGAAAACCTAGCCTTAGCCCTCTGACGACCTAGGGCAATGTACTGAGTCTCGCCTACCTTAAAGATAGTCCCTGGTTTGATACTGTCGTAGTCGATCATGGAGCCCTCCTTCGATACTATCCTATCCCCCTATCGTAGACCTGTCAATAGGCAATTCTACCTACGAGGTTCTGCCTATACATTATGGGAAGGTTATGTTATTCCTCCTGGAAAGGGATTGGATAACCCGCCTATGCGGGTTCGTCTTCTGGCGCTTGTGGGTCGAATACGTCTACGGAGACCGTGGACGATTCTGGGTGGACCGTACCGGACAAGACCAGCCCACCCGCCTCCTTTGCAGTCTCCGCTCGGACGAAGAAGACCTCCGTTGTGCTGACAGTTACCTGGAACTCCATAATCTCTCCTCGGCCTACGATGTCATCGACCTGCTCGTGGATGGTCTTCATGGCCTGCAACGCCTCCGACCCAGTATACCACACTCCGCCAGCCTATCCTTGACCCTTACGTTAACGTTAGACTGTAGGACATCTGTTCTACGATATTGGCTCCAGGGGTCAAAAATTGGTAGGGTCGTAGGCTAATCTATACTCATACGCGCAGGGCAACCCGACCCCCTTCTGCGATAGCATGAGGCCCATATGCCCGATAGCGGTCGAATGTATCATGGTCGGGGGGGTATCAAGAACGTGCAGAGGGGCAGGGTATGCCAGATTCAGAACACACCCGCAATATGCCTATATCATGACCAGACATGCATAGATATGACTACCTATGACTAGGTATATACACTCACGTTTACGTCAGGGTCAGGGTCTACAGGGACAGCGATACCCTAACGTTGACGTTAAGGGAATAGGTGGAAATACTAGAGAATGGATAGGTAGTTCCACCGATGCGGCCCTCTGGTCGCCGTGATACTCTGGATTCGACGCCAAAGCTGCCAGACTCCGAGTCTGGACGGTCAATCGGCTTTGGACCAGCGACGATAGGTTCGAGTTCAGAGACCGAGGAGGTGCAACGTGACAACTGACAAGGCGAGAATCAAGGCATTAGAGACAGGCATGGCGAAGCTGCTTGAGAGCCAGACTGCGCTCCTCGAACTGGCGAGAGGCCAGAGCGCGGACGCGGTAGCGGCTAAGACCAGCACTGAGGCGGTCGAGGCTGCGCCAGAGAAGCGGGCAATCCCTCACACGCCAGAGCTGGGCACACTCAAGGGTCTGTGCAGTCCTAGCGCACAGGCGACAGTGGAACGCCAGTTCGCCAAGGGCACAGGCGCGTTCGTGGAGTACATGGCACACCTGCGGGAGACTAGCCCCGCGTTCGGAAAGACTCCGAGAACGGCCTACGCATCGGCGCTGTTGGAGCACAACGGAGACGCTGTGACGCCAAAGGCCAAGCGCGGACGGCCCCGCAAGAGCTGACTAGGATAACGACGAGAAGTGGGAGCCCTAGGCATTGACCCCTAGGGCTTCCTGCTATCCACGAGAGAGAGGCGACAAGCCCATGAGTGAATTAGGGTTTTGGGCCAGAACGATCATCGTCGGATTCGTGGCATTGGGCATAGTAGTGGGTGCACCGTGCGCGTTCAACGCTGTCTTCGACGAGACCATGAGGCAGGTTCCTACGCCTACGTCATCGCCTGTGCCTACGGTAGCGACACAACAGTCCTGGCCCGCCATCGACGTAGTGGAAGAGTGTAAGCAGGCGCGTGAGCGGCTGAGCAGGCTCGCAAGTGATAGTCAGCTTCTCGGCCAGGCCGAATATGCTGTAGACTGGTACTGCAACTACCAAGGTGGGGGCGAAGCAGAGTCTGTGCCGGGGAATCAGGCGGCACCACAGACCTACGATACGGACACGCCCATAGCAGACGAATGGCAACAGAAGATGGCAGAGGATGAGCAGCAACGGCGGGATGCGTGGGAGGCGCAGCAGGCTGAATGGGGTGCTGAGCAGGACGCATGGGACGCCGATATGTGTCAGCGATATAAGGGGGAAGGATATTGCTAGAATGAGAAGCAAGACGGTCAAGTGTCCAAAGTGTGGTCACATGGTGAGGAAGGAAGCATTGGCAGACCACTGGATATTCGCGGGTCACATCAACAGACCATACCAGGCAGTACGGATACTAGAGGACGATCCTCGAATCAGAATCGACGATCCGGCCAAAGGAAAGTAGGTCAGAGGTATGGCGATATGAGAATCATCATGCACGGACACCACAGTGTGCTGCTCTCCGTAGTACCAACACTTGACAAGCGAGTCCGAGATATTCGAGAGCACAAGCCCGCTTATGAGCAGAAGTTACGGCTTAGGTTGATCCAAGACGTGACAGACCTAGTACCAGTAACCCCAACGAGAGCTGCACTTGACAAGACGTGGGCTGAGTACGGCGAGGCAAGGATTAAGTACGACAAGACGAGGATTAAGTACGACAAGACGAGGGCTGAGTACGACAAGACGAAGGCTGCACTTGACGAGGCAAGGCTTGTGTACCTCAAGGCGCTGAGCGCTTACCGCGCATCCTTCGATACCGAGACGTTTCATAAGCAGCACTGTGTTGTTGACTGTCCGTGGAATGGACAGACAATCTTCCCTATGGAAGAGACTGGTAGGATAGCAGATGGCCGACAATAAACTGGACTACGATAAACTGGCAGAGCTAGCAAAGAGGCAACGAGACAGTGGACAAGCGGAAGCTATCGTAGATACAAGGGCAAGGATAGGTTACGATCCGATCAGAGGCATGACGTACATCAAGCCTCAGGCTGCAGGGTTCCCTGACCAGACGCCTAGGTGTATAACATGTGGACGGGCAGAGGACTGTGCATGTGGTCTACAATGTCCGTGTCCAGTATCGAAGGCAGAAATAATGCCCCCAGAGGAGGAACAATGACGCGGCACCGGATGGATGACGATATGCCGGAGCTGATCACCTATCAGCCTACACTACCGAAAGGAAGGTGAGCTAACATGACGCCCGACTGGGATGCACGAATCAAGGCTGCGCTGGCGACCTTCGGGGTACAGGATGTACAACTACCCGCGCTGCGGTATGATGACCCAGCACCAGGGCGTACGCGGCACACGAGTAAGCTACGCGATGCCCTAGTAGCACGGCAGGTGTACGAAGGCGAACACTCCCGATGGGTAGGCTAAATGAAAGGAGGCCAAACATGAACATCATCAACCGGACAACCGGACAGGTGCTAGGTACGCTAGGACTACTGATGCACGACCACGGGCCGTGTTCCTTGTGTGGCCGCTCACTGCCCCTCATGTATGCGGCATTCGATGCCGACATGAGGGTCATCAGTAAGCCTAGGTGCTCAGAGTGCTTATGGGGTTGATCATGACGGGACTGTATGAAGGAGAAAGGGGGTAGACTAGCATGAAGACGTTTGAGCAATTGAGCGAACAAGAGCAAGACGCGGCGCGGGCATTCTGTCTAGAGAACCTGCTACGGGACATCCTCGAAGGGGGTCTGCGGTTTGACGACGGGGCTAACGAGAATTATGTACAGAGTCGGATTGACGTGGCATGGGCCAAAGCCGAGGACATGCAGACGCCGTGGTTCGCGAATGAGTACATCATGGAGGCCGTGGGCGATGACCTGCGGTCGATGGCCCAGTGTGACGCCGAAGCGGCCCAGTATGCAGGCGTAGACGATGCGCCAGTCATTCGCCTGCCACTAGGTTAACAATGAAATGTCCAAGATGCCGCTGTCTATGTACCAGTGCAGAGCTGCGGCCTGCAATCTACGATAGAACGCAGGAGATGATGATCATAAAGACAGAGAGTGGGGAGGAGGTATTTCTACCACTAGCACAAGCGCAGAAGCTAGGGCTGAACGGGCATCTGGTATGGGTAAGGCAAGAGGTCGTAGACAAGGTAGTCTGCGGAAGCTGCATTGAGGAGCTGAGGAGAGGGACAGGGGCTCATAGGTCAACGAAACGCAAGGGTTGGCGCTCCGCATAGGGCTGAAGAGGTGTTGTAAGGAAGGTGTGACATGACGAAGAACACATGGACACAAGCAGATGCCGGATGCTACATAGACGGCGCACGCGGCATCTACATGGTCGATAGGATCGTGGAGATTGCCGAAGATCATGGCTTCAAGGTTGAAGGGTGTGACGACGATCACTCCCACACGGCAGGCGATGGCAGCTACACTAGCTGGGCCGCCTGTGAATTCGCAGACGAAATTGCAGACGAAGCGACTGACCACATGAACGAGGCCGCTGCCGTGGATGGCTTCTACTGGGGATTCAACGATGGCGACTGGGGGTTGTGGCGATGCAGGGAGATGCTATGGTAGTAAGCCGTCAAAGTTGCCGCGCTAAGGAAGGGCGATACCATGCTAACACCTATATAGAACACGCTAATCAGAAGGGTTGGAGGTCCAAGTAGAGCATGAGTCTAGGTGAGGCGGCTTACGTAGTACTGGTTTGCATCGTGCTGATCTGGGCAACTACGATATTGTGGCCCCAGTAGGAGGGTATCTACGATAGAGGAGGACTCCAATATGACAACAGATCGTCACGTCTGGATAAATAACCGTATCCCCATTCGTGACCTACTGTCACAAGTTGGATACGTGACGAGGGAGATCAATAGACTCCAAGCACTGCAGCATGACCTCGAAGGACAGGTAGAGGAAGCTAGGGTCAGTCCCCTGCCAGGGGTATCGAGCTATACGATCATCGCACATGTTACTGCCTTCCCAGAGGTCGTGGACATCAGCATTGATCTCGATGCTATCAGAATCACCTTCGTACCTGTGCTGTTCACACGCCGTCGAAGCGGTAGCAAGCGCACATTCGTTACCACTCCATCACGGTTTGCTATCCACTATCAGGGTGATCACCTAGTCAAAGTAGAGGAGCCTACTGTCCACCCTCATGTAGAGGGGGGCGACAGTATCTGTTATGGAGTGGGCATGGAAAGGCTATTCGAGAAGCTTGCTAGTCGGAATGACATACTCGGTGTATTCGAAGCTATCCGCAGATGGCGC
>ERZ1292644.251-Hain-H14-01um-R2-251-length-39857-cov-5_pt2 | contig 32818 bp, 48 predicted proteins | sample MGYA00564402_ERZ1292644 | MGnify/ENA primary metagenome ERZ1292644 (study PRJEB36523, sample SAMEA6512644) | groundwater metagenome | collected 2019-01-09 | study: AquaDiva: Metagenomics assemblies of 32 groundwater samples
GCGGCGAACTCGTTGTCTCCGCGCGTCTGCCACAGATACTGCACGTCCCCTTTATCATCACGACGCGTAAACGCGTGGTACACCTCGCCGAACCCAGACGGAAGCCCGCCCAACAAACGACCAGGCGCCATCGGATGACGCACACTTCCACCACCTGAATCCGAGCGGTCCTTGTCCACATGAGCCACGACAACCACGTTCATAGCGTAAGATCCAAACGACATCATGATCGCCTCTTCGATTGTGTCAGTAGCACCACCAAACCACTGACGCGGATCACGGGCCGTCTTGTTCAACACGTACTGCTGTTGCTTTCGCGCAGCAAGTTCGGCCCACGTCAGCGAGTCTGCGGTGATGGTCGCCCACTGAGCCGGATCAAGAGTTGATTTGCGGACAAGGAATCGTTCCCACGCGGTCGGCGCCTTTGGATCGCGGTCGATGTAATGCTCAACACGCACCAGCAACGTTCCATCTGAGGCGTAGGCTTCTTGGATCGGCGTCCCCAGCTCATCGACGCTCGGCGCGATCACGCCATACGGCTGACCGCGTTCGTTGTAGAGGTACGGATATTCGTTGCCAAGCGGATCGAACATGAACACGAGCTGTGGGGTCGGCCACGTCCGAGCGCCGGTACTCTTGCCGCACCCAAAGAATCCAAAGATCAGTGTATGTGTGATCGGTTTGGCCAACGCCATCGTCGCTATCGCCCCCTCATAAGTACCAGCAACGCCCCCGCCGCGATCACCAACAAGATGACGGTCACGATGACCGCCGCTCGCATCCAGTGTACCCACGCCGTGGCGCGCATCGCAAGGCAAATCCGTCCACAAGATGTGGCCCCACGCAGCGCGTCATGACCCAATCCGTGGCAACAACCGTCCCGCATTTAGTAATGGTTCCGTCTCCTCCACACAAACACCACACCAAACCGGACACACGAAGAACCAAACGCGGAATGGGCGGTTTAGGGGTGCGGGTGGTGCTACACCTGATACATGATAGAGCGGTAGCCGGTGTTGGTGGCACCGCTCGCAGGGAACAGTCGGACCCAATCGGCTTCTTCGTGCGTGTCGCCACTCCTTCATGGTGCTGGCGTCCCAAACACCCGCGCATATGGCTCCCACGGCTCGTCGCGCATCAGCGCCGGCACCATCTCGATCTGGCGCCCGACGCGGCACCAGTCGTAGAACTGGCACCGCGCACACGCGCCCGTGAACTGACCCGTCAGTGGCACCGCCGCCAGATCCACCAGCGACCGCACCTGCGCCTTGAGCGCCGCGAACTTGCGCGCGAGCACCAGCGCGCTCATCTTCCACTGCTCGATTTGGGCAGGCGTGCGCTGTGTCATCAGCAACTCGAACCGGGCGTGCAGCGGCCCGCACTCGACGTACTTGACGCCATGATCGCGGCACTTCCGCGTCGGATCGCTCGGAAGCAGACTGATCTCGATCCCGTTGACGTAGGCACCAACGACCGGCTGGTTCAAGTGCTGCTGCGCCGCCCACAGATAGCCGGTGAGCTGTGCTCCGGCGCGGTGCGTCTTGCGCCATGTGTCGTCGAGACGATACGTGGACTTGTGATCCACGATCCACCACGCGCCTTGCGCGTCCCACACTAGCGCGTCCATCCGCCCGACAAAGATCACGTCGTCGGCCAGCGGCAACGCGAAGCCTACCTCGACCAGCGCAGGGTCCGTCTTAAACGGAAGCGCCGCAGGCGGATGGGTGGCGAACCACTGGCGCATGACCGCCGCGACGTTGGCGTACTGGAACCGATCGCGGTCGCTGGTGGCATGCTCGTCGGCCCACGGCTTGAACGCCGTTTCGAGCGCCGCCATCGCCTGCTCCGTATCGTATCCAGACTTGAACCACACTTCTTCGGCGGTGTGGATCGCCTGGCCACACACGAGCGGCCCCGCCTCCTCGAACATGCTTTGGCCCAGCACGTAGGCGGTGGCGACCAGCGTGTCGCACGTCTGCATCGCGGACAGGATCGTGTTATCGACGATGATCGGATCAGTCACGGGGGGCCTCAAATACGAGCACGAGAAGGAAGAGCGCGATGATAAAGAACTCCATCCCGGCAAAGAACTGGCCGAAGTGGATGATGCGACTTTTCGCGATGGCCTGAGACACATGAGCTAGCCCTGAGACTACGGACAGGATGATAACCACGATTACGACGAGCTGATGGATCAGCTTCATTTGCTTATCTCCTCCGCAATGGGTGTAACGACAAGCGCGTCCACGCCAGACATCCGAGACACGTCACTTGGTCCCAGAACCACGACGAGACTTGCGTATCCAGACGCTGACCACACGCCGTCTCCATGAATCCAGCCTGCCCGCCACTCGGATACGTCCAGATGTATTTGTGCATCACGGCCCCACTAGTCCCAGTTCCGCTTGGACCGGCAACAGCGTCAGCCAGCGTTCTACCACGTCAGCGGGCTCACGCCGTCGCCTCTTTCGTCGTCAACACGACACTGCGCGCCCACGCCGGTACGCCATCCGCTGCTTGCGTCAGTGCCACGACGACCGGAAACGGTGGCGGCGCGAGTGGCCACGGCGTCGCTCCATCCGTCACGACGACACAGACATCTGGACGTGGGCGCCACTCCGCCGCGCGCAACAGACCTTGGCCCATGTCGGTGCCGCCGCCCCCGACGAGGTGGATCTGGCGCACGGTGGTGACGCGCTCGACGGTATGCACCGCCGCGTCGCAGGAGAATACCGGCACCGAGGCGGTATGGCCTAACGATGTGAGCACGCGATGGACCAGTCCCAGCGCCAGCGCCAGATCGTGCCCATCCAACATTGATTGGGATGTATCAATCACAATGAGCGGGCGCAACTCGGGCCGCCTCATCGTGGGCAGGATCACGCCCGTCAGGGCCGCCGCCCGTCGCGCTGGTGCCGCATAACTGTAGTCGGTCATCCCGCGTGCCGTGGCGAGCGCCCGGCGCACCAGCCCACGAAACAGGCGCTCGGGGTCCACTTGGACGTGGAGGATGTCGTGTGCCCACCGCTGGAGCCACCCCGGCACCGAGCCCCGCGACTTGATCGCCTCCGCGACCGCTTTTGCCGCCTGCTCGCGGATCAGTTGAGCATCAATCTTGGTGATCCCCGGCGCGTTCTTCCCGTCTGGGGCACCCTGTTCCCACGCTTGCGCCTCACCACGGGCGCACGATCCACAGTTGGGACCTTCTCCGGTGTCGGCATCGTGCGCCTGTTTCACCATCCGCGCGTAATAATCTTCGGCGAGTTCGCCATCGGGCCAGCCGTGCATCCACGGCGGATAATTGCCTGGCCCCAGCCCCCACGCCGGCAACGCCAGATCATTCTCAGCCGCCAAGTCGTCGTTGATCTCACGGTCGCCGGCCAGGTTCCAAGCCAGCGGCTGCGCCTGTATCCCGATCGCCCGCTGCGCATGGTGGCGCAACAGGTGAGCGACTTCGTGACAGAGCACCGTGGCGAGGTGGACGAGCGACGGCCACCACTCAGGATTCGTGATGTGCGCCGGATCGTAGTAGAGGCGCCACCACTGGTCCACCCCGATCGGGCCAGGGCACCCATGCTTGTCCATCAGCCCTTCCACCTCAACGGGCTGGAGCGCCATGACCGCCTGCGCCAAGTAGGGACGCCGCTCCAGCAGCACGAGGCGGGCGTAACTGATCTGGTCGCTCGCGGCGCTCATGCCGCCGTTCCGCGCGCCCCGCGCAGCGCCACCAAGATCGGGTCCAGCTCTTTCAGGCCCGGCGGGATCGGATACTCCGTGATGTGCTCCTGACCGATTTGGACCAACAGTGACGCCGCGATAGCGGCCGTGTCCCGTAGCGTCTTGATATACCGGCCGACCACGCGCCACGCGGCATTGTACCGATCAAGCGTCGTTTGCTGACGCACCGCTGCCACCAGCCCCAGCAGCGCCGCATACTGTTGATCGCTCCGTTCGGGCAGGCGATAGTCGTCCGGATGCTTCAAGCCCTCTTCGGGGTCCGGCAGATTGGCCTCGTGTCGCCACGCGGCGAATTCACGGGCCACTGGCCCCACCGCCGCGTACACCGCGAGGTGCTGCGTATCAGCGTCCAGACCCGCCGCGATGCAGGCCGCCAACATCGGAGTTGCGAGGTCGCCCCACGACCGGCGCGACGGCCACGGTCCACCACCAGTCTCTGGCGTCTTGGGCTCGACATGGAGCTTGTGCGGCTGCGCGCCGATGTACCCGCTGATGAGCACCTGTGCCGCCAGCAAGTGCTCCTCGCGCCAGCGCGCTGGCAGTCGGGGCACCGAGGGCGTCGGCCAGCCGCTTACCATGCCCATTTGCCACCCGCGCATGTCGGAGGTGTCCCACGTCACGTGTAACGCGCGGTTGGCCAGCGGCGGAATGATGTCGTAGCCGCCGCCTGCCTGCTCCACCGTGTTCTTGCACAAGACGAAGGTGCAGGTGGATGGCATCGCCCACTCACCCATGACACGCTCGAACGGCAGACGGAGGAGTGCCGCCTGCGTCGCGGGCGTGGCCCACGAAATGTCATCGAAGAGGATGATGCTGTCAGGATAGCGTTCCAGTTCGGGCTTGAGATTGCCGACTGGCAGTAGCGGCGCGTACTGGCGCGTGTGATCCGGCGCCGGGATGCCGGCGTAGTCCTCGGGCGGATGCAGCGCGCAGATGTGCGTCAGCACATGGCGCCCGAGCGCCGGTCCAAGTCCATGCTGCGCCCAACACGTCTTTCCACTGCCAGGCGGCCCGGTAACGAATACGGCCAGCCCCGCTTGGACGGCAATGGCGATCACGTCGCGGTCCATGCTCATTTCTGTCCTCCCCGTGCGCACAGGTCGCGGATGTCGTGAATCGCCGACAGGAGCAGTTGATGGTCGCTGGTCGAGCCGCTTCCCACGCTAGGCTGAGTATTTGGTAATGGCACCCAGTGCGCGACCGCCAGAATCGCCAGAACAAATATCATCGGCATCCACCAAGCCATTGTCTGATCCTCCCCCGTTAGTGACTAGGATGCCAGTGGCGCCAGCACGGATGCCGCCTCCGCAAGTTTTTTCCATGTACGTACCGCCCGCCGTAATTCGGCGGCCGGCACGCCAAACAACGCGGCAACGTGAACCAGCGATCGGCAATGCTCCCGCCACATGAAGCACTGCGGACTCCGAAACGCAACCACGCCGGACACGTTGGCGCAGCAAGCGGCGACTTCGTGGGGGTGCGGTACCTTCAGAGTTCTGTACGCAATCATCAGCGGCTCTAACATAAAATCTGATGGGTACCGCCATTCTGGAGCCGCATCGTACACCGCGTCGTGATACTGGAAGTGATTGCGTCTGATGAATGCCGCCAGCGCGGCCTCGTGGCGGTCGTGCGGCGAGAGACGCGCAATCTTTTGCGGACGCGTCAGTGGACGCGGCGTCACGGCTGGCATTGCGGTAATTGGGTGCGAACCTGTTGAAGTTCGAGCCAGCGGCGTCCCGCATCCACATGGTGCTCGCAGACCCACGCTGTTACTACTGAGCGCCTTGACCTTCACACCGGAGCAAAAGTTGCAGGGGATCCCGAAGATTGAATCGCTCATTGACGTACCGTACGAAAAACGCCAGACAGCTTTAGCCATGCGCCACCTGCCGCTCGGTGTAGTCCAGCAGGGCGCGTGCCGCTACGAGCAACCCGCCCGCGATCACGGTCGGCGACTGTGCCGCCACTTCGATCAGGGTGTCGGCGAGCTGGTGCAGGGTGTCCGCAGCGGGCGGCATGTCCTCACCGGAATCGAAACGATGGTACGGCCAGAATACCGCCGTTCGCTCGTGCTCGGTGGTGAACCAAGTGAGGAGATCGTCCCGTGCAAAGTCGTCAGCCATGTCACCCTCCCCCACTTCGGTTGTACGTCACGCATCACGTGCCCGTCAACAACTATTTTCGTGTCGCGCGCTCTGGCACTGGCCAGAACGCAAAGCCCCGCCCCTCGACTCGCCGAATCATCCACTCTTTCCCGCACCGAGGACAGAAGCGGCGCCAAAGTGGCTTTCGGCCAGTCTGGCGCGGAGAGGTGCCAGGATGGCACGGAAACGCGAAGGACGTTAACCCAGCCTTTATCGCACGCTTTTCAACGTCGGTAAACAATGCTCCCGCCTCCTATGTGACGCGTTCTGTTTCATTGTAACACCTATGATAACCCGCTGATTTTGTAGGGCCGCATGATTTAAGTCAGGGCCTTATTTCGTAAGTGAGACACCCCCCTACCCCCCGCCTGTCCTTCTGTTCTATATATAATAATTATTATTATATAGGAATCACGCGAGAGGGGGAGAGCAGGGTGTGTCGCACACCCGAAATAAGGGGTGGTTTTATTCGGTAAAGATTGTGATTATGCATAGTTAGAAAAGGGTTACTTCGCGTCACGGTGCGTCGCACGCCCCAAATGGGACAAATTGGCACGTTTACGGACCTTCCCCCAACAGTAGCAGTCCGATCAGGACCGACCAGTACACCAGCCCGAACGCTACCGCCCAGATGAAGTCACGCATCGTCACCCTCCCCCACATCCCGCGCCTGCGCGCCCCCGTGGCGTGGAGCGCGGGTTTTCCATGCCGCCTGCTCCTCCGCTACCGCTGCCCGGCGTTTGGCGTCCCAGCGCCGCCCTACGGCCCGCTGGTGCGGTGTGGCCGGCGCCGGGTCGCGCCAGTCGCCGCAGGCGGCCAAAAAGGCGCGGTACGCTTTTGCCACCGTCCGATCCTTCTCGGCCGCCCACGATTTTCGCAGCCAGTGGTTCACAACGTCTTGGCCCATGCATTGCGAAGCCCAGCCCCCCGCCTCCCGACACCGCGCCGTGACCGCCGCTGGCGTGCTGTAATCTGGTGGCGGTGGGACTTTGATCCTCCGACCTTGCGCTTTCTTGGCAGTTACGAGGGCAGGTTTCCAACCGGACGCCTTCGCCTTGTGCTGGTGACGGCACGCCGACTCCCACGAACAGGTGTGCGACTCCCCCACCGAGAGACGGAGCGTGCCCACGGTTTAGTACCCGAACACGGCGCACGCTACTGCGTCCGCGTGTTTGATCCATTTGGCGGCGTCGGCGGCGGCGGCGTCGGCGGCGGCGTCGGCGGCGGCGGCGTCGGCGGCGTAGGCGGCGTAGGCGGCGGCGTAGGCGGCGGCGGCAATGCGCATCTTCTCGCATGGATTTTTCGCATATGCAACAGCCGCTTCAATCGCTTTCCGTGGTCTCTTGTCTTCAGGATATTTTCGCTCATAAATACCAAGGACGGTTTGAGCGCAAATAACCGCCAACTCAACATATTGAACCTTGGTCAAGGCATCCGCCCGGCGCAAGGTCCATATCATCCAATCAACTCGGTCAAACTTTGGGAGTAATGTCCTAAGCGTCTCGCCCTTCGACAAGACATCTAATACCCATTTCATGCCGTCAGGACATGCTTGATATGTCTTGAAGAATTCTGAGGTCATCGGGGTGTCAAGTTTGGATAAGTTCCCGGCTTCTATTTTGGTCATTTTCTCTCCGGTGTTTGGTCGAGGGCGGCAAGGGCTTCGCTTAATCGCACCGCCCCTATTCGTATCGGGTCCCGAATTGACTCCCCATTCTCATCACTAAACAAATGGCTCATGTTTCTCCGTTTGGTCTTATTGGGCAAGATCGGCGTTAGTGGGCAAGATTTCAACGCGCCCGCCTGCGCATGGATTCGTCCCACGCTTCGCTTGATCTTCCTGAGTCTCATATCCACACTTCATGCACTTGACCCAAAGCGGACGACATTGGACTCCATCCTTCCAGGACCATCCTGTATGTCTCCAACGATGTCTCATGATCTAGGATACTTTCGGACCCAATAGATGCAATCTTTCTTGCGTTTGCCCTTGGCGGGTCTAAAATGCCTGAACTGGTAATACGACATCAAATGCGATGCGCCACTCTGGAATAGCCCCATCAGCATTGATCTCTCACCACAAGAAAAACAAGCGCAGATACAAGTAATGGATTGCAACCCTGAGTGGATCGGCTCAGACATCAAACGCTTTATAAAATCCTGTATATCACTCATGGCATTTAGGATCATTGGAATTTACTAGCATTGCTCGTTAATCTCCCACCCTCGATTTGCCTGTTTCTTGCCCCACCGATAGTCCTTGAACCTGACGGCTCGGTAGAGCCCCGTATTAACCCATCGTTCAAACGCCCGAAGATCGCGGCGGCTCAAATCGTAGGTCATGATGTACGGCTTCACGCCGTTCCAGACCATCCAATGAAAGCGGTAGGCGATTCGCTCCCGAGTTTCCTTGGGGTCGTAACCGATCAGCATATAGACCATCAAGTGCTTGGCGGGAATCCCGGCGCGTTCGAGCATATCCACGCCACGAAAGAAGATGCCCTCGTCGTTGATGTTGCCCCACGCTGTGTAGAGCCGACGCTGTTGGAATTGATCGTCGCGGTATTCAAGAGTCGCTAGGGCCGCGCAAGCCTCCTCGTCCAGAAGCCGGACATTTAGTCCCTGGTTGAAGCACACCTTAAATTTACCATCGCGCAGTTCGGCCACCCGCGCCCTCCATTCCTCGCGGGGCTGGCCGAAGAAGTCGTTGTCGAGTAGGCATATCTTCTTGGGGTGTCCTTCGCCCCTCCAAATCCCCGCGACCGTGGCAGCGACCTTCGGGGGACCCTCCTTCTTCGGCACTACGCAAAAACCGCACTTCAAGCGACACCCGCGCTGACTGAACCCGAGGCTAAAGGCGTAGTCGGGGTAGATCGAATAATCGAGCCCGTCATGATGGCCGATAATATCCTCAACGGTCCCCCAATGCCCTGAGCCAGTGCCTCCGACGATGGCCTCCGGCCAATTCGCTTTGAATGTGTCTAGGTGCTTGCGGCTGAACTCAAAAATCGCGGAGGCGTAAACCCTATCGGGCGTACCGTCAAACATATCCAGCGCAACGGACCGGGTAAAGGTGACGGTATCGCCCTGCGTCTTGTGATATGACGATAGTTTCATCAAGGCGAGATTAGGGAGGCGACCATCTATCTGAACGAGGCGAACATTCATTCTCGATGTTCCTCTTTGCCCATTAGTCTTGCCCACTAGGTCTGTTCACTGTTGAAGATGTGTCGCCCCTTTATCTTTGCACCGTTTGCATGGTTTACCCATTATTTTGCCTTCTCAATCATCCACTTTTTTTCATCCCACCAGCAATTCCATTGCCCAACCGCGCTTCTGAGGTCGCCACGAGGCCCTAGAGCTTCGATTGTGATGATTTGATATGGAACATAACAGGAGGGGCATTTGACCCGCCAACCGCCTCCAAGCACCATTGCCTCCATCTTGTTCGCCTGGGTCAAATGTAGGCCATCCTTGCTCTTGGTGTTTTGCGTGTTCCCACAGAACGGGCAATCGGCAATCATGGTATCCCGGCCTCCGGCTTCGTATTGGACTTTTGGCGCAATTCCGCCACGTCTCGACATATCCAACAATCCTTGCCCACGCACTTATGAGTCGCCTGCATTTCATCCAAATATTTACGCATTCTATCCGTTAATCCGCTTCGCCATCCTATCCTTCTTGCTTCAAATCCATCGCGTGATCGATAGCGAGTCGGCCCAAGGGCTTCGGGTCCTAGGCGCAACCCAGGCCAGCCCGCCGCGATTAAATTCATAGCTTCTCCGGCTTCTCGATGGCGGCGGCCCTGGTGGCGAGTTCTTTATCATCCCCACCTTACCGTAAGCCAGTGCCCACACTCTTGCGCCGTCAAGGCGCAGGACCTGTGGGCAGGCAACCATGCGTTTCTCACAGTTCCGTCCGAGCAGTAGCGGATCTGCGTTGCTCTGGAGGCAATCTCCCTAGAGCAGAAAACGCACAACGTTTGATATCGTTGATTGAACATGAAAGTTTATGCGCGTCCAATTCATCTATCCCCAGTGAACCATCCGCCACGAGTATATCCAAGATGCGAGTCATCGTCGTAGCCTCAAGCTCGAACTTGTTAAGCAGGTTGATCTTTTGTTGAGTAGTCATAATCACTTTCAGTTCCGTATACGCCCTGCATCTCGACTAATGACAGGCTCAAGTTCTTCCTGTTCATAGACTTCCTCGTAGTCATTGAGCGTTGATATGACGCTGACCAACCATTGTTGGTTAACCGCATCATAATCCAACGACAAAACGGTAGCTGCATAACCATTAGGTAATATGACAGTGTCTCCCTTCACGTAGTATGGTTTGATCATGTCCCGGTTCCCTCCACTATATCATGTTGTGTATGTGTGTGTCAAAAAAATTAATCAGTTCCACCTATCTTAGCTAGATCCCTTTGCCCGTTGAGCTTCTCGACTGCGATCCAGGCGAAGGCTCCGTGCTCTGGGCACAGCCATGTCGCAGTTCTTACGTCAATAGATAACCCCGCATGTTTATCGCAATGAGGACAGCGTGGGATTCTATTGCTCATCTACTTCTATTGGCGACATCAGCAGCTCGTATGGATTGCCGTTAAAGAACTTAGCGAACGGAACGAAAGCAAACTGTCCATCGGCTTGACGATTCACGGCACAGATGACGGCGACAAGTTCCCTTGTCGATTTCTCTTTGCATTCCATGAGCGCAACGTTGTTTGTCTCAAACGCTTTTTTCAATATCTCGAAGTTTGCTTTGTGTTCTTGGACAATAGTTTTCTTTTTCATTTCCATTCCTCGTCGATGTTAATTCTTTTCGGGAGTTGCAACCACTTAGGGTACTTCCACTTTGTAGGTTCCGGTCCTTCACACTCGCCGATAAGGACAGGGCACGGGCTATCTACGCGACATGTGTGGATTGGATAACCGCTGCGTCTTATCCTAAAGCGTAAGAAGGCGCCGCGGTGATCACCCATTCTTATTCTGTGGATAATGGTTTTAATCTTTGGAATTAAAACACCCCAGGTTTCAAACTGAATGTCGTAGTACCCGATGAGTCTATGGATTTTCATTTTAATCCCATCCCTTGCACCCACAATAATACGAATCCGTCTCGCCGTCGGGATGATGCTCGAAGAACGCAAGTTCCAGTGATGACGGGACTGGCGCTCCATTGCCATACGAACATATCGCCATGCGCTTGGTTAAGTCGGGCGGCATGACTGCCTGATACGCTTCCAACTTTGGAGCACAGATTACACAGCATGGTCCGTTTTCACATCTTGCGTTTGCGGTATGACCGCACTTCATCATAGGTGGTGTTCTCATTTTTTCAAGAACCTCAATGCTTGTTCGCACGCTTCATCAAGCGTTGCAGTCTGACCTTGGTCTAAATATATTTTTTCATCTCGTATAGTCCATTTCCAAGCGACGCCCTTGGGAACTGAAACCATCCACACCTCCGCGATCTTCCCGTCATGGTGATAGGCATACGTGCCTTTCGGCAATGTTATCCATTCTTCCAGCGGGTGACTCATTCGAATCTCCTTGCGTTAAGGTCCGAAAACTCTTTGATCGTCCGGCAATAGGAGCAAGACTTCGGCGCCGGACCTGCTCGCTTCACATCTCCGCCGTGCCCGTTATCCATTTCCCATTGATGGGACTCCTTAAGTACATCGGCAAGTTCGATTGCAATGTCCTGCCATTCTTCAATGGTCGGTTTCTTTTTCATTTCGTCTGCTCCGTCCAATAGTTTGTTCCATCACATAACGATGCTCCAATATTATCCTACGCTCGTTCCCTTGCCATATACGGCATTGAATATATCCGTCTGGATGCCGCCACTTTCCATTTTTACGGATATTGCTCACTTGATTTTTCCCGTAGCCTTGGTGATGGCGGCGCGAAGAGCGTCTTTTACTGTTGCCCATGAATCCATATTCCCATCGACCGCATCTTTTGCCGCTTCCAATAGATCCGCATTGACCCGGCGCAGGTGTCGGATATTTTCTCGAAGGTTGGCGAAAACCTCCATTGATCGTTTGGACTTCCGAGCATGACGGGCACCGCTATGATGCCCATGTGTTTTGGTTTTCATATCAATCCTTTGGAGGCATCCAATAAATAATACCGGTATTCGCTCCTAAAACTTTTATATCGTCCATCTCTGGGTTACAATCTGACCACATCTCAGACGCGGTCGCCCTTGCATCGGCCACATTGGTATAAATATGGGCCGAGTCTATTAATCCTGCACGGACATCGACTAAAATATATGGTTCTTTCTTTCTCATATCAATCCATGTTCCCTGAAGCTGTAGCATTCTCCATCGGCGTAGATGATGTGATCTAATAATGGAATCCCAAGGATCTCGCCGGCTTTCTTAATGCGTTTCGTTGCATTTCTATCTTCTTGACTCGGGTCAGTCTCACCGGATGGATGATTGTGGAACACAATAATACTAGCCGCATTGGCCGTGATAGCCGGACGAAACAGTTCTCTTGGATGAACCAGCGAACACGACAGCGTGCCGATGCTAACGACGTAATGTCCGATCGGCTTAGTATTTGAATTCAGATAGATCGCGCTAAGTATCTCCCGGTCTCCCGGAGGCACAAGCTTGCGTATCGTGTCCACCGCCTTGAGCGGAGTGTCAAGGGCGGCGCTGTCGTTCTTTAGAGCCGTCTCCCTGACGGTGATTAAGTTTATCGTCGGTAGTTTGTACATTAGGATCCCTCGGTTCAGCGCATACAACTTTTACTTCTCTTTGTTCTTTGTCGTTATAGCCGTGGCGCACGCCGGCAATGAAGCCGAAGAAAGCCACGGCCATGATGATTGGAAATATCATGACGTCTCCTTTGCATTGACAATAATGTCAACTAATTCTTTACCGAGGTCCGCAATCATTTCGACGCGTTGCATCATGCGGTAGTCATCGCTTGCGATTCCCCCATATCCCGGCCTAGATATATGCCACTGCATGAATCCTTTTTGGTCTTTGCCTAACGTGACAATGCATTCTATCCTAATCATAATTTATCTCACCGTATCCAACACCAGCTTATGCAGGTTCGTGATTGCTTTGTCTTCGCTCAAGATTGAGCGGTTGAGTTTGCTGTAAGACTTGCGCGTCATGCGCTTGTGCTGCAAGTATTCGAGTCCGGCCTGCCATAAGCCGTAAGCCGAGCGCCTGTGCGCATCGGACGTTGTCGGTCCGTCAAGTATTATTTGTACCATGCCGCGTGCCTCAAAGACATTCCTCTCTACTCGCTCCGAATACTGACACTTAGACAGATCGGGCATGGGGAGAAACGCTTTGAGAAACGTTTCGACTTGAGCCTGTGACGCGGCGATACCAGCCAACTCCGTGGCCAATTCTTTATAGCACTCGAACTCATCACGTGCGCTCTTAAGAGCGTCCTTTGCGCGTTTGATATAATCTCTCCAGCCTGTCGTGTGCCGGATGGTGACGCTCAGTCCTGTCTTGCCTGCGTCCTCCATCGCCATGCGTCTCGTGTTGGCGCACACGACGCGAATCGCCGTGCGGATCAACTGCAGCGCGGCTGAGCCATCATGCGCCCATAGGGCAGTGATGAATGGAATCGTTGGTGATTCATCTCCAGGCGCCGTCCAAGCTTCCGGCAAGTAGCCGACGATAACGCACTTGCCGTTCTCAAGCGTAATTCCGCAGTGCCACTTAACTCCTTCAGAAGCGACTGCTTCAACGAGATCGTAGGGTATGTCGTTTTGTATAACGCCGTACGTCTTCTTAACGACTGAGAGAACTTCGCCGCTATCTTTGAACAGCGCCTTCCAGTCCTTAAGATCCACTTTCACACCGCCTATGTCCGTGAAGGCCGAATGTTCTACGACCTTCCAGTTATGACCAGCCAGTTTCATTGCTTCTTCCTTTCCTGGCCATATACCCACAGGTAGGACCTTCCCGAGGCCGTGCCAGGCGGGTTCGTTATTTGAAAAGAATCCTTCCACGAATTCATGACTCATATTATTTCTCCATAACTTTCATTGATTTTGAACATCGTGGGCATACAGCCGAGAAGTAATCTGGCTCATAGCATATGACGTTATAGCCATCTCGCTGTATGTTTCCCTCTTTGTTGACAAGAGCCCACGCCCTTTCCGTGTATTTGACGTAAGCTGTTTTTTGCTTGCCGTGTTTGAGGCACTTAAACTCATACATGTTTATCTCTCGAACAATGTAGCGATGATAAGCATTGTCGCAATAGCGAATGTCTCCATTTGATTGTCCCCGTTAAGTCCCGGTCCGCTACGCCTAGTATAACATTTCGGCGAAGCATTTAAAAACCCCGTGAGCCTGCACGAAGCAAGCCCACGGGGTTGCTTTGGTTTTATTCCAAGTCTACAGCCAGCTCGTCCGTATACTCAACGGTCTCGTCTGTCGCTTCTTCACCGAATTCTTGAATGATGTCAAGCGCTTCGGGTGAACCGTTGATGAAGCCGCCAACGGTGCAGCGATCACGCATGCTGATGTGCTCCACGTTGCCGCCTTCACTACGCTCCGCATAGAACCATTGGTCCAGCGGAGCTTGCACTTGGGCTGATGGTTGGAACGCTTCTTGTGAAGGCGTTTCCAGCCTGGGCCACATGAGCTGTTGCTCTGTGTACTCAGGACGTTTTGACTTCTTACGACCACGCTCAACTGCCGGCCTATAGCCGACAGCTGGACGCTGTACTTGTTGCCGTAACGCGATAGCCAACGACTGTTCGAGCAAGCTCATTTCTTTTCTCCAATAGGCAACAACAACTGTGCGGCTGCCTGAATTTCCGCCGGCACGGCAATTTTGTTGAAGTACAAGACAGGTTCGATGACCTTCTCGACTTCAAGCCACTTGGGCTTTTGAGACGTAGGCGCCCACACGACGAAGTCCTTTCCGCTCTCGCTGCACTTGGCCGCATGAGCGAAGCGAGCCGACTTCCACACATACACCCCTTCCGCCGCTTGTACGATTTGCTTTGACAACTGCTTTGGGTATTCCATTTTATTCTCCCGGTTCTTTGAACCTTTTCGTTCTCGATGTAGCGAGAACGTTATCACTTGAGAATGTTCGAGCGATGCTTCGCCGTATTGCTTACTCGATACATTTATAAATGCAGTGGCTCGCGGTATGATCGCCCGAGGCGATCCATAAATGCGGTCGAAGGCGGTCGATCTTATAATGGGACTCTTACCTTCTGCGGCGAAGCCGAGGTTAGATCGAGCCGCCGTGTTAACCGGCCGCGGCTGTATGCGGACGGCGCGCGACCTCAAGATGTTGTATGCGCGCTTTCGCGTAGCGAAAGTTAACCGACTGCCCCGCGATGCCCTGACCCCGCGAGGGCTCGCAGCGGGATATGAGGGAGGTCGTTTGCGCGCGGATGTTAGGTCGTGCGTTTGCTCGCCATACAAACGCCCCTCTGCGCGCTGAATAAAGGGCCGTGTGCAGCCCAGCCTTCCTGCCGGCGCCAGGCCAGCTCATTCCTCTACGGCTTAACGGCTTTGCCTCTAGCTGTAGATTCCTTGCCGTGTATTAAGCGCCGTTGTTTTATCCGGCCAACGCGCGCGCTGTTGCGCGCTGGGGCCGTTGCCGTTGTTGTTTATGCTGTGTAGCCAGGTCCCATACGGGCCGACAACCTTGTGTTCTAACTATCTACAATAGCTGACTTTGTCTGACAATAGCCGACAAGCTGACTAAAAAAAGTCAGTTGTTATATATGTAAACTACAGGACACTTACGTGTCCTAAAGGCTTAACGGGTAGAACCTAAACAACAACGACAAACAGACGTAAAATAAAACAACATACCATACAACTAAACAACAACGACAACTAAACAACAACAACAACAACAGATAATATTCTTTAAGATGTAGTACTGCGCGCGTGAATATATATATCTATATAGGATCCGTGCGAGCGACAGCGAGCACGACAACCATGCCGTATACCAATAGTGTCGTGTCAGTAGAATGTCAGCAGGTACAGTCGTTCTATCGAACATAGTTCAACGTGCTCAGTGTTGGTAAACTATTCTTCGCACGTAAAGAATGAACATTAAGATAGTTATATACTTCTGGAAGGATACTCACTGAGTAATACGTACGTGTAGGTCTGACCGTTGATATTTTCATTTAGAGCATCCATAGCGAGAGATAAAAGACTGTTCCTCCCCAGCTTCTCAATTAATTTTTATATTTTCTATATTTTGACCTTCAACAAGAAGTTGACAGACCAGCATTGCTTGGTCTATAATCTTCCCAGATGCGTAAGCCTAGGCCGTTCTCAAAACCTCGCTGTGCAACCCAACCAACAGGAGCCAACCATGTACGGTAAGACTGGACGAAAGGGAGACGACAGCGACGTCGGCTATCGTGACCCAAAGCCGAAGATGTATGAGTCAAACCCGCAGCCTGTTCCATTCGATCTGTCTCAGGGCGGGACTCTCGATAACGTAGCTTCGATGTGTCCGTGTGGTCACAACTCTGTCATGCATGGTGTCGGCCTTGGAGGAAGCAACAATGCCGGCGCCTGCGAGTACAAGGGTTGTCCGTGCAGCGGCTTCTCCTACAAGCCAAACCAGGGCATGGGTTGGGCTTATGAGTACAGCGATGAGAAGAAGTAAGCTGGAACTTCTTGGACTCCACGATGAACCGCATGTCGGTCCGATTGAGATTGTCTTCATGCTGTGCTTTCTTGCCTCCGTCTCAGTGGTCGGCTGGGTGGGGATCATAACTCTCCTTCGCTGGTTCTGGTCTTTGGTCTAATGAGCCCAAGAGGACGGCGTCCTATTCCCAGGGAGATCCAGCTCAATCCTCAAACCAATGGCGTGCAGGACTCCGTTGACGGTATCGCCCTTACTCTCCTTGACGAACTCAAGACCGCGATCAAGAAGAGAATAGAAGCCGGAGACTTGAAATCTCTTACGCTTCTCAGTCTCACAAAAGAATTAAGGGGTTTGCTTCACGCGATCAAGAAGCCGGCCTCAACCTTGAACTACATGAACGCTCCACAGATACCTCAACTGCCATCCAACCAGACGATAAGAGAGCGAGCGCTCAAGGCCGGAGCTGAAGTCAACACCGACGTCCTTCTGGAGTCACAGAAGCATTTCCTGGACCTACATGGCGACACGCCCGCCGGCTGAGAGAGTCCTTTCCTTCGAGGATCTAGTCACGCTCGGAAGAGCGAACTTGACTGCATTCTCTCGCTGGCCTCTGGGCATGCGAGCCAACTACGAGCTGTGGGCCTGCCAGAAGCTATGGCAGCGCGCCGTGCAGGAAGCCTACATCGCTAGAATCGACGACCCTACCGCGGGAAAGCACCTATGTCTCCTGGCTCCTTCAGAGCATGGCAAGACGACTTCAATCGCCATACCATTTGCGATGTGGGCTTTAGCGCGCGACAGGAACCTGCGCGTCCTTATTGTCGGAAGCAAGGACGACCTGGCCGCCAACGTAGGCTTCGGAATAGATCGTAACTTCGCCAACAAGAGCGAGCTCTTAAATAAGTTCGGCTTAAGAGCGTCGTGGCCTTGGAATGCTTACGAGAAATTCGTTGAGCGCGACAATGACAATCTCATTCACCCAAGCATCTTATGCGTTGGTCCTGAGTCTGAGATACAGGGCAAGAGGGCAGACATTATTATTCTTACTGACCTTGCCACGTTTAAGAATAGCCGTACTGCCGAGAGCAGAACCAAACTCCTCGATATTGTCGACCATACTCTCATGCCGCGATTGGAACCTTGGGGATTCGTTCTTGCAGAAGGACACCACGTTAATCACGAGGATATGTACACTGAGTTCGAGCAGCGCGAGGATGAGTGGAAGGTTGTCAAGTACCGCTCCATCCTAGAGGAACCAAGCGAGGATAACTCAGGCCGCGCCAAGCTGCTTGCACCCGAGCAGTGGAACTACAAGCAGCTCGCGCGCATCAGGGCGCGCAGGCCTTCAGTCTTCCAGCTCATCTACCAAAACATTCCGGTTGAAACCAGGGGACTGGTCAACCGTGAAGTCCTTGAACGCGGCTTGGACAGAAGCCGGCCGCTTGTGTACTCGGGAACGGATGAGATCAAGATGGCTTACAAGCAGATCGTCATCGGTGTCGATCCGGCGTTCTCTATTCGCAAGTGGAGTGCCTTCTCCTGCTGCTTGATCTGGGGAGTCTCGGAAAGCGGACAGTGGGATCTCTTGAGCGGCTGGAGGCAGCGCCTCTTGCCGCACCAGTTGCGATCGAAGATCATCTCCACCATCCTTGCCTGGAAGCCGCACGACTGCTTCATTGAGGCCAATGCCGCGCAGATCCTTCTGGTTCAAGATGTCAAATCTCAATTGGGCTCTTGGGCCTCTGTCGTTCATCCAGTTTACACTCTTGGCTCCAACCCGGAGGACACTGTGGAGGAGGCCGTTAGCGACTGCGTGACCATGATCGAGTCGGGGCACGCGACGTTTCCCTACCATGGGCAAGAAGCACAGGAGCTTGTTGAGCAGCTATTCACTGAAATCATCAATTTCCCCACCGGGCGCTTCACTGATGTGATGATGGCTTGGCAGATCGCCACCAGGGGCTACCGCAAGATCGAGCAGCAGGGACGCAAGACGACGTTCTTTCAGGGCATTGCGCGATCGGTGTCGACTAAGCGCTGGGGCCGCAGTTTCCACACCGGAATAAAATCACCCCAGGCACCCAAGTACGTGCCGCCACTTTGATATGCAAAAGCGGGTGCATAAGGTTCACAGCATGACAAGGTCAAGGATCTTCTGCGAGTGCGGTTGGAGCTACGCAGCCGAGGATCCCACAAGGCGCAAAGAGCAAACGGAGAACGATTTGCTTGACGGATATGAAGTCCATCGCAAGATCATGGGGCCGGTATCAACATGAAACGCGGAGATTGTTCGAGCTGCGGTTTGTTTCTTGAAATGTATTCCTGTGTTCTTTGTGACGAATGTAATTGTATGATGTGCAGCATCAGTCACGATCAGAAGCACCGTGATAATCTGGAGACGACTAGGCAAGCTCTCAACGTGGTGAGAGAATCGAAGACAGGACTGGTACACTAAAAAAATGGAAAGTCAACCCTACCTGAACTCCGGACTACCACCTAAGGGGCTCTGCAATGACGGTTCCGTTATCGGACCCAACGGCGCCAAGGTTGGATTCGATGCGCGCGAGAGTGGCGCCGCGCCATCAGCCGCGCAAATCGTCTCCTGGCACAATAGATTGCGCGGACTCTACTCCAACCGCAACATGGAGTATTACCTGCTGCGCAGGATATTCGATGCGCAGTACATCGGCAATCAACAGCGCAATGCGCTCAGCGCGTCCACTGAGTTTGCTGACAGAAAAAATCTGATCTACAACATGATTAACACGTCCGTGCGCCGCTATATGGATGAGATGTCCGCCGACGTTCAGATACGCGGTATTCCCCGCGGACTCAACGAGGCCGACGTCCAGTTGGCCGAAGGCAGGCAGAAGCTCCTCATGGATCTCTTCGTTCAGGAGAAGATGCAGGTTAAGATCTGCATGGCCGCGTTCTACCAAAGTCTTTTGGACAAGGCTATCTTCCACGTTCGCCCAGACAACACAAAGCCGCTCAAGCTCTCCATCGACCTCATCATCCCGGAGTGGTACTTCCCGATTCCCAAGTCAGGCTACTGGTTCGACAAGGATGCCGTCATCATCTCCTGGATTCCGTTTAGCGTTGACGGCAACATGGAGCAGCACGACTCCGAGGGTAGGCGCTATCAGAACGACCAAGGACTCCTTCGCATCATTGAGTATTGGGATCACGAGTGGTATGTGCGCACGGAGAATAATAAAACCGTGGCCGAGATCAGGCACGGCTGGGGAATCATTCCAACGGAAGAAGTTCATAACATTCCTATTCCGCATAGACAGAGAGGACAAGGCGATGGCGATCAGGCAGTTGGACTCAACGAATATCTCAACGAGCTCATGTCGGATCAGGCTGATACTATCTCCTACCTGGCAAATCCTATCGTTGTGGTTCGTGGATCAAAACAAGGGACAGGCTCGCTGGTATTTGGTCCGAGAGCTATCTGGGAACTTGAGCGGGATGGTTCGGCTGAAATTCTTACCTGGGCTGGAAGCCCGCCTTCGTTCGAGGCACAGATACTGCGCGTTATGCAGGGCATCGAAGACACCACCGGACTCAGCTCCCCTGCCTTTGGCCGTGAGATTCCATCAGGGGTATCTGGTGAGGCCATCCGTTCCATCCTTGCAGGTTTTAACACCCGTATAGGAGCCAAGCAGACCTTCATGGGTTTGGCCTTAAACTCGATCTGTTACAAGGCTCAGAAGATTTGGGAAAAGGAGTTTGCCAATGAAACGTTCGAGGTCAACGGTCAATGGGGCCTACAGGATCAGCCACGTGGCGTTGGAAAGTCTGGGGAATCCAGGCAGGGGATTCTTATACGTCCCCGTGACTTCAAGGGATTCTATCGAACCAAAATTATTTGGCAGCCTCAAAACGAAACGGTCAAGGTCTTCGCGGAAATCGAGAAGCTCAAAAATGGAGTCCAGTCTAAGCTTACTACGATGCGAAATCTCGGCATCCCCAATCCGGATGAAGAATACAAGCGCATCCTCATCGAGCGACATTTGGATATGCTTAACTCTGCGCAAGCCGGAATCTCGGGAAGGTTCGTCGGGACGCAGCCGGCGTCCTCGGGTGCCACGCGAGGGCTCATCAACGCGGCCGGGCAGCAGCCGGGAGTCTCGCCCCCGGACTTCGACATTGGTGACATCGCCCACCGGCTCACCCAGTCCAACCCCGGCACCCTGGCCGATTACCTTGGAATCCCTGAGGCAGCTGCACTATCCAGGACAAATAACCCGATTGTGAAGGTGTCTGACGTTTTAGAGAAACTCAGGGACGCCGACCTAGGAAGCAAGGTTTGGCTTGAGGGAGATATCCTTCACGAGGGCCGAACCGATAAGGAATTCACACTGCGCGTGGAGTCCGAAGGTGACATCCCGGCGATACGATCTGCGCTCGGTGGGGCGTTGGCAGAGCGCGCTAAGTTTGTCACGGCCAAAGAACCGATGGCCGCTGGATCGAGAGTGAGAGTGGGCGGCCCGTTGAGCGCCCAGTTCGGAGGATAAAATGAATAGAACCATTAAAGCTTTGATTGTCGGAGTCGTGGCAAGCATGTTGTCTACGGCGCTCCTCCACTACGGGGCTACGTGGGTTGACGCCGGAACTGTGATCGCATCAACCACGGTCTACAATGGTTCTGATGAAGCGAGTTTTAATTCCTCAGCTCTGCCGGCCAACGGCGCCTACATCTTCAGCCTAGTGGCAACAAGCACGCCGACATCGGCGTCAACCTTCTCCGGCTTGTCAGTGTACCTTCAGCAGGTGGGGATCTCGGGCCAGGTGTACACGCTCAACTCATCCACGTTCACTACCTGCAACGCCGCATGTGTCCAGCTAGTGAACCCGGATGTCTATGAAGGCGGGAACATCAAGACTCGCTGGACGGTTACAACCGGTTCGGTCACGATCAAAGTCACCGCTACGCCAGTGACGCCATAGTGCCATGAACCTCAACGAGCGCGGCGTCATCTATGCGCGAGTCAAGGGCAGTAAGGCTCCCACCGTTCCACCAGTGAACTTCGACCCCAACGCTACATATAGTCCGGATGCTCTCGTAAAGGTCGGTCCGTATTTTGAAATGAAGAATGCGTCCAAGAGTTTGTTTTTATTTTACAACTATGCCGCGTTGTTGCTCGCCAATCAGCCGGTCACATCGGGCACGTTTAATACCAACACAACCGATAATCTTAGCTTTGTCGTAGCGGCCGGAGCGTTCACGTTGCGCGTGGCTAAGACTACGCCGTCCAAAAACACGGGCGCTGCTATTGCCGCTGCTGTAGCCGCCGCCTTTGCAGCGAGCATTTACAGCGCGACTCCGTTGTTTGCTGTGACTGATTCCGCTTGGGCAGCTTCTCCACCGATCAGCGTGGGTTCATCGCCGATTGCGATGGTCAACACGGCGATCGTGTATCGCTGCAAAGCGCGCGTGGTCGGAGCCACTAACGTAAGCGTCTTCCCGGCCCAGGATGCGACTTACTGGGAGCCGCTCCTTGGAACAGTCCCTGAGGCGGCCGATGGCGCAAGGACTTGGTGCACGGCCGAGAATGCTTACGAGAAGAATACGTGCGGCCGATGTGGACAGCCATTGTAATATGACCATCAAAGAGCAGATGGCTAAGATGATGGTCGCGGCAGCTCGTGGCAATGATCTCATCTTGGGCCGAGCGCTTGGACCTAGGCCGTCATACTTTATCATTGGCGATGAGCCTATGACGCGCGACGTGGTGGTGGGCCAACCCTTCTCGGGACCGCTTGGGGAAGTTCTCACCAGCGCAATCAACACGCTCCAGGAAAAATATGGGATCGAGTCCGAAGATGTGTACGTGACCTACCTTATCAAGTGCCGATATGCTTCCGGTAGTTTGACTGAGAAGATAGTGACCGATGAATGGTTACCGATCGCGCAGACTGAATATTATCTTTCTGGCTGTTCCAATGTCGTCGCTATAGGCAGAGTGTCGCGGTTGTTCGCTGGGCACATCTCTCAGCGTCCTTCGTTTATAGAACCGTACCAGCCTACGCTCGTAGAGCGAGTGAGACAAGCATGGAATTTGATAAGGTCTTAATCGTCATTGAATTTATTGTTCTCATCGCTTTCATCTACGTGGTTAGTACCACGCTCAAGGTTGATCCGAAGAGTTATAACTCGTACCGCTATGTCCCCGGTAAGAGCATCTCCTGTGCGCAGTCCGATCCTCCATGTGATATCCTCTATGGCAAGCCTTAAACGTTTAGGTGTGCCTACGCAGCTTCCGTCAGAGGAACTCAATGCATCTCGCGCCGAACTCCAACAACGTCTCGACTTCACTAAAGATGCAATTCTTTCCGGCAAGTATGGCATGGCGATCAAGGGAGCGAAGACATTGCTGGCCCAAATACAAGCCGCATCGAATTGGTTTCAACGACTAGCTTATTCCTACCTGGCGACTGGTGAAAAGGATCCCGGACCCATCAACCTTTTCCCTCCTGCCTGGAGTGATGCCAAGCATAAAGACTTCAAAAATTATTACGAGAGCGAAGCGGCCAAGCATCATCGTTTCCACAATCTAAACATGTTCGACGCCGCATTGCGTGGCGTTTACACTGCAAGTTACCTTGGAAAGCAGGCATTTGATTATTCAGATGCAAGCTCCATGCGCATTGTGCATGACGGTGTCATGCTGGCTACATTCAAAAACGCACATCTCCTTGATCGCATCCGGGCGATCTCCGAAAGCCACGAGGCGAGCAAGTTTGTTTCAGACCATGGAGAGCTTGCGGCCGATCTTCCGGTAGGTGTTTTGTTCGACAGCATAAACCCGATCTTCGTCGCCGTGGCCGGTGTGCCGGCATTGCGCCAGTTCGTTTATCGGCACAAGGTGCTTAAGTCCATCAAACCAAGCGCAACCATGGCTCAGGTCGGGCGTATCCTGGACCGTGCTTTTGAGGGTGGAGACTTGGAGAACGGACTCATTGAGTCTGTTCACAAAGCTGTCACATCCGGCGATTACGCTACCGCTCATCGTTACCTCTACCTGGCCGACTTCCGCAAGCCTTCGATAATGAGCGAGATCGGGCTCGATGCCTTCCGACCCGCGGAGAGACGGTTCAGTCCCTACATGAAGCACGAGCTAATGAAGAACACGCAACGCGTGAATGAGATCAACAAGGAGGCGATGGAGCGCGTGCTTGAGAACGACAAGCTCAAGAGCTTTCTGGAGAATGCGAGTTCCCAGGATCTGCACGACTTCCAGAAGATGATCGAGTCTCCAGGCCGCATGGCCCAGATGCTGCGCAAGATTGCAAACGGTGAGGCGCCTACCGTCAGCCCAGAGGCGCAACAAGCGTTCATCGAATGGAACAATGAGGCATCCCATCAGATGATGCTCATCCGCAAAGGTTGGGATTCTGAGTCCGTCATGGCCGCGCGCATTGGGCGTGTGGAAAAGAATATGGCCAAGGTGGCCGAGCTGAAGGACTCGGGAGCCACAAGCGAAAATGTAGCTCAGCAGCTCCAAAAGCTCCAACTACAAATCAAGCGCGACATGGCCGACGCTCCGCCTGTTATCCCTTTCTACTTTAAACGAGTGGTTCATGAGACCCAAGCAGGAAAGCCCTTGGCTAAGTGGGAAACCCGTAACCGCGGTTGGATGCAGCCTAAAGATCCTGGCGAGTTCAATAAGATGCCTAAGGATGACGAGACGTTGCGTGAAGGGCTCCTCGACTTCCTAGGTGGCTTGCGCAATGAGTACAAGGGCCAGGCCGTGGAAGGATCCTTTAAGTTTCTCAAGAACGCCGTTGAGGATCGTTATAACCGCCTAGGTATGGAGTCTCCCAGGCTGCGTGCTGCTGCCGGTGAAATCAAAGAGCTAATCGAAAATGCGGGCACACTTGCCGATCAACACCTAGTTGTTCGCACTCTCGACTTCGTCGCTTCAACCCTAAAGCAGATGAAGCTTCTCCTGCCAGGCGTCGTGCCGGCTCATGGCGTGCGCATCGCGGTCGGGAACTTCATCAAGGGCGCCATGGTTCACGGCCTCAAGGACGCCGCGACCATAGCGCCTTCTGGTTCGTTAATTGGGACTGAGCTTAATTTCACACGGTCGGCCGAGTACGGTCTGACCAATATGGGGCGCGGGCTATTTGCCAAGCCCGGCGAGACCGGCTACCGGAGCCTCTTTGATGTCGGTTTCATGAAGCCGTACAAGCAAGCGATCTCACCGTTCGTCAAGGGCATGGAGCAGATGGCTCAAGAGAACGCGATGCGCTGGGCCTATCAGAAACGAGCCAGGGAGTTGATGGAGGCCGGCACCAGCATGACACGCGAAGAAGCCCACCGCGTGGCCCTTGGCTTTGCGCAGCGCGTGGGCAACGACACATTCTTCTTTACCGAGAACCCGGCGCCGGCCTATCTCTGGGCCGAGCGCCTATTCCCAGGATCCTTTATCAGGCATCCGGTACGAGCCACGATCTTCGCCTCTCATTACGCCATCGAACACCCGGTGGCCGCCAATGCGCTCCTTAATGCGCGAGATACCATCAATGAGAAGTATATGGTCAACGGGCGCGGTATGCTTGCCTACAAAGGCGTTGAGCTTAATCCGCAGCATTTGTCGGACCTGAATTACGCCTTGCACGCTTACGAGAACACCAAGGCGATTGAGCCAGGCAACACCAAGGTTGAGACGGCAGTCAAGATCATGCGGGCTTTGGATTCAGGTCCAGGCGCCTTTCTAACCACCAAGGCTCCTTGGGAATCCCTTGCCTCAGCCGTCCAGGGCGATGACATCCCCATCCCAAGCGATAGACCCAGGGCTCCGAGTCCCTTGCCGGCATTCCATCCTTTAGGGATCCTTGAGACCGTCAGCCGACAGCTCTTAGGAAAGACGCTCTCGCAGGCAGCAATGGCTAAGGGCCTTGAGGGTGAAGTGTTGCATAGTAAGGAAGAACAGCACCAGCGTAATCAAATCAATCTCATCAAGCGCGCGAACTATGCCGAAGGCATCCAGATAACCGATGATGAGGCGCGCGATATTTTCTTTCAGCAGAATATTATCAAGGGCGCCGGCTCGCTTCTCGGCATTCCGATAGATGTCAAGTCCACTGAGGCGCAGCGCAATATCGAGGCCATTCGTCAGCATTACTACCAGCTCCCATCCGTGGAGGAGCGCGCTAGATTCTTCCATCGCTTTTACGTGAACACGCCGGAAGGTCCGCAGCCTCTCCTGCGTTCCATCGCGGGAAGCCCGAAGAATGTTCCGGACGCGCATCCGCAGAAGGAATTTCTCAATCAATACCAGAAGGTCAAGGATGATCCCGAGAAAGCCGGGCAGCTCTTTAAGGATGCGACGATAGAGGAGAAGAAGGGAATCCTTGAAAACTTCGGAGATTCGGTTGGCCGGATACTCTACAAGATTGGAGAGAAGGCAGCCGACATTCTAACCGGTGGAGCGGAGGCCGGCGGCGAAGAGATCAGCTTCCCGAAGAAGTCAGTCAAGAGTCCGCAGGCTTATGTCGATGCTTTCAACAAGTCCTACCCTATTGCCGTCTCGCAGAAATGGATACGCGACGTAGGCGTGGCAGGACCCGGAGGCGCCATTGAGTGGCTTAATAACCAGGCGCACGGCCGCGGTCTAAGCCGCAACACCAATGGCTCCGATCTCGACAAAGCGGCCGAGCTTGAGAAGAACCTCAACCGTGCAACGCAGTACTATCTAAGCCGGGCTGCGATGGCTCAGAATGAAAAGGAGTATCGAGCCGCCTTTGTCGGCCCGGTCCCCGTGGGTTACGATGACCAAGGTAAGGAGAAGACCTTTGACCCGAAGGTTTGGTTTGGAGAAGGAAAGGATGGGCGTCTGGCTAAAACGCTCATAAACGTTTCAGCCCATGGCTGGCCTGATCCTTCCGACCCAACTCACATCAACAAAGTCAACTTCGATGAGATGCCGCGCGCGCCGGACGCGATCGCTTACCTGACGCGCGGTATTATCCCTCTGTCTGTTCAAATGAAGCAGCGCGACCAGCTCAAGCGTGAGAACCTGGGTCTCCATAACTGGCTGGATAGAATGGATAGATCCACGGCCAACCCAACGCTCGATCCACCAGACAAGCTGGAGACATTGATCCGAACAACCGCTGGGAAGCCTGGCGGACCGCCGATTGACCTCTACCGCAGGCTCTTGGATGAGGGTGGTGCCAACTACCGCAAGATCGCCGACTTCTCTTTGGCCGCGGCTTCATCTCCCGAGCACGTCCAGAACGTGCGCAGTCTGCTCTACAACCAGCGCGGCCAATTGATCCCAGGGATGGTGGAGAACTGGGCTGCGCAGGGGTTCCATTCAGATCTCCAGATCGCCAGCCTGCACGATTACCGGCTCCAATCTCACCTGAAAGAATCAGGTCTACCAACTGATATCAATTCGATACGTCAGGAAGCTTTTGTCAATCTGCTCCATAGAAGCAGGACGGCGATCACAACCAAGGACATCGAGGAGTCCGCCGGCATCTTGCCTGCCTGGGCTCTAGGCATTGGCAATGCGCCGGCAGGCGGCCGCGAGGCCTCGGCCCTTGATACCGTAGGCCCATTGAAAGAAGGCTACACCGGGACATTTGCGACTATCGGTGAAGGCCCTGGAGGCCCTATCCAGATCGGCCCGGTCATGCCGATCCCAAAGGCGGCGGCCGATCTCAACCATTCCAGCTACGTACCTGTGCCGCTGGGTCCACCAGCGGATCCCCAGTTTCTGATGCCTGGCATTCCAAACTTCCGTTCCGTTACCGATTACGTCCAACACTCGGCGCGATCGGTTAAGCCCATCAATGACAGGCTTGCTCAATATGAAAAGACGTACCGTGAATCAAGTGGTGATGATACCTACCACCTCCCGCGCCTCAACGTCTTTACGATGGCCGATCACTTCCTACCTGGACTAGATCCGAGCCAGGCAGCGCGTGGCGCGATGGGTGTCATGTCGCTTGGAAACGTATTGGGTTTCGTTCCCAATGATGCGATGCGAGCTGTCCGCGGAGCCTACGCACAGTCAGCGCTTGTCAGCGAAGGTGGGCAGATAGCGAGCAATCTCCTTGCGCTGGCCGGCAATGCGACCGCGTCCATGACTGCCGGTGAGAGGATGGCCCGGCTCTCTGAGCCAACTATAACACGCGGTATTGCAACGCGCATGGATGGAACCACGGTCTATGAGACCGTTCCCAATCCTAATTTCAGCCCAGGCATGGCGAGCTTTTCCAAGTACGGGGAGTTTGCAGGCGCTGGTCTCAGTATGGCTTCTGGCGCGCTTAACGCGCAAGGCGACAACGTGGAGGCATCCAAGGCCACGGGCACAGCCGGCGGGGCGCTGTCTGGCGCTGCGATCGGCACGCAGATCATGCCAGGTTGGGGCACTGCGATAGGCGCGGTGATCGGGGCTGGGGTTGGATATTTTTCTTCTGGCAATGTCCGCAAGCAAGGCGGCGGATTCGACCGCGGGCTTTACGAATCGAATCTCAGAGAGCAAATGGCCGAGCGAGCAGAACGTTCGGCATATCACGCGGCCCAGAGCATCACGCAAAGCGCTCGCAATCTCAACATTGCTTTTGCCGGTAATCGCATCAACATGAACGATCGTTTGCCACAGATGTTGAACTATCTCCGTCGGCCGAGCTCATGGGTTTCCTTCGGCAACCAGAGTCTCGTGCGCGGAGTTGAGTCTTCGATTGGCCGATCTTTGCAGCCGAGATGGTAACAAGGAGTTGACAAACAAATTAATCTCTACTATAATTCGGCAGATACATCGGAGGACACTTTGACCAATGAAGAGATGCAGGACCAGCTCGAACTTCTCAACAAGACGAACGAAGAGCTGAAAACAAAACTATCCGCAACCGACGCCGAGAAGACGACGCTATCCAAGCAGATCTCCGATCTGGAAGCCAAAGTGAAAGCCGCGGTTCCCGCGGATTACGAAGACCTCAAAAAGAAGGTTAGCTCCTTCGAACCCACCGCAAAAGAGAATGAACAGCTCAAGCACCAGTTGGCGCTTAAAGAGCTGGAAGCCAAGTATCCCGATGTTGACTTCGCCTTGGTCCCGCCTGGTCCCAAGGATCAGATGGATGCCCATGCCGCAAAGCTCCAAGCCATGATCGGAAACGCTGTGAAGAAAGTAGCTCCACAGGACAACGACGATGGCAAGGGCGATCGCTGGAAGAAGGTCCCGCCGCTTGGCGGCGTGGACCAAGACCTCCAGGGGCTCAAGCTGGACGAAGGGAAGATCAAAGAAAAAATGGCTTCTGCTCAGAAGTCAAACGACTTAAAGGGCGTAATGGACGCTTGCTTTGAGGCTCAGCCCAAAGCTACGGCCGCTCTTTTTCGACAGTAGATTCCCCGAAGGGAATCACTCCAACCTAGCAAGGCAGGTATAACATGGCACTCTCAGCCTCTGATTCCCTGGCGAGTTTTGACCAGACAACCGGTAAACTCGACATCTCCCCCGTATTAGCGACCGTCCTCCTCTACGACACGGCCCTCTTGGGCTTGATCGGGATGGGTGAGCCAGCGCTCCGCGCGGAGCACCGATTCAACGAGGACAAGCTCAACGATTACACTTTGTTGGAAGCGGACTCGACCGGCTTAGATGCGGCCGGCTCCACGACCACAATGATTATGACCGCCGGACAAGCGGCCAAGATCCGCGTCGGAGCGCTCTTGCGCGACCAAGCTGTCGCGACTTCTGAGATCGTTCAGGTGACTGCGATCTCGACCGACACTCTCACGGTCACGCGAGGCTACGCCTCCAGCTCACCTGAGGCTCACGGCGCCACGGCGACTTGGACCATCGTGAGCCAACCAGTCCAGGAAGGCGACGAGACCATCGTGGCCATCGGCCGGGCGCGCACCCAGCAGACGATCTACACGCAGATCTTTAAGCGGACCATCAAGGTCAGCGGAACGATCCAGGCCGAAACGGCCAACGGGATGCACCCAGGTGTGCCGGACGAGGCGAAGTACCAGATCCTTCACCGGACCTTGGAGATGAAGCGCGAAATGAACATCGCCGCGATCCACAGCGTTCTCTCATCTTCGGCTGGATCAGACACGGTCTACCGAACGATGAAAGGCCTGCGCGAGTATTTGACAGCAGCGACCGGCAACAACCTCTCCACCGCGGAGAGCTTGTCGGAGGGCATCGTCAATAAGATGTATCGCCAGTCGTGGGACGACGGCGGAGATCCGCGGGACATGGTCGGCGGCCCTGATCAGATCACGCGGTTTGCGGACTTCAACGCCGGCAAGGTTCGTGTAGCGGCCTCCGAAAGGATCGCCGGAGTCTTCATCGAGAAGTATCTGACCCAGTATGGCGCCGAGATCAGTCTCACCTTGGACCGCTGGTTCCAGAAAGACGAGATAGCCTTAATCGACAAGAGCCGATGCCATATCGCGCCCTTGCAGGGACGAGGCCTCATCGTTGAACCACTGGCGAAAGTCGGTGACGCGCAGCGCTGGCAGGTGCTGATGGAAGCGTGCTTGGTCGTCAAAAACGCCGACCTGGCGCATGCCTTCCACACGAACCTGACCGTGGTTGCGGCCTAAAAGGAGAACCTGAGAACATGAAAAACTTAATCAAGACTCTTCTCCTGGCAGCCTTCGCTCTGGCTCCCGTCGCGTCCGTGCTTCCGGCGCTTGCCGCCGACAGCCAGGACATGCAATTCAAAAAGCCGGAAGACTTAAACCGTCTCCCAGCCGAGAACCCCGCGCTCTTCGGGTTCAAGAACTCCTCGACGACCGCGGCCGGCGCGGCCGTTTACAACTGGGGCGACCAGATCAACACGGCCGGCCGGCAGTGGGTCACGGGGAAAGGCGTGTTGGAAGACATCCTTCTCTCCACCGGTCCCGCTACCACGTACGTGGTGTGCATGGACAGCGCGGCCACGACCAATACGACCATCACGGACTTGGGCTGGAACAATCTGTACCCGCCTATGTTCGCTAACGTGACCCAGGCGTCAAGAGCCTTCGGAACGGCTACCAGCGGCAGTGGTCCGCCTCCGCCTTTGTTCTTCCGCGATGGGTTGTACTGCTGGGCCAGTGGACTCACTCGCTATACCCCTGTATGGCGCGCAAAAGCAGATTAACTTCGTCGGTAGAGGTTAAACCTGACCCTGTTCCTCCGGCCTCTCCACCGGGGGAACGGGGCGGGTTGTTCGTCGATAAGACGGCGCAGCGCGTCAAGCAGAACCGCTGGATCCCCTCAATCCGAAGAACGGAGTATGGATCCATGCGGCCTGATGACAACGCCTATCTCCCGAGACGACGAGGGTACAAGTCGGAGTACACATGAAATCGCTGATGATAGTCGCGGCCCTGGTGCTTTGCGCCGGCCAGGCGCGCGCCGAGCGCAACCCGACAACGCCGGTCTCTGAACAATGTTCGAGTTCTTTCACGGTCAACGGGATTGCAATCTCCTCGGGTACTACGGGCCTGGATGTCACCATGATCCAGCGGAGTTCACGCTATCCCTGGAGGCGTGTACAAGTCCAGCACGTAGACCGGACTTCAAGCACCATCCGTTGCTCCGACTTCGTTATCATAAGTACGATTACAGGCAATGTGAACGGCGGCTTTGAGGTTGTCTTCTCAACGCCAAACGTTCCGTCTACATTCATTCTCAACCCGAACATGCCGTACTATTGTGCATGTGACAAGATCAACACCACGTGCAGCGCCGTTGTGGGAAGATGTTTCTAGGAGACAAAAATGAATAAGCTATTTCTCGCAGTGGCCGTCATAGTCATCGGCGTTGTGGCCATCATGGCGCAGACGACTGGTGAGCAGACGTGGCAAGGCGAACAAACCTATGCTGCTCGCGTTACGCACCAGGCAGGTGTGTTCTTCGCCTCCAAGACGATGGCAAACTTCGATGCGCTCGTTCCTACCGCTATCGGTGAAGTCTTCTATTGCTCCAATTGCACGGTCAAGAACACCTGCATCTCGACTGGCACTGCCGTGGCTCAATGGATGCGCATGGACCTAAGCACGAAAGGTTGCGGCACTGGAGAATAACGTGAGAAAGTTTTGGCCTGTATTTCTTCTACTTGCTCCCATCATCGCTTATGCGATGGGAGATGAAACCTTCGATGGCGATGTCTACTTCAACAAGCAGGTCCATGTGGACGGAGCCGTCAAGACGATCCAGAATAACGGCTACATCCTAAACGTCAGCTCGGCCAACGGAACCGGCGCTTACTTCCGCATTGACTCAGGTGGTAACATCACTAGCGCGACGTTCAACCCAGCTCCGGCGATAGGCGGCTTCACGTCCGGTTCAGTTATCTTCGCTGGCGCGACTGGTACTCTGACTCAGAAGAACGCTCAATTCTTTTGGGACAACACGAATAATCGGCTTGGGATTGGACTGACAAATCCGACTTCTTTTCTACATATTTCTCCTAGTCTTAGCGCTACAGATATGTTCCTCGTTGGAACCTCTAGTTTTGTAGTGAAAGCAAGCGGTAATGTCGGGATAGGGGTAGCTGCTCCCGTCTCGACGCTTGATTTACAGGGCAGTGCGTCTTTTGGAGCGGCAACGACGCAATCGACTTTCACGACGACAGGGGCGCTTAATATGGCCCCGAGTAAAGCGATCACTCTAACCGGAGCAAACGGCAACGTAGTTTCTGCTTCGAGCGTAACGACTACAGGAGGAGTATTCGGCTTCTCGGGTATTTTTAATGGCGGGAGAGTTGGAATTGGGACGACGAGTCCTGGAGCGCTCTTGCATGTCAATGCGGCCACAGGCGCTATTTTCCCGCAATTCCAAACTGGCGATACTAGCCGGATATATCAACAAATCGTGAATACCAACGCCATCTTGGATGTTGGCGTAGAAGGAACCGCAGGACAAAGTTTCACATCGTCAATAGCTGGAGCGGGAGTAGTAATAGTAGAAGGGGCCAAGCCACTGCAACTCGGCGCAAATTCTATAGTGCATGCGACAATCGAAAGCGGCGGGAATGTAGGTATTGGTGTCACCGCTCCTGTTTCTACTTTGGACGTTCAGGGCAGCGCCTCATTCGGCGCGGCGACTACGCAATCAACCTTTACAACTACGGGTGCTCTCAATATGGCGCCTAGCAAAGCAATAACGTTATCCGGGGCGAATGGGAATGTGGTTGCTGCATCTAGCATTACAACTACAGGTGCAATCGTTGGCGCTTTCGGTCAATTCGGTTCTCCCAGCACTCCACTATCTGCTTTAGGGACTTTTAATTTAGTGGCTCCTAATTTTTACCAGATAGCTACGGCCCCCACGA
>ERZ1292644.361-Hain-H14-01um-R2-361-length-32620-cov-6_pt1 | contig 32620 bp, 33 predicted proteins | sample MGYA00564402_ERZ1292644 | MGnify/ENA primary metagenome ERZ1292644 (study PRJEB36523, sample SAMEA6512644) | groundwater metagenome | collected 2019-01-09 | study: AquaDiva: Metagenomics assemblies of 32 groundwater samples
AGGTCTCTGGCAATGCGTGGGTCTATGGCAATGCGCAGGTCTATGGCGATGCGCGGGTCTATGGCGATGCTCAGGTCTCTGGCAATGCTCGGGTCTCTGGCGATGCGTGGGAAAGCTCCCCGCTTTTCATAATTGGTTCGAGATTCAGTTTGACCAATTCAAAAAAGGGTCATCTCCAAATCGGCTGTCGTTGCGAAACTTTTGCATGGTGGCAAAAAAACGGTGAAGCCCTGGCAAAAGAAAATGATTTTACCAAGTCCGAAATTGAGGAATACCGGGAATATCTGAAGTTGTTTATCAAGCTTGGAAAATGAACCCCACCATCCTCCCCGACACATTCCTGAGTTGCATTGACGCCAAGGATCGTCTGCCCATGGGCAAGTCGGGACTCACCGCCGGGGAGTGCGATGAGAAGTTTCTGCGCAAAAGGGAGAGGGATTTAAGAAACCAAGTCATAGGATATTTGAGAATCCGAGAAATTGAATTTTGCACCGCCAGAACCGATAAGCGATCTCGCATGACAGTTGGATGGCCTGACATCACCTGCGCCATTGGTGGCTATCCAGTTGCGTTTGAACTGAAATCAGCAACAGGAAAGCTCTCTCCCGAACAGGAATTATGCCATGCCAAGATGCTGAAAAATGGATGGAATGTTTTTGTCGTAAAAAGCCTTGGACAGGTGGTTGACCTGGTTAATAAATTTAAAACACCATGACCCCTGAATTGAAAAAAGAGAGCGAAGAGGCTTTTGAGAAGTGGCTGATGTTGAGTTTACAGAGCCGACCCGCTTACCATCCATCTCACAAGCTAGTTTGGCAAGCCTGCCTGGAACACTTCGCGCCGAGGATTGAATTACTCCAAGAGGAAGTGATCCGACAGCATGACGTGATGATTGAAATGAAACGGGAGATTGCTCGACTTGACGCCGTGCTGTGCGCCAGCGCCATGAGCGGAAAGCCCGCGCCCCTTTCCGAGAGAAACCGGGACAGGGCGGCAGATGCCTACACGCCAACAGCAGATGAGTTGCCGTGTCCGTTGAAAATGAGGAGGAACGATTGAATATGGAAAACTCGAAAATTGAGTGGTGTGATCATATCTGGTCGCCCTGGGAGGGCTGCACGAAGGTCAGCGCGGGCTGTGCCGATTGGAATTGACAAATTAACAAAGCGTGTTACTTTCTATACATGGTTAAACATGGCTCAAATTGGAAGGGCGGAAAAGTTCTGGCCTCAAACGGATATGTTCTCGTGTGGGTTGGAAAAAAACATCATCTTGCCGATGTTCGGGGATACACCTACGAGCACCGTCTTGTGGCGGAAGACAAGCTTGGAAGAAGGCTAATGGCGGGAGAGATTCCTCATCACATTAACGGAAACAGGCAGGACAACAGACCTGAAAATATCGAAGTGATGAAGTCAATCGCGCATCATTTGAATAAACATCGAAAACATGGGTCAAAACGGAAATTGGCTGACGAGCAAAATCCAATCAGGCAATGCGCGTGTGGATGCGGCAAGTGGTTTAACCGTTTTGATAAGGGTGGGAGGCCAAGAGATTTTATCAGCGGGCACAATCCTCAAAACAGAGAGTGTCAAGATCAGTTTGTGGACGCAGTAGGAGAGCGATCGACCCTTTCGGAAATTCAAGCGAGAACCGGACAGTCGCTTATGGCCGTGAAGGTCATGGCCCCAAAACTTGTCCAACAAAATAAAATCGCCCGTTTGGGCAAAGGAATTTATGGCCGCAACCACTGACATCCAGTGGGCCACCGCCACGTTCAATCCTTGGATGGGTTGCACGAAGGTGTCTCCTGGATGTCTCTAACTTAACTGTTACGCTGAAACCCTCATGGACAAGCGGTATGGCCGAGTGAAGTGGGGAAAGGGTAATCTCAGGCAGAGGACGAGTGCAACGTATTGGAAGCAGCCGTTGAAGTGGAATCATCAGGCTGAATATGATCATGTGAAATGGCAAGATGGCGTTACCGATTTCCCAGAACCCTCACCTCCACGCATTTTCCCATCCCTCTGCGACCCGTTCGATGAGGAGGTGCCGATTGATTGGCTGGCCGATTTCCTTGACCTGATCCGTGGGACACCGAATCTGGATTGGCTGATTTTGACGAAGCGGCCTCAGAATATAATCGAAAGAATCGACTGGATTACGAATAAAGAAATTCATAAAAATCCATCAGATGAGAATTCACTGAGGGAATGGTTGGTCACGTGGACCTGTAGCGACGCTCCTAAAAATCTCTGGCTCGGCGTCTCATGCGAGAACCAGGCCACAGCCGATGAACGGATTCCGTTGCTGTTGCAGATCCCCGCGAAAGTGAGGTTTGTGTCGTATGAGCCTGCTTTGTCGGTGGTGGACTTCAAGAAGCTTCTGCGTTGTCCGCGAGATCATAATGGGGACGGCGACTGCGATTTTCACAAGCAGGGATGCCCCCAAATCCATCAAGTGATTGTGGGCGGCGAATCCGGTCCCCACGCTCGCCCCTGCAACCTCGACTGGATTCGATCCACGGTACGGCAATGCCGCGAGGCTGGCTGCTGCTGCTTCGTAAAACAGCTCGGCAGCAATGCGGTTGTGAGAAACGATGCTGAAGATGACCACCAGGGCGAGATTGCCCCGCTGCGTCTCCGCCATCCCAAGGGCGGCGACATGGAGGAATGGCCGGAGGACTTGCGGGTGAGGGAATTTCCAAAAGGATGAAAATGAGCGATCTAAAAAACATGACGGATGAGGAGTTGATGGATGGAATTGTATTCCCTCCAAATCCCTTCAAGATCAAGAGGGGATGCCGGGTGGAAATTCTTCACCGCATGTCCTCGCTCCGCGCCCAACTCGCTACGGCAAAAGAAGCATTGGAGTTTTACTCGTATCTTCCAAATTACGTCTTCCCTCCCAAAACAGGACAGAGCGTAGGTGAATTCGGATCGCACGTGGATCGAGAACGGGGACGGCAAGCAAGAAACGCTCTCCGCTCCCTCGTCGACAACAAACCCCCACAAACCACTGACCCGCCAAAAATATGAAAGTCCCCGTAATGCTAAATAACCAAGACGAAACCGCAAGACTTCACCAATCCCGGCGATTACATCATGGCTATTGAGCGTGAGGCCGTCGAATATCTCAAGCCGGATATGACATGCGATCACGAAGAGGCGTTGCGTCAAATCCTATGACCACCACCCCGCACTTGCCCCGCATGCCCTTCACGGATTCCAACATCCTTGCGATTTTCGCCGACAAAAAGCGGCAGACAAGAAGAATCCCGTGCGCCGCAAATTCCATCGGGTGGAAGCACGGGCTGGATTTGAGCATGGCCGTCATCAGCAACCACGATCACGGATGCTGTCTTGTGTCAGGGGGTGTTATCCTTCGGCCCAAACTCAAGCCCGGCGACCGAGTGGCCGCGACGGAGGCGTTTCAGTGGGCGGCCAGCATGGGTGTTTGCAACAAAGCCGATGACTACCTGATTTATCGCGCAACCGACCCTGATTGGAGCACCACTGAGGGATGGAAATGGCGGCCACCGATGTTCATGAAGGCAGATTATAGCCGACTCACCCTGGAAATCACAGAAGTCCGTGCGCAAAAGATTCAGGAAATATCGCACATGGACAGTATGGTAGAAGGCTGTTCCGGTAGAATTGGATTTTCGGTTTTATGGGATTCCATAAACAAAACTCGCAGTTCTTGGGAATCCAACGGCCCGGTGTGGGCTTACACCTTCAGGAGGGTGAAATGATCACAGAGAGCGAAATTCAAAAGTTTTTTAACAGGCTCGACGAAGCGCAGAAAGCTTCTTACCAAAAAATGCGGGAGTGCCAACGATGCTGCGCAATGGCATCAGAAACCGAATGGACTTTTTTTCTTTGGGAGGCAAACGAAAAAGCGAGGGAGGAACTACAACGGATGCGGGAAAGCATCGCCCTCAACACAACGCAAAGCGATCAACGCCGCCTGCGCCGCGCCTGGCTGCTGCGCGAGTGCGTGGAGTGGGTGTATGTGCTGTTGGCGCTTGCGCTGCTGTGCCTCATCTGTCTCCCTTGACGGCATTGGCAAAACCACGCAAAGAGTTAAGGAGGGTGAAATGATCAAAGACCCATCAGACATTGACGGGGGAACCTACATGGTTCACTTCCGCACAAAGGAAATGGCGGAAGTCATGGACTGTAAGGGCGAGTCCTTCTGTCAAGCCTCGCCTGCCGTTGCGGTTTGGCTTACGAAGGTTCTCAATGCGCGAAAGCGGGGGGAAGTTATGACCGGCGATGCCAATAAAATCGTGGAGGAAATGAAACGATGCGGGTGGAGTGTGCCGCCAGAAGTTTTTAACAGACCAACCGAATGAAACCCAAAATAATGATCGCAGTTTTGTTGATGATCGGGAGTTGCTTTACGACGGTCGCGACGCCTTTGAATGTTAAAGAACCCCCACATTTTTTTGATCCCGCCGATCCAAAATGCTACCGCATTATCACGAACGGAAAAGAATGGAGGATTCAGCGGTCAGGTTACTTGCATTCAGACCTAAGCAACTGGATTTGGCTTAACCTACGCACCGGGCTAAAAAACAAAAAAGAAGCTCAGGATGTTCTTGCCAAGGTAATAAAAGAAGCGAAAGAACTGGAAGCCGATTCAAAGATAGTGTGGATGGTGGACGAGTGACAACAACCCCTTCTGTCACTTACCGTAAATAGGCTTGAGGCGGACAGGCGGCGGGATTTCAAACCCCATATCCACCGCAACCCGACTGCGGACACGCTTGAACTCTTTTTCATACCAACGCGCAGTTTCGACGGGATTCATGCGCTGAAACTCACCGCTAGCAATCGCCTCTTCAAGCAACACCTTTGTAGCTTTGCCCACCGCCAGCTTGTAATCGTAATCCTCTTCATCGGTCATTGGAATCCGGTCACCGTTTGGAAGCTCCTTCGACTTCTCTCCAAGGGACGTCATGAAAACGCCTTTGTCCGCCTTCTTTCCGATCTCCCGCCAGACCGGTCCCACCTCGCTTGATGAATAAAAGCGCAAGAGGGGATGGCGTGTTATCTCAATCACTTCACCCAACAGATTGATTTTGGGACGTCCAATGTCGCTTCGAGCAATGGGGATGTGCTTCTGGAAGTAGTGCCAGATTTCAGTTGGCGTATAAACTTGAGGGTCACGATAGGTGTCGAACTCTTTCAGAAGGTTTGGAACCAAGCCGCCAGCCGCGTCACCCACGAATTTTTTAATGTGGTTTGCTGCGCCATCCACATCGCCATGCGAAAGATAATTCATGGACTCCATGACTTTCGCCATGGCCGCCATATCCGCCGTCACCTGCACTGCGCGGAGCATGTCGCTTGCAAAAACATCATGGGCTTTCATCGCCTTCCCCTTGCCGTAGCGCATCGTATCCGAGTGGTTGCCGATTGAGGCCAGGAGAATCGCCATTGGCCAATACTGGTAGCTAAACGAATGCTTGCCAATGCGGATCGAGTAGCGTTTGCGTCCTGTGCCCATAAGATCATCACGGGCTTTCTTGTCCAAGTCTTTCCATCCCCCGTGAATGTCAAACCAGCGTTCGTCCGGATCATCCGGCTGCGCGGCGAGCGCGGCGATAACCGACAATGCGAAAAGCCCTTGGAACAAGATTTTACCTCGAAGCAGTTGAATCTCAGCCGGGGTCATCTGCTTGAACGCCTTCCCGTGTCGAGCCTGGCCGGTCTGCTGCGCCAATCGAAACAGGGCAACCGGCGTGAAGTCCAAGTAAAGGTTGGTCACGTTCACCGGCACCGTGATAAACGGAACCCACAGACGGGCGGCAGGCGCTTTTTCAAGAGCGGGAATCAGATGGTTGAAGAACATGCCCAAGATCGTGCCGGACTCGGACAGAGGCCGGTTCATGGCGTGTGTCACGGCCAGCATATTCGCTTCTTTCATCAACTCGTTTGGCCGCTCCTGGCGAAGAATTTCAGCGACGCGCCACTGCATATCCTCACGGCGCATCAGCCCTTGAGCAAGCTCGGTCTGCGCTTGAGTAATCGCCTTTTCTCGGTCGCCGGGGCGCAACTTCAAAAGTGCGTGGATGTGTTCCTTCACTTTATCGGCGGGAATGCCTTCCTCTTTTGCGTCCTGGTAGGCCAAGTAATACGCCTCAATTTCTCGTGCCTGCGCAGTTTGCAGCGAATCATTGAACGCCATGAAGCGCGTCACGTATTTGATGTTTGAAAAGAGTTTGGCAATGGGGTTGGTTTTCAGGCTGAGACGGCCAGCCAATTCCATCGCACCAGAAGCCTCTTTCACTTCTTGATTCATCCGCTTGGGCAACTCGCCTTCTTTCACGATGGTTTTCCAGTCGGTCGCAAAAGCTGCGGCAAGGGCTTCGGCATACCGCACCACCATCCCCGGCGCGGCACGTGGCGCATTCGCAGAACGAATCGCAAGCACGGTCGCAATGTTCGCCGCCGTTGCAAACAGGTTCACCGACTGCGTTCCCAGCCCTGACAAGATTGAGCCATACCAGTAAGAGGAAAGCATTTCCCACTTCGATAGCCCCGCTTTCAAAGCGATGTAGTCAAGCATCTGCCTCATGGCGCGTTCGCGGAGCCGACCCTTCGGCATCTTCTGCATGTCCTGAGCCAGCCTGTAGATGGTGTCCGAGATTTCCGGGGTGAACTCTGGAAGCCCGAACTCTGGGGCAACCGCGTTGTAGAAAGCCTCGTTGTCCAGCATTTCAAGGTTGGCGAGCTTGACCAGCCGGGGAATCGAATTTTTGACCTTGTTGACCGCACGGGAGCCAAGGTTTGGAAGTGGCACCAACCGGGCGAACTCAGTCCGAAATATGGCGTTGCGCTTGGCTTCCCAGGCTTTGCCCAGGGCATCGGCAACCTGTTGTGCATCCTCGCCCGAAAGCCCCTGCAACGCGGGATGATTCAGGATTCGCTCATAAATGGCCTTCCGTGCGGCGATCTGGTCGGTAAGCGATCCTTGCAGGATTTCCTTGAGAACCAGCCCCAGGTCCTTGACGGCAAGCGAGATTGAGCGGGCGGCCTGTTTGTCGCTCATGCCCTGCCATTCATCGGCAAAAGCGGCCTTGATCTTTTCAACCTCCTCCGGGGACATATCCTTGGCTTCCTCCAATACACGGGCAACCACCGAATTGAACTTGTCACGGTTCTGGAAAAGCTCTGCCATTGCGCCCTGAATGGCCTGTAGCGGATCGGCGGGAGCCTTTTGCGATCGTGGCAAAGATTCACGGTAGCGGCGCGTTACGGCGGCCGTCAGTCGCAAGTAGAAGGCTTCCAGAGCAGGCTTTTGAACCGCATCCTTGACCTTGGCTGTCACCCCGGCCAAGAACCTTTGGCTGGCGGCTTCCTCATAGGCTTCGCGCAAAGGCGGGGACATCTTCTCTCTGAACGACTTGTAGAGGCCGTCAAGGTAGTTATCGGCGGCGGCACTGGCAGCATTGCGGATGACCTGGTTGCCGGGCGATCCAGAGGCTTCCGCCACACGATTGGTGATGTCCTGATTGAGCTTGTGCCAGTCTGTGCCTTCCTCGAAGAGCTTGCGAAGGCTCGTTTGCGTGTGACCCATCTCCCTCAAGGCTTGCTGAATTGCAGGAATTGCATGGCGGAAGGGTGCGTTGCGGTCAAACCGTGCAATTTTTGCAGGAACGGCGCCAGGTGTTTTGACGCGAACCTCTTCCACGGTGGCGTTGTATGCCTTTTCCGCAACCTCAATGGTTTCAAGCTCGATGCGCATCCGTTGCGCCGGCGAGAGCTTTGCAGGCGTCGTTTTGGCGATCTTGAAGGCGGCGGTCAACTGGCGATTCACTTCACCCGCTACTTTCTGCATCAGCGCAGGCAGCGCCGGGCCTTTCAGGACACCTTTCCCACCCTTTTGACGGATCAGGCGGGCAGCGAAAACCGCCATTTCTCGAATGTAGTTCTCGATGATGGGAAAATCCTCTGCTTGGGGAGGCGTGGGAACCTTGGCCTGTAACCCACGAATCTTGGCTTCCAGCGCCTTGATTTCGGCTTCCAGCTTGGCGACTGCTTCTTGCCCCGCCTGTTGCACTCCTGTCCGAACGGCGCCAACGGCGTCATCGGGAATCTGCTTCTCAAGCCCTTCTTGTTTCGAGCGGAAAGCCTCCTCAGCCCTGGCTTGCTGAAACTCAGGAGAAAATTCAGCCGCCACTTCTGCGAATGCTTGCAGGTGTTGACCCGTCGAGGACCCCTTTTCCAGAAGTGTCTGGTACAGGTGTTTTTCAAACGCAAGGTCGCCCCGCATCTTGGCACGTTTAACCAATTCTCGCAAAATTGACGTTTGAAGAGAACCTGCAACCGCATTGTCGGGGTTCAGGACTTCGCGAGCAGCCGCATAGGGATCGTCTCCGAACATTTTGATAAATCGGTCTGCCCACTCACGTCGCCCTTGTTCGGTTTCCGGCACGTAGTAGTAAGGCTCCGCATTGAGCCATGCGGAAATTTCCGGGTTGGCTTCTGCAAATTCTTTGCTGGCCTTGATTGCCCGGAGTGCCTTCGACTTCTTGCGCTCGCTGGGCGGCGGTTCGCCTTGCTCGCCTTCGGGTGGGAAGTAAATGGGTGGCTCGTCTCCAACGGGGTTCTCGATGCTGCGCTCTGTGATGGGCGTGGCGAACAAGATGCTTTCCTTTTCCGGGTTGAAGCGTTCGCTCAGGGGGATGGTCCGTTCTCTTGATGTTCGTGTAATTGCATCAGCAGACTTGATTTGTGAGGGATTGAAAATGATATATTCGTTTGTTCCGTCTCCAATACCCATTGAGATTTGATGTTCAGTCGTTACTGAATCGAAGCCTGCCTCACGAATCGCATCCACTTCTTGCGCCAGACGTTCAGGATCGTGCAGCAGTTCGTCATCAATCAGAATGCCATTTTCTGCGAGAGCGTTGACATCATCAGGATTTCGGAGATCAGCAGTTTTTCCTAAATCAAGATAGAATTTACCAGTCGTCCCTTTTCTGGTTCCATAATATCCTTTAGCATACTGGTTGGCTACAGACCATTCACTTGAAAAGTGCGCCGTCTTATTGCCGGTATCGAAAACACGAAACGGATTTCCAGTAAATCCGTAAAATGCTGATGTTCCATACCCCGCCTTCTTTGCCGCCTCATCCACCATCATCTGCAATTCCGTCTCGACTGATTTATCCCCGGCCTCATACTTGGCGGCCAGAGCAAGGTAGGCGCGGTCTTGCTCGGACGTGATGGGCGCGGAGAAGTAGGTTGTGCCGAGTTCGCCGGGGGCGGCGACGAGAGCGGTGGGCTTGAAATAATCAGGAACATCCCCTCCTGAAGTCCATGCTCCATTTATCTGTTTCAGTTTTTCCAACTCTTTTTTATCTCTGAAAAAAACCTCTTGCTTAACCCAATCAGTCTTAACCTTTCCATGAATCAATGCTCGAATGTAATCCTTGGCTTGTCGCGCTGTTGCAAAACCTCCGCTGCTGATTCCAAGGCCGGACTTTATATGCGTTACCCTGTAAGGAGATTCATTATATTTACTTTCTGATTTATGCAAAAGCCAATCACCATAAGCCGTTCCATTGAGTGAAATCTTTTCTCCGCTCTTGGATGGAACGCTGATTGAGATGTTTTTCCCTTTTGGCAATTCAACCGCTTGGATGGCCTGTTGATATGCGTTCCAGTCATTACGCTTTTTCTCATCAGCCGATTGCTTGACCGCTTGATCCGATTCTTCTTTTGCCTTTTGAGCGGCAACGCGATCCATCTCAGCCCTGTAAATTTCTTCCGCCTTGGGATGTGTGAAGGAAGCTGACGCGGCTCCGCCCCTTTCTGCTTCGTTTCTCGCCCAATGTTCAATGGCTCCCTCTGCTTTCATGTGGAAAGGATAGCCGCCATTTTCAAAACCTCTTGTAGAACCAGCGCGGCGAATCCCCACTCCATACATTTCTGGACGCTCAGGCAGTCCGCCTTTGGTCAATCCAAACTCATAATCACCCAATCGGGCAAAAGGTTCCCCCACCTTGGGATTCCCCTTCGCCTCAACAGCCGGTGATGGAGCGGGTTTGGCTTGAGCGGCCACCGGCGCAACCTCTTTTTGTTTCATCAGATATTCGGCATAGTCCATGCCCGCGCTTGTAATTGCCGATTCATCAAAAAAAGTTCCGGATGGAGAGGTAAATTCACGCCCAGCTTTTCCCGCCTTGATGGTGTAGCCATCAGAAACGGAGGACTCGATGAACTCTTTGCGGGATGAAATTTTCCCGTTAAAACTTGCTTGCCTCAAAAGCGTGTCGCGTTTCCTTCCCGCCACCATCGGAGAATCACTTTGGGTAAATCCAGCAATGTCGGCAAGGTCTTTGCTCTTACGATCCTGTTCAGTCTGCTCTTGAACCTGTCGGGCTTTGGATTTTTCTTGTTGGTCAATACGCTCCTTCGCATATTCCGGAGTCATCTCATATTCATCCCGCTTGATTCTCTCCTCAATCTCCCTTGCTCCATATATGCGAACCTCATCCTTGCCTTCTGGTTTAACGCGATACATTTTCTCCATGCCGCCCGCATCAACGCCCACAATGACCTGCTTTCCGAAGCGGCTATTCCACGTTCTGCCAATGTGAGAATCTGTGATGGGCGCAGTCTCTTTGACGGTGATCTCCCCCTTCACCCTGACCGCACCCTGCCATTGTGGAGCCAACGCTCCGCCTGCGCCTTTCACGGTTCCCATCTTAACAACAATGGGGATTGCTTTGGTGAACGGCCCGGCTCCCTTGAGCACGGAAAGGTCTTTTACCAACACCCGCGCAATCTTGCCTTTTGCATCGGCCACGGCTACGGCATTAGCACCCGTCGGCAATTTGACCGGCAAGCCCTTGTCCAAGGCGTCAAAGACGGACATGGCTCCCGGCGGCCCCCTCGCCTGAGTAGCCTTGACTTCCGGCGTCTTGGCAGCCACAGCCACGGGCGCAACAGCGGGCGCGGCGGCCTCTGGTTTGCCAAGGAATGCCGCCAAAATCTTTTGCACCCCTTCATGCAACTCCGTCTTGCCGTAACGCCCCTCAATGGTTTTCAGGAGTGTCCCGAACATCTGGCGGATGATCTTTCGGATTCCATCCCACAACGATTTGTTGCCACGAATGGCATCATTGATCGGGACGCCTTTGCGCATGGATTCGATTCCTTGTTGGGCAAACCATTCCCCAGCCCATTCTTTTTCTGATAATATGGGTGGCTTGTTTTTCCATCCTTTCAAATAATTCTCGCGGAATGTTTTCTTTTCAGGCTCACTCAATGATTGCCAGATTTTTCTAATTTCCGTTTTTTGTGAGTCAGTCAGAAGATCCTCAACAAAGTGAAAGCTTTCCTCCAGCAAAATCAAGATTGGATCATTCGGATTGTTGGCGGCAAGCAAGATGTCCTGGTGAACAACCATTGTCCGGGTGTCTGGAATGAAAAAAGCCGGAGCACTCGCATTCATGGGGTTTCCCGTTTTACTTGAATGTTGGACAATGACTTTCAGCGCGGCCATCCGTTGCGGGGAAACGCGGGCGATATTCCGTAGCAGATCATAAAAGAGCGTGATGACCGGCATTTTCTTGATGGTCATTCCAGCCTTATCAAAGGCTTCGTGAATGTTCTTGAGGTTTTGAGCGGCAGAAACCGGCTTGGCTGTAACTGCGGGAGTCGGCGCGGGCTTGGCTGGCGGCTGGGCGGGTTCTGGCTTCGCTACGGCTTGCTTTGCCAGATCGGGGTAATCGGCGAGGACTTCGGCGGGAATGGGCTTGCCTTCGGAAATTGCTCGCTCAATGGATGTTCTGTGCGGTTCAGCCGCTTTGTTCAGCGTGGCCTTACGATTTTGACCAGCTTCCGGCAGAGGATATTTGTCAATGTTGGCTTTGAACCATTCGCTTTGTGTCATCTCCCAAGGCTGCCTCACCCCGGCCCCGGTCGGGGGTTGTGCCGTCAATTTCGGGTAATCCTTTAAAACCTCTGGATCAACAGCCTCGCCTTTGGCAAGCGCGGCCTTGACGGCAGCCTCGTGATAGACCTCGTAGTCAGCGAATGGCGCGGCATCAGTTCCCGATTCCTCAGATTGTCCAAGACGCCGGCGTTCCGCTCGTTGCAGGTCAATCCAGTTCTGACGGGTGACTTGTTCGGGCGCGTAGCCTTTCTTTTCAAACTCGGTCAAACCCATCTTGCCAGCAATAGTGTCCACAACCCCGGTCTGTCCCGGTGCCCCCGTAGCCTCTTTGGAGGGTGTCACCGCACCCGCCGGGGCTTCCGATGGCGTGGCGACCGCCTGGGGCTTGATTGCGGTAGGCTGTGGAGCCTTGGCTGCTTCTGCCTGTTGCGTCAGTTTGGCCTTGTATTCCGATGGCGGCAACAGTGGGGGCATCCGACGCCCTTCTTTGTCATAAACAGCCTTCGCCGCATCAATGCCAAGTTTGGTCAAAATGGGCTTTTTCGTTTCGGGATCGGTTTCCAACCAGCCTTTCTCCCTCATTCGTTTGCCCGATTCCACCGTTGCCCCACGTCCTTCCGCGATGTCTTTCAAGTTGTCCTCATCTTCCCGATCCATTGCGTCTTGCCTGATCTGGCCTTCAATTTCCTCGTCAGAAGGCTCTGGGGCGGCCTCTGGCTGCTTGTAAAGGGGTGCCAAGGCATCCGAGTCTTTCTTTTGAAGTGGTTGTCCCGTCACCCGCTCACCAGCCAGATTGGTTGGGTCTTTCGGCCAAGATGTCGTTATTGTGGGGTTCCCGGCGGCGTCATAAGCAACGTCAACGGTCTGACCGGGCACACGCTTGTTTTCGATATGATCCTTGACCGCCTTCGCCGCCACGACTTCGGGCGTGTCGGCAACTGGCGCTTGCTGCGCGGGCGGCTGAACGGGTTGGGTAACGGCCTGTTGACCAACCGGCGGAGCTTGTGGGACGGGCGCGGGGGGCTGCAATGCGAGTCGTGGAACAATTTTGCCCTGATCGTCAATGTCCACGTCAAGGGGGATGCTGCCAAGTCCCGGCCTCAGTTGAAGCGGCTTGCCCTGGTCGTCAACGGCGGGTTGGCTGGATACAGGCAGGTTGCCCGTTATCTTCAATGAATCCGGTAAACCCTCAGATGGCATCCCCCTCAGTGAATCCAGCTTGCCCAACCCTGCATAAGCGGCTCCCGGCAAACTAAATGCGGCTCCCTCGGTCAGCAATTCCTCGAATGTAGTTCGCTTGTAATCTTCGATCCGCAATCCTGCACGAGCAGCTTTGCCAACTTCTTCTTCGAAGATTTCACCAAGCGGATTATGCCACCCCGCCCGATTCAACAACTTCTTGAAGTCCGCTTGGCTTGCCGTGGGATGATTTTTGAACCATCGCGCCATGACTCCCGCCTTGAGATCGCCCAGGGTTTTTCCGCCCCCAAGAGGAATCATGGCAGGAATACCGCCAGTGCGTTCGCTTCCCACCTCAATGCCTGTCAACGCGAAAGCTTTTGCAGCGGTTTTGATGAAGTCCTCATCGGGATTCTCCATGGATTTCTCCACAAAGCTTTTCAGGGTTTGCTGTGGCATTGCCAGTGATTGTGCTGTGACGCCAGCCGCACGACTCCCGACGCCTACAATCGCTTTTCTTAGGCCGGTTTCCGCACCCTCTTTCACCCCTCGGCGCAAGGCCTGTGCAGCCGCCAATTTCGTGCCGGTGTAAATTCCGCCTGTTGCCAAGAACTCCAAGCCGTAGCCTGGAATCGAAGCCGCCATATCCAGAATCCTATCGCCCATGCCCATCTCTTTATCGCGCTGAATGTCTGCCTTGAACTTTGCGGCAACGGAATAATCCTCTTTATCCGCATTACCATTCTCAATGGATTCCATCGCATCTTTGGCTCGCCAGAGTCCCGCTGCATCATAGACCGCTCCTGCAAACGGTAACTTGCCCGGAATTTTTTCAGTCCAGCTACGCCCCTTCTTCCATTCTGCAACTTCCGCCTCGTTCATCCGCTGACCGGGTGCCTTCATCAATTCTGGATCGAGAACACCATAGGCCATGAAATGTTTTCGTTCCTCATCATCCGCAAACGAGGTTGGCACTGGAATCTTGAAGTATTCCCCGGTGTCATCCATTTGACTTTTTGAAACCAATTCAGCGGGTCCGCCACCTTTCGGGATTTTTCTCACAAACTGTTCGCGTAATGCCATGATACCCGCATCAGGACTTAGCGTTCCATCGGCCAGACGATCTTTTAGCTCCCTGTGTGTGGGCGCATTTTCAGGGTCTTTGAAGCGTTGCAGGAAATCAACATCCAGTTCGGTTTGAAGATTACCAAACGTCGGGAGCTTTTCATCCGGTGCCGCAGCCTGCTTGAACGGTTTGGGAAGCGGCTCTGCTTTGACAGGTTCAACCGGCAAGTCATCCCACTTGAACTCCTTGGCCTTTGGAGCCTTGACGGGCTTCTCCGCAACCGGCAGATCATCCCACGAAAAAGAGCTTGTCGGAGCCGGTTCAGGGGCTACCGCAACCCCACCGCCTGATTCATCGGTGGGCAATTCATCCCATGAAAATGCCATTGGATTACTCCGCTGGTTGTCCGCCAGCAGTTATTGCGGCGTCATATTGCTCTTGAGAATTGGCGTAGTGCGTTTTCCCTGTTTTTGGATTGATGACAGCCCATCGGTTTTTTGTAGGACTCATTGGGAAAGAAGTTGACGCAACAGCCGCCGGTTGTGGAGCTGGCGTGAGTGGCGGAGGCGGTGGCGGCGGAGCCTTCTCATCTTCCCAATCCATCAGCCCATACGAGTCCAAGGCATTTTGTTCGTCAAGACCAAGTTCTTTTGCCTTGGCACGAATCTCGCCAGCATGGACTTTCAGTCGAGCTTCCCTTACCGGAATTTCTTTCGTGTGCCTGGCGATCAAGGCGTCCGCCTCATCTTTCCTCTTCTGTGAGATTTTTCCCTTTTCTACGGGTTCGCCTTCTTTGTTTTTAGAAACGGGTGTTTCAACTACTGCCCTTGCCGCTTCCAACTCCCGACGCAGTTTTTGCAAATGATCAGAGATGTTTTTTACCGTTTTATTTCTCTCTGGCTCTGGCTCATACTGACTAAAAGTTACCTTGCCCTCTGACGATGTTGTTTTTTTCCGAGTGAAGATTTCATTCCCCTCCACGACTTCCCGGTCAATTTTGGGTGGTTTCACTTCCTTCAACTTTTCCTGATAGCCTCCGCCCGGTTGCGTGCCGGGAGTGCCAAGTTCATTTCTCGACATGGTCCAGGTCTTCGTTGGGGTTTCCCCAGAATAACCCGGTTCTTTGGGCGTCAACTCGGCCTTGTATTCCTGCACCAACCCTTGTCCCGGTATCCCAGTCGAAGTCATGAGTGGCCGTTTTGCCCTCTGGCCGGGGCCGGTCTCCACGGTTTCAATCATTCGCCCCATCTCGTCAGCATCGGTTGTGATGTGTGGACGTGGGGCAGGAGGGTTGAGCGTGTCTTTGGCTCGCTTCATTGCGGCTTCATCCTGTAGGGCTTCAAGCGATCCTGGCGCGGGTTCAGCCTGTGGGTTCATCCTCTGTCTCAACGCGGGATGGTCGGTCAACTGCCTCCCCATCCGTTGCCATGAAATCAGAGATTCTTTTGGAACACCCCGTGGATTCTGGTCGGATTGAACAAGCGCATGAAAGGCTTCTTCTTCATTTTGCCGTGAGTTGTATGTTGGTCGTCTTGCCATAAAATCAACCGCTGTATCGCGTGGGAGAAACTAAGTTGTTCAGGAGTTGGTTTCGCGCTCTTTGAGTGGAATCTGAAACGTATTGGCTTTGATTTGAGCCACTAAATGTTCGGGATCGCGGCGAGGTTGCTCCCCCAAGGCCAACATAGCCGCCATTTTGCCCGCCCGTCCAGCTTGATCCATCATAAACCTGTCCTTGTCCACCTCCGCCCCTATCTCCGCCCCTTTTCGTCGAACCCGGCCCGTCACCAATCTGCACCAACTGTTGCGGCGCGTTTGCCCTGTCGTCCCGCGCGGTTTCAAATGCCAACCGACTTTTTTCATCCTGATATTTGTCTCGCGCCCGATTGTAAGCCCTGTCATCCGCCGCCGTTTTCTGGCTGTTTTGATACCGTTCCTCAGCCGTTGCCAACTGATTTTCAAGGTTCATCTGATTGACGGCCAACTCTCTTTCACGATTGCTCTGTGCGAGTCCGGCCTGTGTGTTCCTGAATCCAACGTCCTCAGCGCGGTTGCCCTGACTGGTTTCCGCTTCCAACATGCCCATCAACTGATTGAATTTCGTGGCGCGATCCGCCGCATCAGCGCGATCCGCAGCCGCCTGGAATTGTGATTCCTGTTGTCCTGCGCTCATGAGCCGACTGCCAACATTCGCCTGTGCGCCCTGTTGTTGGTTGGCAAATTGCTGTTGAATCTTAGCCGCCGAATCGGCTTCCTCACGGGTGATTTGTTGCAGTAGGTCATTTTCGGGGCCTTCAAACCCACCAGACCGCATAATCGCATCGTCCTTCATGTTCTTGTATCTGACGCGATTGGCTTCCAACGCCTGATTGAGTTGTCCTGTATTCGCGTTCAAGGAGCCTGTCAAGAGTCCCGCCCCCTGTGTCGCCCAGGGGCTGACGGTGCGCGAAGATCCGCTGGCCGCGCTGGAGCCGCCCGCCCCCGTGGTTGGATTCAGCCATTCCTTGAACAGTGCGCCAATGTCAACGTCTCCAAATAGCGAGGGACGCGGCGCGGGTTCAGATGATGGCGTAGGCGCGGGTGCGGTTGGCGCCGCACCTTGAGGGGCAAAGCCCAGTTCTTTCATTGTGTCACCAATGGTTTTTATGGGAGGCCGTGGCGCAACTGCCCCCGTTGTCGCTGGTTGCTGTCCAGCCGTGACACCCGCCGATTCTTTTAAGAAATTCTCCCAGCTACCACCAGGATTTTCGCTTGGAGCATTTGAGCTTGAAAACCTTTGGGGTGCCTGTGGCGCGGGTGCGGTTTCGGTGCCTCCATAGGAAAAGGTAGGGAAAGGCCGTGGCGCAACTGCGGTCGAGGCCGTTGGAGCTTGAAGCCATCTGGGATCAGGCTCGCGGCTTTGGAAAAACTTGGACTGCCAGTTGTTTGAAAACTCCGCGTTGGCGGGTCCCGACAAATTGTAGATTGAAGCCATATTTATCCTTTCGGCCTGAATTGCTGCATGAACTGCGCGAACAACGCGCTGATGTCCTGTCCTTGATACGGGGTAGGTCTGGGCGCTGGCGCGACTGGACGCGGGTTGGTTGCCTGATTCCATGCGTTGAAAGTCGATCCCATTGGATTGTTCGTCTGATAATTTCGCATCAACTTGTTCCTCTGCTCGTCAACCCATTTCTGGTAATTCATGTTGCCGGGAAACAGCGACGCATTGACTGCCGACCCCGCATCCACGCGAACTTGTGACGGCAAACGCGAACGGCGATCTTGTTCTGCCATTTGATCCTGACCTGCATCCCAGCTTGTTCGCGCCCGGTCAAGATTGGCCTGACTTGGAGGGGCATAGTTTGGGCCAGCGTTGGGATAGCTCGATGGATTATAGGCGACTCGCTGAAACGCGCCTTGTGGGAGAAGTCGGTTTTGCCTCGCGATTTTTTGTTTGGCAAGATCGGCCAGGAGTTCGGGCTGCCTGTCCCAAGAATCGTTTTGGGCTTGCGGTGACCCCATCCAAGTTGGGCGCGGTGCAGGATTCCTTCCCGTCCCGGTAGGAATTAAAAATGAAGATTGTGGCGTCGGCATAGGATGATAATGGCTGTCACCATCTCAAGGAGGCCATCCCGGCGCTTGCGGTATCTCCAAACTCTTACCATCAGTCTTGGAAATGTCAAAGGAAATTTACCATAGGCCAACCGGACACCGTTCTGCTTCAAACCAAGGTTTCACCTTCAAGAAACAGCCGCAGGATTCGTGAGAGCATCGTTGGTCTGAGGCACGGTAAAAACCGCAGGTGTTGGCTTCGCACTTTCCCTGACGCCGCAACCCCTCGATCTCTGGCACACACAGCTTGCCCCCGGTCGCCACATGCACCGCCGTACGCACAACCGCCTTGGCCGCGTTCACCGCCTGTTGACCGATACCAGGCAGAGGCTTTTCTGGTAACGGCGGGTAGGCCGCTTCGATGGCTTTGATCCACTCTTCCGGCATCGCCTTCCCCTTGCGCCAATTCGCATACTTCCGCGCTCGCATCGAAGCTGGCAATACCTTGATGCTCCATGCCCATTGTTGAATCGTGTGAGACATATCAGAAGAAATTGCCGTCAAGCACTACGATTTGATTTGATGAATCCCAGCCCGTGCCAGCCGATGCGCCCGCGCCGGCGCAAACAGGATCGGTGTAAGCAAGACAATCCGATTGCACTTCGTCAACCGGAACAACGTTTGACCCGGTCAAATAACCGCTTGTAGAAATTTGTCCCACAGCAAGAATCCCCCCGGAAAATATTCCCCACTTATCTTTTCCAGAAGCGTTGGTAGGCATGGGTTGCCCAAAAGTCACGTTGACCCCGCTACAGCCAACCATCACATAAATCTGCGCGGTGCCAGTTATATAGGCCGACAAATCAGATTGGATTTTCCCTCGATGATTGATGGCTCTGGCTGACCAGAAACCAGGATTCTCCACCTGATAAACCTTCCTTATGACCGACCCAGTCCCTGTATTAACGATTGAGGTTTGCGCACATAAACTGTTGTAGAAATACGACGCAACAATTCCATCCGCAGGAAAAGCTTGATTCGCATTGGCCGTACAGCAAGATCGCGCATCTGAGCAAGGGCTTGTGCTTGGATAATCTGCTTGAATGCCCCGCCCAGACAGATTAACAATGCTCGCCGCCACCGTCACGGCCTGCAACCGCTGAATCGCAAGTTGAATGGCCGCTACGTTGGCGGTGAATAGCACACAAAAATTTGGGTCACTCGCCAACGGCAATGTCTGATGCGTGTAATCCGCCGCTCCCCAATAAGTCAGCGTGGCTCCTGCATCCGTAATGTCCGCATCCGGATGCGTCACGGTATTGAGCCAGACGCCAGACGCATAAAGCGTGTCAATCCAGTATTCGATCTCTGCAATGAACGTCAGATAAAAAGCGTAGATGACAGCGCAAGTGCCCTCGTATCCAATCGGTGTGATGTTCAAGATGTAGGTGGTATCATTCCAGCCAGCCGTATTTGCCGCACCCGTGCCGCCATGCCCGATGATATCCGGGATCAACCCGCTGTTGACAAACTGAATCCTGTTTTTCAACGCCAGGATCGCCACCGCCAAATTATTTGCGGCCACTTCGCAGCACGTGCAAGATTGTGTGTCGCAATTCGCTTGCACTGTCAAATCAGCCAGGGCAGGGATGGTTTCACTCGATGCCACCGGAGCCGACACGATGTTATGCGCCCCCATGTGGTAACACCAGTCGCCGTAGAGGTAGGTCAGATTCGTGGTTGCACCCGTTATGTAGGAGACCGGAACGAGGATGCTTCGAGGCAAAGCGTTGACGCCACCCGGTGAGTTGCCGCACAAATCCAAGCGGTAATAATCCGCGCCTATCGGTGTGTTCTGGCATTGCTGCAAGTTGTCGCAATCATCGCCGATGCCGTAGTATTCATCCGGGGCAAGGATATAGCCTTGTGCGCCAGACGAACATGCAACCTGTGAGCTTTTCGACAAGCAAACGCCGCTTTCGCCGAAGGTCTGGACGAAGATAACATTCGGATTCGCTATGCCCTCTGGCTGCACCTTGATGTAACAGGTCGGTACCGTTGACGTGAGGCCGGTTGTCCCGCAATGCACATAACTGTCGTAGGCGCATTCTTCCTCTGGCTCTGGTTCAATGACGGGATCAAGCCCGGTTTCGCCGATGCCACTGCCATCATCAACAAAGCCCTCATGGAATGGATCAAGAGGCGGATCAAGCGAGCCGCCGGTTGTTCCGGGATCAACCGATCCTGCGCTACCGCCCCCCGCAGAACCGCTGGCAGCACCATCGAAGCTTCTGGAAATGGGCGCACACTCGCAATCTCTCACCAACTGTCGGACATCCTCTGGACTTCTCTCAATAGGATCAGCTTTGAACACATAGGAATCGCGGAGCATAATTCTAAAAGATTGCCTTGACATAAATGGGAATCTACTTCAAATTTCATTCGTTATCAAGGCTGCTTCGCATTAGCCAAACCCAAAAGATTTAGCCCGCTTGTGGATGGTTTCCAGTCATGGCTTCCATCATGCGAACACAATGCGGGCGAATTTTAATCATGAAAAAAGACACATTACTCCTTGCCTTTTGGATCGCCGTTGTTGCTTTTGGCATGGCTGGCATAGCTGTCCTCGATTCGACCAAAATGCACAAACCACGAGGCCAAGACTACGACCCCATCTACCCCAAGTGGCGCGAATGGGTTCACGGGTTCAATGGAAGGATTCAAGAGAATCCGGGAATGCACTCACCTAACGCATGGTGGAACGCTGGCAATCAAGCGGGCGATTACGTAAGAAAAGAAAAAGAGAAATACACCAAGGATAAAAATTACACCACGGATTTGAGTGGGAGCGTTGACGTAACTCACTGGCTTGAGTCAAATCTTTCCGTTCCAGCCTACCTTAAAATGATCGCCGTTACCCAAAGAAAACTCACCCCCGATGAACTTATTTTTCTTTATCGCCGAGGACACATGGAGATAAATCCGATCAAAACTACTCTAAAAAAATGAAAAAGCTATTTTTGTTAATATGTGTTTTATTGATTTCATTGTCCATCGGGTTTTATGTGAAATGGATGGAGTGGTCTGATGTGCGTGAAAGGGTAGTTGGCGCTGAGAAAGTTAGCTGGCCGACTTGGGAAAAAACTCAAAAAAAATCATTTCAATTCTGGATTCCAGAATATATTCCGGTTCCTTCTTATGACGGAATAAAAACGCACCCCCCCACGATAAGCTTCAAAGCTCTTCAGAAATAGCCTGAGGATTTCCTTGACATCATCGGGACTTTACCCCATCGTCCATCCGTTATCAGGGCTGCTTCTTACCAGCCGGAACCCAAAAATTTAGCTCGCGCCGTGGTTTGCTGCCGTCTGGCTTCAAACGTAAGAACATGGTGCGGGCGACTTTTATTATGAAAGAAATTCAACTCACACAAGGACAAGTTGCGCTAGTGGACGACGAGGATTTTGAAATTTTACTCCAATGGAAATGGTGCGCTCAGAAAAAAAGGCTTGGGTCGGGGTTTTATGCCAAACGAGGAACTAAGGTTAATCGAAAATCAAGAAATCTGTTCATGCACCGTTATATTCTTAATCTTCAAAAAGGTCAGATGGTGGACCATCGCGACGGAAATGGACTGAATAATCAAAAATCAAATCTGAGACTTTGCACACATTCTCAAAACCTTTGCAATGCAAAAAGGCATAAAAATAACACATCTGGCTTTAGGGGTGTTTCCCTTGATAAGCGTTGTCAAAAATGGCATGCACAAATAAACATGAATGGAGTTACACACAGCCTTAAATATTTTAGCACTCCCCAAGAGGCGGCTATTGCCTATAATAATGCCGCGAAGAAATATCACGGAGAGTTTGCGGTTTTAAACAAAATCGAAGGCTAAAGCTCCTGCGAGATCGTTTGACACCCCGAAGACTGAATCGCCTCTTCCGGAGTGATCTCGTTCACGTCCGGCTTGAATTGGTATGGTTCACGCAACATCACCGGGTAAGGATGATTGTTCTCTGACGGTTGGCCTTCAACCATTCTTTCATCGCCAGCAGTTATAAACCGGGGTGCAGCCTGCTTCTTGAACGTGCGGGGGGAAGCCTTCACCTTCCACCTGGAGACTCTTTGCGGTCGGCGCATCACACCTCTCCTAGAGGGTCAACCAAAAGGCTTCCGTTTCGCAATGCCGCGCCAACCAACTCCGTCACCATCTCAATCTTGAACTTTATTTGTCGCCCGCGCACAGGACAGGCCCGCTTGTGGAATCGTTCCGTTTGCATATCCACGCGAAAGGTTGCCGCAGAGGTCGGACTTTCATCGCCATAAACCGTGAAGTAAAGGTAGCCACTTGAACCACTGATGAGTGTCCCCGTCCAGAAGTGAACGGCCTTGAAAAAGTTTGGCATATCCAAGTCCATCCAGCCCGTCTCAAAAATTGCGTGCCATGCGCCCACCATGTAGGAATCGCCAGCCGCCACGGTAAAAGCCGTGCCAAGATCATCCGTGGCCGCGCTAGTTGATGCCGTGTTTGTGATGAGCTTGGAGCCTCTGATTGTGGTAGAAGTGAACACAACAACCACGCTGCCTTGCTTGTTTGCGCCAGGACTTATTTCTCCTGCCACACTCGTGAAGATGGTGGGCGTGACCGCCGTAAATGAGTCATCACCAAACGTGCTTGAATCCTCGTAGTTGTCGATCTGATGCACCAAACCCAAAGTGTCGATGCCGAGGATGAGGCGGTGGGTAGTGTCCTCAACCTCACACGCCGCCATGATTCTTGGCGGAACTTTTTCCATCCAATCTCCGCGCATGTCGTCATAAACGTCCACCACATATTTCATGTTGCCAATCGTGGCGTCTCCTGACGGTCGGTGAAAATTGATGTAGCCCTCCTTTGAATCCCGGTAGGCAAAGGCAAACTCCATGAGGTCGAGATTGTAGCGCGACTCCTTGGCAAAGCGGTTCTGCATTTTTCCAGAAATCATGACGGTTGATGACCCGTTGAAGGCATACACCTGCATATCCGATCCCACAAAGACCAGGTTCTTATCCTTGTCCTCAACAATGGTCTTGTCACACACGCAGCCCATTGCCGCGCCGGTTGCCCTTTTGTCTCGTAACGACGTATCGAAAAACCACCAGCTTTCCGCCATTGGCGCATAAACACCCCGCCCATATTCGCGCAAGCCACGGATTTCCTCCTGAAAATTCTTGCCAGAAGCATCGCCAGTCAAGCCCAGGTTGAACCAGTTGTTTGGGTTCCAACTCTCGATTTTAGGCCAGCCCACACTACTCAAATCGGCGAAAGCCACGCGGGTTTGGGGACCAACCAACACGAAGGATAGTCCCGTAGCCGTCGTTTCCTGATAGGTGGTTGAAAGCGTTGCGGTCGAGCCAGAGATTGAATTGACGTAATACCGAGGTCCACCCTGAATCTGGAAATAAAAAGGCCATGTTGAATTGCGGGTGTAAAGGTCTTGGGGTGGAGCCTCGCTAAAGCTCACGGTTGCACTGCCGTTCGTCACATCCACCGTGCCCGTCACCCACGGACGAGAGCCAGCCCAAAATATGCGGGTCGAGGTTTTGACGACATACTTGCAGGGCGGTGGCCTGAAATTTGAATAGCTCACCGCATCCGTGGCCGTCAGGGTTGTATCGGAATTGGTTGACTGAATCGTGGCTGTTGCGTTGGCAACGGTTTGATCTCGTTTATACGTGGAGGGGGTGCCCGTGACATTCCGATAAATCCTGATCTTGTCAAAGCGCGTGTTGGTTGACGCCACAACGCTCACGGCAAGGCTCTGGTTGGTCAAGGTAATGACGGTGGGCGCCGTGGCACAGGGACACGTCTCGAAGTCTCTGGCGCTGTCGTAGTAGGTATAGACCGCTGTGTAGCTACCCGTCAAACCTGTGCCCGTCCCAACCGCAATGACGGGAACGGGAGCGCGATCTTCGCCGGCATCCCGCAAGACTTTGCCATCCCAAATCTGGTTTCTGTTCCACCCATTACATAAATACACTTCGCTTAGAATTTGGAACTTTCTCACGACAGCCTCAGAAGCGAAGCTCCCGTAATCCAGGGTGGAAGGCGTGTCAGTCGCAAAATCGGGTCGTGTTCCAGCGCGTTGCCACCACCACATGCCGAGACAAAGCTGACCGTACAGACGGTCGATGACAACGAGGAGTTGGGCGGCACCCACGGAAACCACACGCAATACACCATTCGATTCCATACGTCACAAAAGTTACTTGTTAATCGTAATCATGCGCCAGTTGTTCGAGACTGGATTATAAATGAAGGTCGCTATCCCCTGTCCCACCGTGTTCGTGGTAGTGAACCCCAACAGGTCAAGGCGACTCGATGCAACTGAGCTTGCGTTTTGATCCAAGAACCACATGTTCGTTGCGGTCGCGTTGTCCACCGTGAGATGTTGGCCCGGTCTGCCAGCCGCGAACCCAGTAAAAATGATGTTTGACGAAGCACCACAATTCGTGATCATCAAGTACGTTGCGTTCGTCACGCTGTAATCGTTGTTTGTTAAACTCGAAAATGAAGCGTAAAGCGGTAGCGCAGAAAAGTCCCCCCTCGCCGTCAGATTGCTCGTCACGGTTTCCCCGTAATTCGTGCTGGTCGAGCCAGCCTCGATCCTGAAGCTCTTGTTGCTGACCACCCCAAAATTAGCGGCCATATTGATCTTGTTCGTGAAGATCAGGATTGTGGCGGCATTACTGTCCCCCAAAAAAACCACGCCATTTGTCGAGTTAAAATGGATGCTGGGATATTGTGTGCCCACCGGCACAACTCCCATCACCACCATTGACAACAGAATGATGATCGTTCCGATGCCTGCGCGGTTCCAGACTTTGCGATTGGCTGTTTTAGATGAGTCCATGAGTGTGAGGGGGTCAAATTGTTTCGGTTACATTACACCGTTACCGCATAAAAGCCAAGATCATCATTCGCGCTCAAATGCCAGGTGTTGCCATTACCATCCGGAATGCGGATGCCGTATGTTTTAGCGAAGGCTTGAACGCTCGTATATCGCGTTCCGTAATATGGAGGGACCGGACTGCGCTCAGTAAAATCTCCTGCATTGGCTTCATTTGCCGACAAACTCCACGCCAGTGTTGACGAAAACTTGAACACCAATTTCTGTCCCGAAGTCAGGACGAGGTTTGCGCTGCGAGTTGCGCCCGTCCACGTCACGGGCTCATTCAGTTGCGATCCATCTGCATTGACGCTTGCGTTCCACCAAGTATCATCCGGGCTTTGAAAATATAAACCGGCTCCTGAGTCAAACAGGTATGCGATATTTGTTGCAAATGCGAGATCAACGTTTGTGCCACCCGGCGCGAAGCGGGACCATGCAGGCGGCACTCCCAAAGCTCCGAGTGGCCGCAACAGGAAGTTGCGAACCAGCCGCGATCCACTCACACCCTGGTTGCTGCTGTCAACTACTGTATTCATTCCTCCAAATTGTGAAAACTTGATCTCTTCGAGCATATTTATCTCGTCATTTCGACGCCTCCGTTTTGTCTTTATTTATATTTGACATATCAAATCTTTGAGATAAGCTATCACCATGAAATTGACCGTGCAAGTAAAACTTTTGCCTTCGCCAGGACAAGATTCTGATTTGAGAAAGACTTTGGAGATCGCCAACGGTGCGGCGAATCGCCTCTCTCAGCTTGCCTGGAAATCGAAAGAGTTTCGCCGCTTCCCATTGCACAAAACTTTTTACCGTCAGATTCGGGATGAGTTCCCCTTGTCGGCTCAGGTTGTTTGCCTGTTGAACGCCAAGGTTGCCTATGCCTATAAAATCCACAAGGGAGGCCAGCGCATTTTTCGCAAGCATGGCAGCATCTCCTATGATTCGCGCATACTCAATTTTGACCTTCTCAAATCCTCCGTGAGCATTTGGGCAATCAAGGGGCGGGCAAAGATTCCCTTCGCGTGTGGAGAGAATCAGCGGAAGCTTCTTGAATTGCCTCGCGGTGAGTCCGATCTGATTTTGAGAGATGGCAAATGGTTTCTCAATGTCACAGTGGACGTTCCCGATGAACGGGAATACGAGGCAACGGGATGGCTTGGTTGCGACCTTGGTATCGTCAACATCCTGACGGATTCCGATGGCGCGAATTACAGCGGATCGCATCTGAATGGTTTGCGCCATCGTCATTCGCGCCTTCGCGCCAAGCTGCAATCGAAGGGAACGAAGTCTGCGAAACGATTGTTGGCAAAGCGCAAGCGTAAAGAATCGCGTCATGCTCGCAACGTAAACCACATAATTTCCAAACAGGTTGTCGAAAAGGCTAAAGGCACCGGCAGAGGAATCGCGCTCGAAGAATTGGGCGGTATTCGTGACCGGATAACGGCTCGGAAAGCCAAGAGGCGACAACTCCATTCCTGGGCGTTCGCCGATCTTCGCACGAAGATTTGCTACAAAGCGCAACGCGCCGGGGTGCCCGTGTGTTTGGTTGACCCGCGCAACACGTCGAGGAAATGTCCAGCGTGTTCGCATACAGAAAAATCGAACCGTCGCACCCGCGATCAGTTCGAGTGCAAAAGCTGTGGCTTCTCTGGCCCGGCGGATGCTATCGCCTCGGAGAATATCCGAGCGGCTGCTATCAACCAGCCTATCGTTGGAACTCAGTGTAAGCATTTGGGTGAGGATAGTTCTGACAAACCACGGGCTTTAGCCCGTGGTAGTTGATGCCGCCGAATTGACTGAATTTAATTTCTTTGAGCATGGCTGGAATCGTGAGGGGCTAGATCATCCTGAAATTATTCCTTCCTTCATGTTTTGGTCGTTTGATGTCTGAAAAAAACATGGCCATCTTGAAATGGTGAAAATTTCGCAGGCATCCAGTATCATGCTCAACCTGGAATCTTCCTCATCAGCATCAAAATCAAACTTGAAAGAAGGAGTTTTCACATCACCCCCGGTCGCCAAGGTTCAGTTTCGTTTTCATCCTGCATCTGTTCGTTGTAAAAATTCTTCAACGCATCTTCGTATTGGATCGACAACGATTGCATCACGTTTGCATCCAGGTTGTAGCCCGGATAGTCGCGCATACTCAACTTGATGGAGGGCATAAGCAGGGTGCGGTGAAAATCCTCCGGCAGATCAGGAACATCAGAATCGCCCGTGGCTGTCCCGGTAACCTGTATGGCAATCGGTTTGCGCCACCCATCCCATGAAATTGCGTAGGCAATGTTTGGATACGGATAAACATTGAGGACGCGGCGCGTGACATTGCTCAGGGTGGCCGATCTCCACGAGGTATAGACGTAAGGCTGACCAACGGAAGCCGTTGAGATTGCCGTATAAATTCTTGCCCCTCTTGGGGACTGGCCGTAATCACTGGAACTGTTTGCCCATCCAGTTGACATGTAGCGTTCAAAATCTTCTTTGTTGCGATAGGCCAACGAGGTGCCACCCTCAATCTTCACCGTGCCTTTCATTATCGTCTGGCAATCGGTGGGCATGAGTGCGCCATCAAAATAGACCGTGAAGGCTGTGCCTGACATTGCAACCATGACCGGCTGCACGAAGGTCAACACCTGACCTGAAACGCTTTCGATCAATAACGGGAAGCCGTTGCCCGCCACCACCACATGCCCGCCAACCCATGTGTTGTCCGGCGTCTGTCCCGATACTGTCCCGGTCTTGGCTCCGAGCGTGGCGGTAATTGTGCCCGTCAATGGCGCGGCGAGATAAACCCCAAAGCTCTTGCGTCTGAAAGCAAATTTATGTTCCTGCGTGATCTTGTCAATGGAAGCCTGAATTTTGCCTTGAACATAAAGACGGATATTGGCGTCAGCATTGTTGACACCCGCCTGGGTGACCAGGTTGATTATCTGAATCACCTCGATTTCAATGGCGCTTCTAACCATATTGCACCTCCAGTTTCATCGGATTCCGATGGGTTGGAAACCTCGCCCTTTGGGGCGACTTTCGGGGTTGACAATGTTTCTCACAAGAGCCATATTGTTCTTGTGAAGCAAAGAATGACATACCGAGTTTACCCAAGCGAACGGCAAGAACGGCTGCTTGCTTGCGCCTTTGGCTGTGCTCGCCATGCCTACAATTTTGCGCTCAGGCTTCGCACCAACAGCTTCAAGGCCGGGAAGCCCGTCAACTACAATGCCAGCAGTAAGGCGATGACCAAGCATCGAGCAGACCCAAAATTCGCGTGGTTGCGTGAAAGTTCCAGCGTTCCACAACAGCAGGCATTGCGGCACCTGCAAACTTCGTTTTCTAATTTCTTTGCCAAGCGTTCGGCATACCCAAGGTTTCGTTCCAAGCATGGAAAGCAGTCCGCCGAATACACGGTCAACGGTTTTAAATGGGACGCCCAAAACTGCAATCTTACAATTTCCAAGATCGGTCGCCTCCGCGTTCGATGGAGCCGCGAATTCACGAGCAAACCCACAACCGTCACGATAACCAAGGACTGTGCTGGGCGATACTTCGTGAGCCTTTGTCTGGATGAACCGGACAAAATCGCGCTCCCAAAGACTGGTAGGCAGGTCGGGATTGATCTTGGAATCACGAGGCTGGCAACGCTCTCCACCGGGGAGAGAATCGCCAACCCAAGGCACACAGCCAAGCATGCTGAAAAGCTCGCACGGTTGCAGCGAGTTCTGGCGCGGCGCGTAAAAGGAAGCGGAAGATGGAGACGGCAAAAGCTCAAGGTCGCTCGTCAACAAGCGCACATTGCGGACAGCCGCAAAGACTGTCTCGACAAGCTGACAACCGATCTCGTGCGACGGTTCGATGTTCTGGCAATCGAGGATTTGAACGTGCGCGGGATGGTTCGTAATCGTTGCCTCGCCAAGCATGTTGCTTGCGCGAGCTTTGGACAATTCCGAGCTATGTTGACCTACAAGGCCGCGTGGTATGGAAAAGAATTGCGGGTGGCCGACAGGTTCTTTCCGAGCAGCAAACGCTGTAATTCGTGTGGACACATTCACGCCAAGCTTGGTCTGGAAGTGCGCGAGTTCGATTGTGAAAACTGCGGCGAGCATTTGGACAGAGACGAGAACGCCGCGAAAAACATTTTGGCCGTCGGACAGACGGTTTCTGGACGTGGAGGGCATGTAAGACCTGTGCGAGCTTTGGCTCGTGGAGGCAACGCCCGTCGAAGCGTCAACCAACCCGCTCTGCAAGATGTTTGAGTATAGCATTTTGTATTCAGGAATCCACGGGATTTATCCCGTGGAGGATGTTAACACCTTCCGTTTTTGTTTCAACCTTTTTCGGTTTCCAATGGCCTTTATGCTCGTGAATCCACGCCATTCGTTTCCTTCTAATTTCAAGCTGTACACAGGCAAGGCACTCAGCTTCCCATTCACCGTGTTGGCGACAATGCGCCCGGACGATTTCTTGATGACCTTGATCCAGATTTTGAGCGTCCTCATTCACGGGTATCTTCGTTTGCGTTTGTTCTTGGAAAATATATCGCGCTGATAAAATCGAATCCAGACCCTTACCAACCAATTAAAGATTGGTTCTGGCAGAAGTGTGTAGAGAATGAGCTTCAAGCTTCAAGCCTTTCTACGTTGACAACATTCCAGTCTTTCAATCCAAGCGCATCGTAAATGCCAGGAGACAAATCAAAATCTTTTCCCGTTGATTCAGCCGGTCCCCAGTCTATCAGGCAGGCGATCAAGGATGCGCTTCCAAAAGTGATTCTCCATTTTGCTTGTTGCAATTCAAGACGAAGTTCACCGATGGCTGGTATTCGATGACGATAAGCGAAAAAGAAACAGGTCGGAATCAGCCGTTGCGAGGTTCCCAATGTCAGGTCAAGTGAGCGCGGATAAAATAACTCTGGCCGCTTGTCGGCTTCGTGATGTTCGGCAAGTGAAAGCCCTTCTGCGCGCTTCATGCCCGTATCCCATGCGCCACCAAATTCAGAGACCTTGCCAGTGAGAATCATAGCGGAGTGATCCTTTCCTTCGCTCGCTGCCACAAGCTGTCCGGGTCGCGTCGCGCCCGCATCCAACTGAGCATAATTTGAAATGCCGTCAGATGTTGGTTGTGGATCCACCAAAGCTGGTTGTGGTATTGATCCTCGAACGCCTTGACGCCGTTGTTTTTCAGGAGGTCAAGTCCGTGCTCGCTTTTATACTGGATCGCATAATTTCGGACGAGGGAAACGTAGGCATCCCGGCCCCCCTCGGTGATGACGATCCCGTCAAATTGCCCTTGCGCATCCGTGGTGAAAAACAAAAACCCGCTGTTCAGCGCGGGGTATTCTTTGGGGGTCGTGGCGTCGTAGCTGGCTTCCCGGCTTGTGATGGCGTCAGGCGTGACCGTTGAGGTTGTCGCGCACCCTTCACAAAGCAGGAGTAGGAGAATTATCGGGAGCGTTTTCATAGGGAATCAGTTCTTCGAGTTTGAGTGCATGTGAATGAAAATTGCCGTCATCGGGAGGATTCACCTCTCGGACAAGGTAGGGATGCCAGGGGTAAATCTCAGGCTCAAATTTCATCACCTTGACGCGCAAGCCGTCGTTCGGCCAGCCCGGCCGCTGGATGACAGCGGTTGACCCGATGGGGATGGGAGAGTTAATGGCTCCCCCTTCTGCGTAAAGCCTCGATATTTCCCGCCTTGATTTCCGCGATGATTTTATCCCGTTCGTCCGCCGCCTTTTGAGCCTCGGCTGCGGTCTTCATCTGAACCGTGTTGTTGAGGTCTGACCGCTTCCCGGCCCAACCGAAGTATGCGCCGATCGCCCCAAAAAACGCTCCGATGGATTGTAGCCAGCCCATGTTACGATTGCGCTCCAAAGTTCTTGGCTACGGCCTCGATGCCGTCAGAAATCGCCGCCAGCACGTCAAAGGCCAGCTTTACGTCTCCACGTGCCACTTGTGGGTAGAAACCGCTCCATAACCCAGCCAAGGAAGCCCCAAGCCCCACGTAGCGCGACTTCCCACCCCCAAAGCTTGTCACGGCCTCCTGAATCTGTGCAGCAGTCGGAGCCACACCGCCCATGAGCGACCTGACGCCCAAGGCTACCGCGTAAAGCTCGTCGCTGATCTCCTTCCGTTCAACTGGATCATCCACCGCAAGGCTCAGGGTTGCCGTCCCGATGGCAGCCGTCACCGCCGGGATGTAGGGCAGCGCGTTCTGGACAACCTGACGGGGTTCCGTTGTGGAGCAGCCGACGGAGAGCATCAGGCAGGCCGCAGCAGCCGCCACGGTTGGACGTCTCAGGGCATCACGAAGGGTTTTTAGCCAATTACGGAGACGGAGTGGGAGGGTTGTCATTTTGGTTTAAACCGGATGATCCAGACGCCGTTGGACTCCGTAACGATGGGTTTGTGTTTGGTTTCCATGGTGGTTGTTGAGGGATAGTAAACACTCTCTTTGTTATTTGGGTGTATGGTCAACCATGGCGGGCTGTTTGTTGCCGTAAATTTGATGGTTTGATCAATCGGTAAATTCAAGGTGTCTCCCCCATTTCCATAGAATACAACAGCCAGCAGCAGAAGAAAGGTTTTCATTTTGGTTTGCAAGAATCAGGGAGGGGCGTTGGCGGAAACATCGGGTCTTTGGCGGGTGGGGCTATCTTCACTTCCGAGGCCGGGTCCACCCCGGTCAAGGCCGCGAGGATCGAAACCCCAGGGATTTTCAGGAGAGTTTGCCCGTAGGGGCTTTCAAGAATCTGCTTTGAAATCTGATGGGCAAAGACCGCGAACACCCCATAGACGAAGCCGAGCAGGAAGGCTGGTAACGCCTGAGTCTCATGGAACGTCACGCAGAACAGCCCGTAGCCCAGGATGCCACCGATCCCCGGCACCAAGAACGTGATGAGCCAGTCCGGCACCTTGTTCGACTTTTTCAGAACCACGCCCAGGCCGATGAGCGCCAAGATGATGAGATTGTTTTTGTCGGCGAGGAGCATCTGAATCCGCTCCCACCCGCCGAGCGCATCAGCTACGCCGTCGCGCACAGCCGCAGCGGGCAACACCGCTTGTTCAACAGGAGTCATAAAATCAATGTCCCTTCAACTTCTCCCAAACCGCGTTCACAAGCAAGCCCAAAGTTGCTGTCCCAACCGCTGCGCCCCAGGTCTTGCGAATGGTTTCCGATTGTTCAAGCCGGTCAACCTTCTTGTCGAGGCCGGGGCTTCCGTTCTTCCCAAACAAAACGGCGTGATGATCTGACACTTTTTCGAGCGTGTTTTTCAGGTCGGCCTTGATCTCGACAAGACTTTCCCGGATAAAAACGCTCGTGGATTTTCGCGGGTCTGTGTATTCGTTGCTCATTTCGCATACTCCACGGGAGGTGGTTTTGACCAGTTATCATTTGGGATTGAAGTGCAACCCCACACGGTAAGCGCGAGGATGACGGCTTCGATCAAAGACAAGGTTTTTGCGGTGAAAAAGTGCATCAGAATAAAATCAGGCTCGCGCTCGCTTTTTCCTTGTCAGTCAAATCAACGATCTTTTGTGTTTGTGGCTCCCAATAAATAACGCCCGCATCCGTGATGGCCGTGTTGATCGAATGTCCCTTACCGTCACTGTCTCGGATGTAGTTGAAGACCCCGAAGGCCAGCCCTTGCTCGCTTCGCCGCCCGGTGCCAGCATGACACGCCGCCGCCAAGGTCCAGCCGAGGCGGGAGAATTTATCACAATCCCACTGAGTCGAATAATCGGCAATCGCCATGTGCTCAAGGAAGCCGTGAAAGTAGGAGCGGAATTTTCCCTCCACCCATTCCTTTGCAGGAAGCGCGTAGGACTCATCGAGGCAATGGATCTTGCTATCGTCTGCGTCATACTGAGATTTGATGCCACCGGGGGTCATGGTTACATGGATCAATCTGCGGCAGGATAAATTGAAAATCGGCTGAGTAGCAGGTTGTAGTCCGCAGAGGATGCGTTCTTGCCGTTCACCACCGCCTTCAAAA